>JAAUYD010063432.1_pt1 | contig 17918 bp, 10 predicted proteins | sample 7278101 | NCBI WGS metagenome assembly JAAUYD01 (sample SAMN14350128, study PRJNA611818) | marine sediment metagenome | isolation source: surface marine sediment (0.6m) | place: French Polynesia: Moorea | collected 2018-08 | reverse complement strand
GCGGCCGCATGGGTGGCCAGGGTGATCGTGTCTCGCGTGGTATTCCCACCCACGTGGGCCAATATCGGGAAGGTGCCATCGACGCAGTCTAACACCGTTTCCAACAGTCGGCCGCGGTCCTCCATACTCAATAAAATCCCTTCACCGGTTGTTCCACCGATAAATAAACCGCTGACTCCTCGCGTTCTTAAAAAATCTACCAGCAACGGCACCACGTCACCATGTACGGCGTACCCGCTGGTGTCAATCGGGGTGGCCATCGCCGGGGTGACGCCGTGTTTGAGCCGTTGTTTGAGTTGGGTAATTTTGTCCATAATTAGCTTGCAAGCTCGGCGCAAATGAGCCTCTCAGCACGCCGCTGCGCGGCTTTCAGCGGTTAGCTGACAGCTGAAAGGGGCGATAGCCCCGTGCTGACAGCTAAAAGGCCCGCAGGGCCGAGCTAATGCGCTACTCCTCCGGCTCCATGTGAAACCGCAGCGGAAACCCCTCCAGCTGAGCGGCAAATTTTGCTTTGCTCACCCTAGTTTCCGCCCCTGAGCGAGGGTATGTGCCCACATAACAGGACCCTTTGGTGTGGGTAACCCAGGCGATTTGCTCGGCCGTCATCAAATCTTTTTCAAACACCGACTGCAATATGCGGATGACAAATTCAAAGGTGGTGACGTCATCGTTGATGATAAAGACGCGCCAGGGCGGCTCTAATTCAGCCTCTTGCTCGACATCAGCATCAACATCTTCTTCGATATCGGGGGTGGCAATTGTCGCCAAAATGTATGAGAGGGGGTCAGATTGCATGCGGTAATTTTAATCCGCACCGGCCGTTCGTGACAAGGAAAATCAAATTGTTAGGTAAAACGGCACGCGGCAATCAGCTTTGTAAATTGCGGCCGGTATTCATCAGGGTTCTCTGCAATCTCTTCTAAAATATCAAAGTAAAGATCCCACCCCTCTTTTTCTTGCTCAAATTGCTGGCGCATCGGCGAGGGGTCACCCTGAACAAATTTGAGAGCGGCCGCCAAACGAACCGCACCCTCCTTTAGAAACGCTTCCCCGATCGCGGGATTGTCCTGTCCCAGCTGCTCATGGGCCTTTAAGCAAAAGCGCAGCAGGGTGACGGTGATCGGTATTCGAGAAATAAACCCTCCCGTAAAAGGATCAACGGCCGCTTTGATCGCCGTCACGTCGCCTTGGCCTAAAATGCGGGCATAGGCGGAAAAATACAAAATGCGGACAAAATCGCCGATCAGTTTGCCGACCGCCGCCGCCTTAATCGCCTCCTGGGCAAAGGCCTCTTTGTCGTGACGCATGATCAATCCCGGCTGATGGATATATCCCGGCCGGACACCTTCACCAATTAATCTTATCAGAAGATACGCCTGGTCTTCCGCTCGACCAAAAAAAGTTGGGGTAAAAAGGCGAAATCGAGTTAAGGTCTCAATGAGGATCCCGTTGGTACCGCCGGTTACGTGAACCCGCTGAATGGCGTGGGCGCGGCCGTCGAGCGGAGGTTGGTCATAGCGGGTCATCATCTCTGCCTGGGTGGACAAAGCCTGGGGCATTGGGCTGTGAAAAATCAGCTGATCGGCCGTCAGCTCTGACGACGGGAAGCGCACATCCGGGGTAAACAATCCCTGATTGATATCACTTTCATTCACCAGTGCCCCGGCGATCAGCCCCAGCTCCACCGACCGGCCGTCGCTGTCAACAGCGGTGGCCCCCCACAGCGGGGTTTTAAAATGCTCCAGAGCGGATCTCCCGGTTTGCGCCACCAGCTCTTCTTGCGGAAAAACCTGATCGAGGTCAATTTTAAAGGTGGCCCGAATTTTTTCGTCGGCCAGAATGCGCCATAATGGGGCGATCGCCTTTAGAAATGAATAATGCCGGCCGTACGACCCATCAACCCCAAATACGGCAGTTAGCAAAGACCGGGCCTCCTCACGGACAACAACTTTTTCCGCTGCAGGCAGCAGGATCTCATCGATCAGGCGAAGGGTATCTGTTTCGGTAAACAGATAGACTTCTAAATGGGGCAGCGGATCAGCCTGCCGCATCACCGCTTCTAGATACGGCCTGGCGATTTCATGGAGCCCGTCGTGGGTCACCGAAACCGAGAGCAGACAGGTCAGGCGCACATCAGGTGCAACCTGTCCCCGCTCTTTTTCATAAGCCATCATCTGATTCAAGCCCCGCAGACCGTATATAAATTCGTTATTTTCCGGGGCGACACCGATCTGAATGGGATGATCGTACCAGTAGCGCTGCGGTTCCCGCCGCACGCGCCGCAATTTTTCGATCAGGGGAGTCTCTAATTGGAGTTTTTCGAGGCGAAAATCTTGCTCGGGTAGGGTCAACAACACGTTGGCGGTAAACAGGATCTCCTCGGCCGGGTTTTGCAGGGGGCTTAAACTGAGGCGGCTGATTTTGACCGTGCGTTTCTGACGCAGTTCAGCAATTCGCTGGGTTTCGTGTCCGGTGATGCCAGCCGCCTCGGGAAAAAACACCGCCCAAAATTGTTCGTGCAGTGAAGCAGGATTTTCACCGGCCGCCAGGCGGTTTGCCAAAGTTTCCGCGGCCGCCGCCAACGCCTGATTCTCAGACAAAGCTTTGGGCCATTCACCACGAAGTTGGCGCACCCCCTCTAAAAGAAATTGGGCGAGAATGGAGTCATTGAGGTCCTGAAGGGCGGTTTCCCAGGGGTTGTTCTCCTCTTCAATTTGAGCCACCGCTTGAAGAAACATTTGCACATAATCGCGTGATTCAGCAGGAGAGAGGTGCGGCTTTGACCGGGGCTCGATCTTTGCCAGGAGCATCACTCCTTCGGCGATCATTTCCAAAGGGTTCATAAAACCTTAGCCACGTAGTCAAAAATCCGCCGCTTGATGCGCAGCTGGTTGAGCTGCCAGCCGATCTCACTGATTTTTCGATCGGGCGTAAATAAATACTCCTCGTCTGAAAAATTATCCCGCATTTGCCGCTTTTCGTTTAAATAAACGGTCAGCATATATTCGGTCAGCTCCCGCTTGAGAATGTAAACTTGATGTTCGCTTTGCAATTTTTCCCGGCCGGTTTTTTCGGCTAACCGCTTCTCGGCTGCTTCAGCCGCCTGTTCCAGTTGATCGATTTTCAATTTCAGATCCTTGAGAATCTCCATATCGGGAGCCCCATGACTTTTTCCGACGCGCCACCGCGGCGGGTTGAGCCAGGTCACCTTTTGGGCAGAATCCAGCGGTGAATTTGCGGAGGGCGGATCGAGAAGCAGCTGGACAACTTTTTTGGCCGGCACCCGCTTGATTTGACCCAGCGCCTTCCCCCAAACATCCGTTTGGGTGATTGAGTGATCGAGATCGATCTCCGAAGGAAGAGGGTTGTAGAAGCGGCCGATAAGCCGCTCATTTTGAATGGTTAAACCGCTGAGCGGTAGTGGAATTTGACCAAAGCTCCCGCTCTCCTGGGTACCCGTCCCCTTTTTATCAACCAAGAGGGGAACCCTATGAAATGCCTGCAGCATGGTTTGAAACGGCTGGCTGTCAAGCCGGTCGTCACCACAGTAAAAACCGATTTCATGCTGCACCGGCCGTTCACAGCGAGCCTCAGGCACGTAAAATAAGGGGCCGGCATCGCCGATGCGGTTTCTTAAATTAACTTTTGTGACCCATTCAACGGAGCGCCGCAGGGTAATCAGCAGCGTGCCATCTTCAAAAGCCTGATACGAGCGATTGCCCCTGGCCATGACGGCCGCCGCCCTGTCACTTCCCTGAAAACCCACAAAGTTGTGCATGGGATAGGTGCGAATTTCGTTTAATTCTCGCTGCCCCATAAAAATTTGCCCCAAATCCCCTTCAATTTTGCGGGGCAGTAAATCGCGATCTACCATGCTGCGCGAAAGTTGATCAAAGGGCATGCCCACAACCACCTCGTCCCCGTGGTCGTCAATTCCAGGAACAAATTTCATTTCAATCCGAAAATCACCTCCCCACGAATCGAGATCAATCGACCATTTAATAAGCGGTGACTGATCAAATGTGAGGCGAATGACGGTTTTGATTTGTAAATCTCGCTCCGCGTCATGAAATTCTCCGGCCAGCCGAACAACCCGGTAATCAGGTCCTTCTTTTTCCAATATTGCGGATCCTTCAATCAAGATTTGACCGAGATAATTCCCCATATCGTCGGAATAGCTATCTCCCTCCTCTTGATACACCAGCAGCTCTCCAACGGTCCCCTGCGTCAACTGCAGACGGCCGGTTTTTACGTCCAAAACCGCTTCATAATGATCATTTTCCCATCGAAATGAATCCAGAGGGGTGTGGGGGACGGTCAAGGGATGCACCGATTTGACCGGCCATATCCCCATCCCGTCACTCTTCACGCAAAACAGGGCATCATCCTGTTCGATCCACTGTTCAGCGGCAAACGGATTGGTAGAGACAGCATACGTGCCAGCTTTAAAATCCCTCAACAACACCTGCAACGATTGTTTCGTATCTTCGACGGCCGCATCAAACACGCGCTGATAAAGCACGTCCATTTTTTCATGGACCTCATCAATGCTAACGCCACAAATACAGTCGTGAACCGCATTTTGCAGCAAAATTCGAGTCCACTGCTGATAGCGCTCTGCGGCAAATGGTTGACCGCTAAAATGAGCCAGCGCTGCCAGCGGCTCACAGGTTAAATAAAGCAGCTTTTCACAATCGTAAGCTGATATCTTCTGATACGTTCGCGTTGAATAGGTTCCCGGGAAAGTTGCCCCGTATTTTCCCGACACAAGTTCCCCGGAGATCGTGGGGGTTGAAGCGGAGGCGGCCGCCTTGTCACGAACCGCCTCGATAAATGAGGTTGATGTAGCCTCTCGCAATTCAACCAAATCGGGTAAATCTTCAACCTGGTTAAAAAAACGGAGTGGATCTTCGGGGTTGTCTTCCAAATCATAGCCGTCAAACAGCGGCATGTCCCCTAAAGGATAATACGGAATTAACCGGGCGGTTTCCTGCTCCAGGCGGTCTACGGCGATTTCCGGCACCAAGGTGATCCCATATAAGTTGCGATAGCCGCCAAATAGATCAACGCTAAAAAGGGTTTGGCCATCACTACCCCGCCACTCAAAAAACGGTGCCAGCAGCGGTACACCTCGCCATACAAAAACAGAATCGATCCCAAACAGCTGATGAATTTGGGGTGCCTGAGAGATATGTCCAAAGGTATCAACCAGCCAGCCGGGGGTCACCTGGCCGCCATGCGCAACCGTATCTTGAATGCCCAGGGCCAAATTTCGAACCAGCGTCTCCCCACCTGAAAGCTGCCAATCGGGCTGGCAGTAATAGGGTCCAATAATAAGATTATCGCTGGAGATTAATGCCCTGACGCGGCTTTCGTAGGATGGGCGAATGGAAATTAAATCCTCAACAACCAGCGTTTGGCCGTCAAATAAATAGCGAAAATCGCGGTTCTGACTCACCAATTCTTCTATTTTTTCAATCAAACCTGGAATCCATTGACTTGTATAGACTGAAGTCAAAAACCACTCGCGATCCCAATGGGTGTGGTTAATGATGTGTACTTTTGTTTTTGTCGTCATGAGAAATCCTTACGGTTGAAGGGTTGCAGCGGGTTGGGCCTCAAAAGCATTTGAGCCATCGATAAAAATGGGGTTTCGCCGACACTATAATTAAAAATTTTTTTGCCGTCAATGGGCAAAACCATTTTAGCGCATAAAATGTCAATATTGGGCAGTTTGCACAACTACGAGGGTTATTATTGACAATCGAAACGTTTTGATTTAGACTGTTTTTCTACCAAAACGTTTCGGATTGTGCTCCACAATCTCTATCCAATTCCTTAAATTTTCAATAAATCGACGTCGCTTATGAAAGTAACGCTCAAAGACGTTGCCCAAAAAACGGGGTTATCTGTCACCACAGTTTCTCGCGCCTTAAACGGCTACAACGATGTTGCCTTGGAAACAAAGCAAATGGTTGAGGAAGTGGCCACGGCGCTCGGTTACACCCCCAATTTAAATGCTCGACGGCTTAAAACGCAGCGAGCCGAGGCGCTCGGTTTAATCCTTCCCATTGAATCCTTACGCATATCCAATCCCTTTTTCAGCGATCTACTCAATGGGATTGTGGAGCAAAGCGCGCAGTACGGTCTGGAACTCAACGTTACGACCCCCCTAACAGAAGATCAGGTTGAAAGAACCTATTTAAATTACATTCGCAGCAACCGCGTAGACGGGTTTATTTTAGTCCGGGTCAAGCGAGAAGATGCCCGGATTCAACTGCTGCAGCAGTACAACTACCCTTTTGTGGCCTTCGGCCGGACCGATGATAAAAATGACTTCTCTTTTATTGATGATGACGGCCTCAAAGCGGTTCATGAGGTGATTAACTATTTGGTTTCTCTCGGCCACCGGCGCATCGGCTGTATTACCGAGCCCGACATTTTAAGCAAATCCCACAACCGCCTGCTTGGGTACAAACAGGGCTTGGTTGACAATGGCCTATCCGTTGACCCGGCCCTCATTGTCGAGGGCAATTTTCGACAGCATTCCGGCCGCTTGTCCGCCTTAAAGCTGCTTGATTTGCCAAACCCGCCGACCGCCATCGTTGCCGCCAACGATTTGCTCGCCTTAGGGGCGATGAGCGCCGTCCAGGAACGGGGGTTGGTCGTAGGTCAAGACGTCAGCGTCACTGGCTATGACGACATTATGCTGGCCGAGTTTGCCAATCCGCCCCTCACGACCCTACGGCAGCCGGCCGCCGAAATCGGGGCGCAGTTGTGTGACATGCTCTTCAAACAAATTCACGGTGAGGCTGTCAAAGAAAAACAGATCATGCTTCTGCCATCTCTTATTGTTCGGCAGTCAACCGGCCCACCACCACCACAATCCAAAGGATTATAATCAAGGTTATTTATCGCTGTCCGTCAGCATGATTAACATCGCTACTCCCATAAAATGTTGAAAAGGTCTTGCACTGTCAAGGAGGTAAAGCCATATTGAGTCACTTTTCCAAACCAACCTTTTTTTCTAACAATCTAATCTGAAGGAGGATTACGAAGAAATGAAGAAATATCGTTTAATCTTTTCAATTTTGACAATCGCCTTATTGGCCCTCGCGGCTTGTCAGCCGCAGATTGTTGAGGTAACCCGCGTGGTTACTGAAACGGAAACGGTCACCGAAGAAGTCACCCGAGTTGTGACTGAAACCGAGACGGTTTCCGAAGAGGTTGAAGTAACTCGTGTCGTAGAAGTGGAAGGTGAAGCTGCCCAAACCATCACTTTCTGGACCACAGAAGTTCAACCGGCCCGGGCGGAGCGGCAGCAGGCGATTATCGACGCCTTTACCGCTGAAACCGGCATAGAAGTTGTCATGGTCCTGGTCGAAGAAAATGACATTGACAGCGTCATGGCGGCAAATTTCGCGGCCGGAACCCTGCCTGATGTCACCGTTGTTCCGCTTGATTTCACCGCCGGTTGGGAAGCGGATGGCATTCTCGACCCAGCCGCAGCCGGGCGTGTCCTCGACACCCTGGGGCGCGACACCTTCTCCGAAGGGGCGCTTGAACTGCTCGACAACGGCAGCGGCCCGGTTGCGGTCCCCGCCGATGGTTGGGGTCAGTTTATCGCTTACCGTGCCGACCTGTTTGAAGAGCTGGGTCTGGAAGCACCCGATACGTTTGAAACGATTCGTGCGGCCGCTGAGGCGCTAGACGCCGCCGGCTATATCGGCATTATGTCCGGCACCGACCCCGGTCAAACATACACTCAGCAAACCTTTGAGCACTTTGCGATGGCCAATGGGGCAACCCTGACCGATGCCGACGGCAACGTGACGATGAATACGCCGGAAATGATCGAAGCGCTCGATTTCTACAGCAGCCTGATGGCTGAAGCCGGACCCAAAGACACAGCCACCTTCTGGGATCAAGCTCGCGCCCTCTATTTTGCCGGCGAAGTGGGCATGACCGTTTGGTCACCGTTTTTGCTGGACGAGATGGCCGGGCTGCGGGACAGCGCTTTCCCCAACTGTGATGAGTGTGCTGACGACCCGGCTTTTATTGCCAAAAACACTGAGTTTGCCACGGCCATTTCCGGCCCCAGTGGCGCACCGGCTCAATATGGCGCCATCTTCTCGATCGGTATCACAAGCGGAGCAAATACAGATGCCGCGGAAACATTCCTGGCCTACTGGTTGGGCGATGAGGCTTATGTAGGCTGGTTGGGCGTCGCTCCTGAAGGGAAATTCCCGATGCGACGAGGCACGGCTGATAATCCCACCCAATTTATCGAAGAGTGGGCACAGCTGGAAGTCGGCGTAGACCGAAAAGCGCCGTTGACTGACTTCTACAGCCCTGAAACCCTCGAAGGGTTGGTACAGGGTGCCAACAACATCGATCGTTGGGGCTTTGATGCCGGGCAGGGGCAGCTGGTCAGCGCCGTTTACTCTGAGCTGGTCATTCCCCAGGCAATTGCCGATATTATCGACGGTTTCCTGACGCCGGAAGAAGCGGCCGAGCAGCTGCAGGAGCAAGTTGAAGAAATTCAGGCCGGCCTGATTGATGATTCATAGTGGCACATGTTAAGTGCTTTTTGGAGGAAGCGGGGCTGTACAGCCCCGCTTCCACACTTGATGCGGTAAAACAGTCAGGAGGAGGGAAATCATGACTGTGCAGCAACCTGACGTTACGATTGAAAAACAGGGGACCTCAAAGGGAATGGGGACGATGGCCGCCCGGGATGCCCGCCTCGCTTACCTCTTGATCCTGCCGGGATTAGGGTTGGTTCTAATAATCATCCTTTTTCCGATGGTCTGGAACATTATTTTAAGCTTTCAGGAGATTGGATTACGCGATTTACCGACCCTTAACCTTCTTGATTTCAGCAACCTGACCCTTGAAAATTATACCGATGGGATCTCTTCCCGGTTTTGGATTGGGCTGCGGGTGACCCTGATATACACCATCGGCAGTACTGTTTTAGCGATTATTGGCGGTTTGTGGGCCGCTCTTGTGGCCAAAGAGGCGTTTCCCGGGCGCAATATTTTTCGTGCGTTCCTGCTCTTTCCATACATCGCCCCCGTCATCTCGACCGCGTTTATCTGGCGCTTGATGCTGGATAAAAATTTTGGCATCATCAATGCCGTACTGGGTTTAGAAGGGCAGGAAGCGATCGGCTGGTTGACCTCTCGCAGCCACGAATTTATGATTTTTGGCCGGGAAGTAGGATTGCCAATTGCCTTAATTACCGTTATCGCCTTTGAGGCGTGGCGCTACTTTCCTTTCGCTTATTTATTTTTACTCGCTCGCTTACAGGCGATCCCCAGCGACATTTATGAGTCAGCTGAAGTCGATGGGGCTGCCCCCTCACAACGCTTGTGGTATATCACCATCCCGCAGCTTCGCAGCGTGATTGCTACCCTGTTTTTGCTGCGCTTTATTTGGACCTTTTATAAATTTGAAGATATTTTCTTGCTCAATGGGGGTGCGGCCGGCACAGAAGTGCTGACGGTTCAAATCTTTAACTGGCTCTTTTCGCGACGCAATGTGGGCGTAGCCTCAGCCCTGGGGGTTGTTTTGGCCATCGCCCTGATGATTTTAGTGGTCGTGTACCAGCGGTGGACAGCTGAGGAGGAAACTTAAAATGGCCCAAAATGTCACCTCACCTACAAGCACATTTTCTAGAGAGATTTTTGAGCGACGTCTCGGGGTTTTCCTCAAGTGGTTCAGCATTGCGTTTTTTATTTTAATCACCGTATTTCCATTTTACTGGATGCTGAATTTATCGTTTCGGCCGTTTCAGGATGTATTAACCGACCCCACGCGGTTGATTCCTAGAGTACAGGATTTTCAGACGGTATTTGCCCCTCTATCGTGTATTTTTGGCGGTGATCCGGAATTTTGTGAAGGCGCGGTTCGCAATAGCAGCTACGCGGCCGTCTTGATTCAGTTCAATTTCCTCAGGTTTATTCGCAACAGCCTGATCTTATCCGGCCTGACCGTTGTGCTGAGCATTGTGATTTCTGTTCCGGCCGCCTATGCCATTAGCCGCCTCAGATTTCGCGGCCGATCCGCCATGAACTGGGGGATTTTGCTGATTTACATGTTTCCAGGGATCGTCATCTCGATTCCCCTCTTCGTCTTCTTTGTACGGATCCAGCAGTCGCTCGGCATTCAGCTCCGCAGCCCGGTAGGCGTAACCTTAATATATCTGGCCAGCACGCTCCCTCTGGCCCTTTATATGCTCCGGGGCTACTTTGATACCATTCCACCCGATCTGGAGGAAGCGGCCATGATTGACGGAGCGACGCGGATGGTCGCCCTGTGGCGGGTAACGATCCCCCTGGCCATGCCGGCGATCGCTTCCGTGGCGCTGTACGTGTTTATGATCGCCTGGAACGAGTTTTTATACGCGCTGCTCTTCCTGATTGAAAACCCGGCAGCCTGGACTCTGCCCCTAGGGCTGCAGCAGCTTGACAGTCAGGAAGTTCCCAGAACATTTCTGATGGCCGGCAGCGTTATTATCAGCGTTCCCGTTATTGTTCTGTTCCTGTTCTTTGAACGTTTCTTGACGGGTGGCTTAACGGCCGGCGGCGTCAAAGGATAATATTTAAAACAGGATTTCACGAATGACATGAATTTTTTCCATTCAGAAGAGAAAATCCTTTTAATACTGCGTAACAAATGTTTTCTAAACTTTTAACCTGATTGCCACCTCACTTGGCCGATGAATAAATCCATCGGCCATGGAGACCGAAACCGGATAAATCCGGTTTTAACGCGATTTATCGCGTTTCGGTTTCCATAGCGGCCGAATTTATTCGGCTGCGGCAAAATAGCGTTTCTAAAAAAGAAGTTAAGAATATTTTTGTAACAGTGAATTTAATTCGTGTCATCCTGTTTTTTGAAATTAACTATGGCGCACGTAATTTTAGTAAAGCCAATAATGGTGGCGGACCGTTAAATCCGCCACCTAATATACCAAACCGCTTCCTTCATCAGGTGCGGAGATTTGTCACCCAAACCGAGACACCCCATAAACCACCAGCATCCCCAAACCTCAGCCAGGAAGTGGAACGGATGGGGGAAAAATGTTGCACAAAATTCCAATCTCAATGGACAATTCCATGCACGGCAAAATCACTCACCTGTTAACCTTTATTTATGGGGCAGAGAAAGGTGCAGAAATTCAACCCAAACTTGAGGCCCTGCTTGAAAACTACCGAGTAAGGCTGCCACACCCGCCACCTGCCGCCCCGCCCTTCGATCACTCCGATACCATTCTGATCACCTACGGGGATATGGTACAGAATTCAGGTGAAAAACCGCTGCAGACGCTGCGGTCATTTTTAAAGGAGTGGGTTGGCGGTGTGGTCAAGGGGGTTCACCTGCTGCCGTTTTATCCCTACTCTTCTGATGACGGGTTTTCAGTCATCGATTACCAGAAAGTCAATCCTGATTTGGGTGATTGGCACGATGTAAAGGCGTTTAAACCTCACTTCCGGCTGATGTTTGATGCGGTGATCAACCATATCTCTCGCCAAAGCTCATGGTTCAAGGGGTTTTTAAATAATGAATCCCCTTACAAAGATTATTTTATCCGGGTTGACCCGCAGACCGATCTATCGGCCGTCTTCCGGCCGCGAGCCCTGCCGCTCCTGACACCGGTAGAAACCACTTCGGGCAAGGTCCACGTCTGGACCACCTTTAGCGCCGATCAGATCGATCTCAATTACCAATCTTCAGAACTGCTGCTGGATATTCTGGACACGCTTCTTTTTTACGTGGCGCATGGAGCTGAAGCGATTCGCCTCGATGCCATCGGCTTTATGTGGAAAGAAATCGGCACCAGCAGCATCCACCTGCCCCAAACCCATGCGCTGATCCAGCTCATGCGTGCGGTTTTGGATAAAATCGCCCCCAACGTGGCCCTGATCACCGAAACCAACGTCCCCCATCAGGACAACATTTCTTATTTTGGCGACGGCCGTAACGAAGCCCAGATGGTCTATAATTTTTCTCTGCCGCCGCTGACGCTCCACGCCTTTCACACGGGAGATGCCACCACCTTATCGAAGTGGGCTGCCTCGCTTGACCTTCCGTCCGATCGGGTGACGTTCTTTAATTTCCTCGCCTCCCATGATGGCGTCGGCCTCACCCCAGCCAGAGGCATCCTGAATGATGAAGAAATCCAGCGTATTGCCGACCGCGTAGAAAGGCTCAATGGCTTTGTCTCGTACAAAACCAATACAGACGGCAGCGAGAGCGCCTACGAACTGAACATCAACTTTCTCGATGCACTCGGCAAACCAGGAAATGAAGAAGCTGAATCCTTGATTGTCAACCGCTTCATCACCTCTCAGGCGATCATGCTCGCCCTGCGAGGTGTGCCGGGGATCTATTTTCACAGCCTCTTTGGCTCGCGCAGCTGGCGCGAAGGGGTGGCTCAAACCGGTCAAAAACGGACGATTAATCGGGAGAAACTGCGGCTTGACGATCTGAATCAGGAATTAAAATCCGGGTTTAGGCGTGCCGTGTTTTCCCGCTATCTCAATCTTTTGCGAGTGCGGACGTCCGAAAAGGCATTTTCTCCTTATGGAAAACAGGAAGTTGTCCAGCTCAACCCGGCCGTGTTTGCTGTTTTGCGCCAGACCGATGGGGAGCAGATTTTATGCGCTCACAACGTCTCCGATCGGCCGGTGGTCGTTGAATTTCCCTTCCCCGGCACCGAACTGCTGCACGATAAGCCGATCAAAGAAAAGACGATGCAGCTCGGCGCTTACGAAACGATTTGGCTCAAAAAGAATGGGTGATAGGTGTTGGGTGATAGGTGTTGGGTGATAGGTGTTGGGTGATAGGTGTTGGGTGATAGGTGTTGGGTGATAGGTGATGGGTGTTGGGTGATGGGTGTTAGCTATTAGTTTTAGCAATCAGCAATTAATCCTGGCAATTAGCAATTAACTTGGCTGAGGCATACAACACGTACGGGAAAATCTTGTCGCCTACAACCCTTTTTTTCAGCTCAAATTTCGTTAGAATGGCATTATCCCATTCTCCCTGGAGGAAGATATGACCCAACATGCCAAACTCGTCATTGTTGGAGCCGGAATTATCGGCTGCAGCGCCGCCTATCACCTGGCCAAACTCGGCTGGAGCGACATCATCGTTGTCGACAAAGGCCCTCTTTTTGAAAACGATGGTTCAACTTCACACGCGCCGGGAGGGGTCGTGGCTCTGGCTCATTCCAAGGTGATGAATCAGTTTGCCCAATATTCCTCCAAGCTCTTTAAAAGCCTCGACAATTACGAGGAGGGGCGCAACACATATAATGCGGTCGGCGGCATCGAAATGGCCATTTCACAAGACAGAATGGACGATCTGATTCGGCTGCACGGGGAAGCTCACTCATTTCACTCCGAGGCCCATCTGCTGACACCGGCCGAAGTTCAGGAAAAATTGCCGTTTGTCGATCCATCACAAATCAAAGGAGGATTGTTCGCCCCTTTGGGAGCCATCGTGGCCGGCTGGCACGTTTCCGGTGCCCTCGCCCGTGATGCAGAAAAGATGGGCGACGTAAAATTTGTGCCGCATACGCCGATTGTTGATATCGAAGTTAAACACGGCCGGGTCTCGGCCGTCCTGACCGATAATCCCGCGATGCCCCGCATTGAGTGCGAGCAGGTGCTGCTGTGTACCAACATCTGGGGGCCGGTTTTGGGAGATAAAATCGGGGTTCCCATGCCGCTGCTGGCCTACGAACATCAATACGTCATTACCGATCCGCTGCCGGAGCTGGCCCAATTTCAAGCCGGCGTTCAGGCGGATGAAATTATTTACCCGACGATGCGTGAACTCGATTCAACGATGTATTACCGGCAGCATTGGAACGCCTACGGGATCGGCAGCTACTGGCACCGGCCGATCCCCCACAAAGGGCACACCATTAAGGGGAATGCGATCCACGAATTTACCCCGGCCGACTTTTCAGAGGCGTGGGATCAGGCGCAGCGCATCATGCCCATGCTTAAAGGGCACGATAACTTCACCAAGAAATTTAACGGGATGTTCGCCTTTTCGGTTGACGGCTATCCGATTATGGGCGAGTCGCGCCACATTGGCGGGTTGTGGACCTGCGTGGCCTCCTGGATAACCCACTCCGGGGGGGTGGGTAAATCGATTGCGGAATGGATGACTCACGGCGATACAGAATGGGATTTGCGACAGGCTAATCTTCATCGCTTCCACGACTTTCAAACCACCGAAAAATATATTTCTACGGTCTGCAACAAAAATTATCGAGAGGTTTACGACATCATCCATCCTGCCCAACCGATCACCGAACCGCGCAACGTCCGCCTGTCACCGTTCCACGGCCGGTCACAATCTCTAAAAGCGGATTTTACGGCGTTTGCCGGGCTCGAACTGCCCAACTGGTTTGAAGAAAATCAGCGGCTGCTTGAAGTTTATGACGAAAAAATACCGGCCCGCTCCGGATGGGGCGCTCAATTTTGGTCCCCCATTCAAGGCGCGGAACATTTGGCCGTCCGCGAGAACGTAGCCGTTTTTGATTTAACCGGTCTGTCGATCATCGAGGTTTCCGGTTCCGGAGCCGTCGATTTTGTTGAGTACCTGTGCAGCAATCGCATGGATAAACCGGTGGGCCAGGTCGTTTATACCCTTTGGCTAACCCCCAATGGCGGGGTAAAACGCGACTTGACCGTGGCCCGCATGGCTGACGACCGCTTCTGGATGTTTGTCGGTGAAGGAACTCTGCCTCAGGATCTTGACTGGGTCTTACGCCACGCCCCAAAGGATGGCTCGGTGGCGGTCAACGATATTTCCAACGCCTATTCAGCTGTTGGTGTGTGGGGTCCAAACGCCCGCAGGGTGCTGGAAAAGGTGTCCACGGCCGATTTGAGCCATGCAGGTTTTCCCTTTTACAGCGGCCGCTGGATCGATGTAGGCATGACCAAAGTGTATGCGATGCGCATTTCTTATGCCGGTGAGCTGGGCTGGGAACTGCACATCCCGTTTGACGCCTCTCTACCGGTGTGGGACACCATCTGGGAGGCCGGCCGGGAGTTCAACATGATCGCCGCCGGGATGGGGGCGTTTGATTCGCTGCGGCTGGAAAAAGGGTATCGTTTGTGGGGTCGCGACGTATACACCGAATACAACGCGTATGAAGCCGGTATGGGTTGGACCGTCAAGACCAAAAAAGGGGATTTTATCGGCCGTGAAGCCTCTATCGAAGCCCGAAAAAAGCCGCTCAAGAAGAAACTCACCTGCCTGACGATCGATGATCCGGCCGCAACCCCGTTTGGTTATGAACCGATTTTTGATAACGGCAGTTGTATCGGTCACGTCACAACCGCAAACTTTGGGTATTCAATTGGCAAAACAATCACCTACAGCTATCTGCCGGTGTCTTATACTGAGGTTGGCACAGAGGTTGAAATTATGATCATGGGGCAGCGTCACAAGGCGGTTGTAGCGGCCGAGCCCCTCTACGATCCAAAGTCGGCCAAGATGAAAAGATAATTGTGCCGCGCGCCAATGATACATCTTCTTGTCCTATACGAAAGTGAAAAAGCCTGTCAAACCCGTCTGTTAGCGGACGGGTTTGATCCCCAGGCCGCTCGAGAAATCGCCTCTTACTTATCCCAAGCCACCGATTTGACGGCGTATACCGCGCGGATCACGGCCGCCTTTGCCGCTCAGGGAACGGCGGTCTCGTTTTTTGAAATCGACCAGGCAGCCGAGTATCTTCCCTTTTTTCAAGAAAATCGCTGCATCGTGTGGAATTTAACCGACGGCATCCGCTATTATCGGGCCAGCATGGTTTCCAGCGCCGCCCATTTACTGGGGGTTCGCACCTTCGGCAGCCCGCCGCAGGCGCAGCATCTGGCGCAGGACAAATTTAAATGTATCGCCCTGGCCCAGGCGGTGGGGGTTCCCACCCCAATAACCGCCCTGTGTCGAAACGGCCGCTACCTGACTCCCACCCATCACCTCAAGCCGCAAACTCCCTTTTTTGTAAAACCGAACACGCTGGGGGCAAAAATCGGCATTTTTAGCGATGCCAAATGCCATACGCTCGCTCAGGCGGCCGATCTTTCCCGGCGAATTTACGCTCGCTACCGCGATGAAGTCGTCGTGCAGCAATTTATACCTGGCTATGACGTGCGCGTGAGCTTCATGAACGCTGCTGATTCCCGGCCAAAATTGGGAATTTATCGATTGGCCAATGTCGAAAACGGAGAAACTGGCGGCGAGTTTCTGACCATGAACGACAACTGGACTCTCTCTGCAGCGCGCACAGAAGGGGAAAAAGATGTGGCCTCTCCATTTGAGCAGCCGGCCGCCTTTCAACCGCGTATGGTTCAACTCCGCCACCAGCCCGATGGACAGATAATCGCCGATCAAATTGAAGCGGCCGTCTGGCAGATGGCAGAAGTAACCGGCCTCAAAGATTACTTCTCCTTTGATTTTCGGGTCACTCCTCAAGGCGAGATCTATTTTCTGGAATTTGAAGTGTGCCCGGCCGTCACCATTTACGATTTCCAAACCTATTTGGAAGAGTGCTATGGGGTTGATTTGCCCACGGCGCTTGTGAAAGCGATCAACTTTTAACCACGGCGGTTGGCTTATATCCAACACACTTTATCCCTGTAGAGAAACCTGGCTTTCAGATTGGACCAATCTTGGAGATTGGTCCAATCTACCCAGCCCCTCGCCGCGTCAAGGAGAAGGTTTGTTTGAGTTTCATGAAAAAAAAACTAAAATCAATCAAAACTTTTATTACTTTTAACTTTAAACTCAGGACTAGGATCTCTTATGCACGGCGGCGATTGGGTAGCACAGGTTTTAAAGGCACAAGGTGTTCAATTTATTTTTACTTTGACGGGTGGCCATATCGCCCCTATTTTGGTGGCGGCCAAGCAGCGCGACATTCGCGTGGTGGACGTGCGGCATGAGGTCAACGCCGTTTTCGCGGCCGATGCCGTGGCTCGCTTAACCGGAATCCCGGGTGTGGCGGCGGTCACGGCCGGACCAGGGGTGACCAATACGCTAACCGCCGTAAAAAACGCCCAGATGGCCCAATCACCGGTCATCGTATTGGGGGGAGCGGCCGCCACCGCGCTGCAAGGGCGAGGTGCCCTGCAGGATATCGATCAACTGTCGCTGTTTAAATCCGTGGTTAAATGGTCTAAATCGGTCAGGCGGGTCAAGGATATCGCTCCCACCATCGAAAAGGCGTTTTACGAAGCGCAAAGTGGGGTTCCGGGACCGGTATTTGTCGAACTGCCCATCGATCTGCTCTATGAAGAGCAAACGGTGCGCACCCTTTACCAGGTACCGACCGGAAAATCCCTACAATCCCGGGCCATCGCCACCTACCTCAAAATCCACGTCAACCGGCTGTTTGCCGGGTCCAACGGGCAGCAAATTTCGGGGAAAATCACCCCATCCATTCCCAAATCAAATCGGGAACAGGTTCGGCAGGTTGCTCAAAAATTACTGGAAGCGGAAAAACCGCTTTTTCTCGTGGGCGCTCAATGCACGTTGGATGTGGACCAGGTACACCACGTGGCGGCCGCCTTGGGCAAAATCGGAGCCCCGGCCTATTTATCGAGCATGGCCCGCGGTTTGTTGGGCAAAAATCACCCGCTGCAAATGCGTCACAAGCGGCGCAACGCCTTAAAAGAAGCGGATTTTGTCCTCCTGGCGGGTGTTCCTTGTGATTTTCGCCTCGACTATGGGAATCATATTCGGGGAAGCTCCTTCTATGTGTCAGCAAATTTGAGTAAAACCGATCTCAATAAAAATAGACGGCCGAATATCGGCGTGCTTGGTGATCCGGGTGAGTTTTTGCGCCTGCTGGCTGATGAGCTGCCGGCCGGATCGCGCTGGACCGAGTG
>JAAUYD010030158.1_pt1 | contig 17924 bp, 14 predicted proteins | sample 7278101 | NCBI WGS metagenome assembly JAAUYD01 (sample SAMN14350128, study PRJNA611818) | marine sediment metagenome | isolation source: surface marine sediment (0.6m) | place: French Polynesia: Moorea | collected 2018-08 | reverse complement strand
TTTAGCTGTAGAAGCGTGATAAGAAACGTGGGGCAAGTTAGCGTGGCCCTCTGTGGTCTGTGGTCTGTAGTCTGTAGTCTGCACTAAAGAGGATACAAATTGACACAAAGCCGTCTCATCCACCTGCCAGAAACCGGTTGTGCGATGGCCGTCATCGGCCCACACCCCGCTGGCCCGCACGTGCAGCCGCACCTTGGGGGAAATTGCGTCGAGGTATTGATTGAGCCATTTAGAAGTGGGCACCGCACCAAAGCGAATCACGATCTCAGGTGGTTCGGCATCCGGCTGCCGGCCGCCGGCCAGGATTGTTTCATAGCCGGTAAAGATCGGCGTATTTTCCACCCAGGGGCCAAAGCGGAGACCGGACAGCGGATCGGCCGCGATGGGATACCCGCTTGTGCGAGCCAGTTGGGCGACGGCGGAAGGGAACTCCCCGTCCGGACAGTTTGGTCCACAGACAATCAAGCCGCGATCGTGGCGGTTAATCAGATGAACCAGCAGCTCAATTTGGCTGCGGGACGGCATGAGAAGTGCTGAGTCCTGAGTGCTAAGTGCTGAGTTGACTGTACTTTTAACTAAGGACTCAGGACTCAGGACTCCTTGTGGTTCGAGAGGTTTTCTAAACGGCACATTGAGATGAACGGGGCCTTTTCGCAAGCCGTTGGCGGTTTGATAGGCGCGTGTGGCGGTGGTGGCGGTATTGCGCCGGGCCACTTCAGGCATGACGGCCGTAGGCACATCGAGATCCACGGCCCACAGCACGTGATCGCCAAACATCTTGACTTGATCGATCGTTTGATTGGCCCCGCTGTGACGCAGTTCCGGTGGCCGATCGGCCGTGAGGACAATAAGCGGCACCTGCGACATTTGGGCTTCGATGACGGCCGGATAGAAGTTAGCGGCGGCCGTGCCCGATGTGCAAACCAAGGCCACCGGCCGGCCGGTCTTCAAGGCCAGCCCCAGCGCCATGAAGCCGGCGCTGCGCTCATCCAATTGCAAATGCACCTCGATATCCGGGTGGGCATCAAAGGCCAGCGTCAGCGGCGTGGACCGCGAGCCAGGGGCGATGCAGACGTGACGCAAGCCGGCGGCAGCGAATGACGCGACAAGTGTTGAAGCAGAGAGAACTGAAGGGTTGATAGACATAAAATTGCTAATTGCTAAGGCTATTTGCTAATAGCTAATTTGCGTTTTGCCGTGTTGATGCTGGCGTTGAATATTCGACTGAGCTGGATACATTCATCCAAAACTGAGCGTACATTGTTCGAGTGAATCAATCGGCTGCGATCGATCATCTTGAGCCAAATTTGAGATTCGTTTAGTTCTTTTAAGCCAAGGCGAAGTTTATGAATGAAATCCCTCTGGCTCTCAGCGCCTCGAGCTTCTGCATAATGGGCCGCTGGAGCAGTTCCGCTTCGCAATAACTGCCTGGAGAAATGCTTGCCAATAAAGTTACTTGGCAGTCCACGAACTAATTTGATAACGCTTACGCCGAAGTCGATCAACCGATCTTCCAAATCGCCACCTTTTTTCATTTCTGTCTATCTCCAGTGATCAATTTCTTCTACCTTTTAACTGCTGGAATAAGTATCGTCCATTTAATAAACGTAGAAACACTGAAAATATGCCCGTTTTAGCAATTAGCAATCGACAAATAGCCATTAGCTATTCCTATTAAATTATATTGCCCTCAAAGAATTTAAGATCGGCCGAAACTTTATCATTGTTTCCTGCCACTCCGACTGTGGATCAGAATCCGCTACAATGCCCGCTCCGGCATACGCCCAGACGCGATTATTCTGAGCCACGGCCGAGCGGATGCCGACGCTAAACACCCCATCGAGATTTTGATCGAGCCAGCCAATCGGGGCGGCATACCAGCCGCGGGGCACCGGCTCGAGATGGGCCAGCAGCGGCAGCGCCTTTCCTCGCGGGGCGCCGCCCAGGGCCGGTGTGGGATGCAGCAGTTCAACAAGAGGGAGAACTCCTTGCGGATCAACCAGTGATCCTTCTACCGGGGTGTATAAATGATGGATATTACTGAGCGTATAAATTTCCGGATGATCGGGCACAGAAAGAGTCTTGGTCAATGGCTCAAGCCGTCGACGCATGGCGTCCACCACCAAATCATGTTCATAGCGGTTTTTGGCGCTGTTGAGCAGACCGGCCGCGTTGGAGGCGTCTTTTTCGGGGGTTTTGCCTCGGGGTGCAGAACCGGCCAGCCCCATTGTGGCAAAATCAGCCCCGCTTGTTTTGATCAGCAGTTCCGGCGTGGCCCCATAATAGGCGTGATACGGCCGGGGCTCAAATAAGAAGCGATAACACTGCGGATATTGGGTTTCGAGGTAGTTAAGGGCGGCGGTAACGTCGATGGGTTCCGCTGCCTTGATCTCACAAATACGGGCCAGCACCACCTTATCGAGCTCCCCCGCTTTCATACGGCCGGTTGCTTCGACGATCATCTTCGACCACGCCTGATAATCAAGCGGGTACGAAATATCGTATTGGCGCAGGCTGCACGCCGGTCCCTGCTCCTCAGGGAAATCGGGTGCAGGTTCGGCCAGCAGCTGCTCATATTTTTCCTGCAGCGCCCGGCGCAGTTCGGGGATCAAATCGGCCGGGTTTTCATTATCGGGGATGTGCGCATTGAGGGTCAACCATACCTCGTCACCGTGCTGTACGAGTTGATAGTGTGGCAAAACAAAGTGTGCCGGGTGAAAAGCAGCCCAGGTGTTGTCCGGCGTAAATGAATCGGTAAAAGCGAACCCACCAAACAGCCGTGGGGAAGCGGCCGGTGGCGCAAGCTCATCAACAACTGCCCCTTCAAACAAATCGCGCGCCTGCCTTTCGATATCTCGATAGCGGCTTTCTCCCCAGGCGAACAGCTCAACTGCGGCTCCCACCCCGCCAAAGAGAATTGGATCTTGACCATCATGCCAGAAAAAGCGGGCCTGACCGGCCGATTGAGCGACAAAACCAAGCGGCGTTAAACCCGGGGCCGGCAGGCTAACGCTGACCAGGGTGCCATATCGCTCGTGGAGATTGGCAAAATTGGGGCGGGACATACCGTCATCTCGCAGGTGGTTCATACCCGACACTTTTGAGCAGGGTTGGCATCAGCCCGGCCACGATGCGATCGGGAGTGGGCTCACCCGTATAAACCCAGCGGATGATCACGTTGTAAATCGCTCCCATCCAGGCATAAGAAACCACTTCTAAATCAACCGGTTCGATGTGCCCTAAATCCACCGCCTCTTTTAGATAGCCGCCAATTAGACGGGCAAAGCGATCGTTGGCTTCCATTCTTTTTTGCTCAAACGGCTGCCCCAAACCAACCGCCTGGACCAACAGTATTTTGGCCGGCCGGCGATAATCACCAAACGTGGACAGACACGTTTCCAGGGCCACCTGGACCCGCTCCATCCCCACCGGCGCTCCTTCAATCGCCTCGCGCACGCGCCGTTCGAGCAGGCCGGCAAACTGATCAACCAATGAAAGAAACAGCCGTTCTTTATTGGGGAAATGGAAGTAAATCGACCCCTTCGACGTGTGCGATTCATCGGCGATTTCATCGAGTCGGGTGTCGTGATACCCCTTGGAAGAAAATATGTCCAGGGCAGCATCAAGGATTTTGTTGCGGGTGTTTTCTGGATCGCGATTCACTGTTGAGTCCTGAGTTGAAATTACTAAGTCCTGAGTACTTTTAGCTCAGCACTTAGGACTTTTAACTTTTACTGAACTGACCGGTCAGTCGATAAAATTCAACTCTAACATATTCTCTTAAATTGCTCAAAAGCATTGACAGGGATTTAATACAGAAAAATTATCAATTGTCATTAATCAATTTTCAATGGTCAATGGCATTTTGCATGCCAACACCCCATAAAGAAAATTGACCATTGGTCATTGACCATTAACTATTGATTATTAACTTGAGGTAATTCATGAAACAATCATCCAATTCCCCTTCTTCACTACAGATGGAGGGCAAGGTTATCTACATCCTGGGGCTTGTCGCTCTGGTGCAAACCATTTACCCCATCACCGTGGCTGCGGACGGCCGGTCCAGCATTCCCATCATGCTTATCGTCTATCAGCTGATCTATGCCTCGCTGATGGTGGCCGGAATTCTGCTGGTGCGGGAATCCCCATTTTATTTGCGCCTGCTAATCATCCTGGGCATCCTGTGGACCATAACCGGCGTCGTCTACACCCTGAACCAGACCGCTCTGTGGGCGCTCGTGGCGGGTTATGTGGTGATCGGGGCGTTTCAGGCAGCGGTGGTCTGGGTTTTAATGCGCTATATGTTCACCGCTCGGGAAGTGAATCGAGATATCATTTACGCTGCCTGCGCGGTGTATCTGCTTTTGGGGGCGATCTTCACCCCCATTTACGGCCTGATTGAAACATTGACGTTTTTTGGCAGTGGTGGATTGGATGGTGGGATGCACGCTTTTTCCGATGGCGTGGTGGCGGCTGGGGAAATTTTGCCGTGGCAGACGTTTGTCTACTACAGCTATGCGACCCTAACCACCCTCGGCTATGGAGATATTTTACCGGTGACTTTCTGGGCTCGCTCGGCCGCCAGCATCGAAGCGATCATAGGGGTGCTGTACATCACCATTGTTATGGCTCGCCTGGTGGGCCTCTATGCGTATGAGCGGGTGGAAGGGGCTGAGGAAGAGGCTCCCGCAGCACCATTTGATAAAACATAACCGCCATCGCCGAAGCTGAATAGCGTTTAACCGGCGGCTGTCGCAGCCACCAGTCGATGATGCGAATCATCGCCCCGGCAATAAATTCGGCCGCAAAATCGGTGGGAATATCGCCAATCGGCTCGCTAACCCCCGCCGCTGTATCGCTGATGATCACAGCCGCAATGTAATCTTGCATGCGGCGGACGAGCTTAATATGGCCCGATTCACCCAGCATAACCGTCAACAGCTCCCGATTATCATCCACATAATCAAATAACCTCAGCCATTTGAAATAGCGGCGCTCGCTGGAGCCACCTTCCATCTGCCGAAATTCTTCGTTTAAAGTATCAAAACTGTCCTGCAAAATCGCCCACACCGCTTCCTCTTTATCTTTAAAGTGGACGTAGAAAGTGCCGCGGGCCAAATCGGCCGCGTCGGTCACATCCTGCACCGTAAACCCATCATACCCATGGGCAATTAGCAGCGCGGTGGTGGCCTGTTTGAGCTGCTGCCGCGTTTGCCACTTTCTTTTTTCGCGGCGGTTGCGCGGCTTTCCGTTTTGATGATTCGCTGACGCGTGTTCAATCATGAACGACCTCTAAAAACCGGTGGTTGACATCACCCATTTGCTGACGTTAAATCTAATTTGTCAATTATTGAACAAAAATTGAAATTTGTCTAGTTGGAGGATCGTAATGAAATGGATCGGGCGGATATTAGGAGCAATCGCGCTGCTGCTTATGGTGCTTCTAATCGGATTACGCATACGGTATGGGGGTGGAGAATATTATGTCGACTTGTCAACTGATCCTCTCCTAACGGCAGAGGATTTAGAGACGGTGGCGATTTTACCACAGCCACCGGGCAACCTGGCGGTTTCGGCCGATAATCGGGTGTTTTTCAACTACCATCCTGAATCGCGGCCGGTAGGCGGCAGCACGGTCTTTGAACTCATTGGTGGGGAGCCGGTCCCCTACCCCAGCCTGGAATTCCAGTCTAATTTTGATGCGGTATTGGGCATGTTTATCGATCGGCAAAACCGGCTGTGGACCCTCGACACCGCTCAGCAAGGGATGGGGGATGTGCGCCTGATGGCGTTTGATCTGAACAGCGGCGAGGTGGTGCACGATCATATTTTTGATCGCAATATCGCCCAACCGCTCTCGTTTCTAAATGATTTTCAGGTCTCGGCTGATGGCGATACCGTTTACATCGCCGACGTCAGCTTCTTTCGCAAAAATCCGGCCCTGGTCGTGTACGACGTGCCCTCCCAAACCGCTCGCCGGCTGCTCGAAGGGCATGAATCGGTTGTGCCGCAGGATTGGATCGTGCGCACCGACATCAAAGAGATGACCTTTTATGGTGGGTTGATCGCCTTGAAGCCGGGCGTTGACGGGATCGCGCTCAGCAAAGACGACCAGTGGATTTATTACGGAGCGATGACCCACGATACGCTGTATCGGGTGCGGACCAGCGACTTGCGGGATGAATCTCTTTCGGCGGCCGACCTGGCCAATCGGGTTGAGGCGGTTGGTAAAAAGCCGCTCAATGACGGTTTGAGCATCGATGTGGAGAACAATGTATACATCACGGCCGTGGAACACAACGGCATCATCCGCATGCGGCCGGACGGCACCCTGGAAACCCTTATTGAGGATGATCGGGTTCGCTGGGCGGACGGCATTAGCTATGGGGGCGACGGCTTTATCTACTTCACCGACAGCGCCATCCCGGATTTGATGCTGCAGTCGCGCGAGCACATCGACAGCCGGGCGCCGTTTTACATTTACCGCATCCCGGCCGATGTGGCGGGGGTCCCTGGGGGGTGAGTCACAAATTTCCCCGGAAAATGCTTAATTGATACCATTCATTAACAAATTTTCCGGGGAAGTCTATATGTGAAACTGCGCCGGAAACGCCGGATCGGTGATCGCCGGCCGGTTGAGCGTAAAGGGGGCAATCGGGTATTGCGTTTCCCCATCAATAGCCATTTCGCTCATAATTTGGCCCAGAAGACTGGCAAATTTATAGGCGTGTCCGGCCCCGCAGTAAACGATGACCTGCGGATGTTCCGGCAGCCGGTCAACCACAAAGTCGCGATCCTTGGTCATCGTGTAGAGGCAGGTGCGGGTGTACATTTTGGGGCCCACAAAACCGGGAATGTGATCGGCCAGCCAGTGGTCGAGCAGGGCGGTCATCTCCGGTTCCGGTTCAAACGAACGGTTGTGGATATCGATGGTGGGTCCTGACGCATCGATGGCCGCTTTGGTGGCCACCTCCCCATAAACGGGAAAGCCATAGTAAACGTTTTCATCGTGAGAAATAAAGATGGGAAAACGGCCGATGGCGAACTCGCGCAAATTGGGAGTCGCATAATACGTGACCTGCTCCTTGGTCACAGTCACGTGCAGCTTCATCCCCACAGATGACAGAACCTGATCGACCCACGCCCCGGCCGTCACGATGAGCTGGCGGCAGGAAAATGAGCCGTCGGCCGTATGCACCGTTACTCCCCCATCAAACGGGGAAATTCGATTGACCCGGCAGTTGTCCAGCACCGTCGCCCCATGATAGCGGGCCATGGCGATATGGGCCGCATTGCCGCGATGGGGATCGGCGATGCCGGTTTGCTCCTGGATCAGCACATCGAGGGGTTTATCAAAGCGAAACTGAGGGTAGCGGCGCATCATTTCCTCCCCGTTAATCCGCTCGTAGGGAATATCGGCCGCGTCCATGGCGGCCGCGTAGAGGTCTACGTCGGCCTGGTACGGGCTGTCGACCTCGGCAAATTCTACGCTGCCGGTCCGGGTCACCACCTGCACTCCGGATTCTTCTTCCAAAGTGGCCCACGCCTTATAAGTGTGTGGGGTTAGCGCCGTGTACTTGGCATCGTGATAGGTTAATCGAATGATGCGCGAATAATCTTGTGAACCGCCGTTCAGGTGAAACAGGTTGAACTGTTCCAGCCCCAGCACATCTTTACCCGCCCGTCGAGCCAGCCAGTACAGGGTGCCAGCTCCGATTCCACCGCATCCTACGACAATGTATTCATAATCTGTGCGCATCATCTTCTCCAAAACAATTAATGGTTCATGGTCAATTTAATTTCTAAGGGAATTAGTATATTGGTTTATTACTTTATTTGTCTACTCTCTGAACAGCTCAATCATTTTCATCAACCTCTCATTTCAATACACCAATAAACCAATATACTAATAACTTAAAATTCAAACCATCATGAAAATATATCCTCTCAACTTTTTATTGGGATTTGGGCTTCTATTTTTGTTTTTGGGCTGCAGCCAGGCGGCTAGCCCGGTGGCCATCGTGCCGGCCGTTGACGTCCTGCCTACCGCGGCGGCAACCTTGCCTCCATCCCCCACATCCCAACCCCCATCGCCTATTCCTCCGTCCGCCACGCCGCCTCCATCCGCGACCGCCATTCCTACAGCCACTCATACCCCTACAGCAACGCCTACCCCCACCCATCCGCTGATGATTGAGGTCATGCGCCGGCAAAACTATCCCGGCAGCGAGATCATTATTGAGCAGGTGTTGGATCCAGGCGACAATTACGACCGCTACATCGCTTCGTACTTATCAGAAGGAAACAAAATTTTTGCTCTGCTGACGGTGCCACAGGGTGAGCCACCTGCAGCCGGCTGGCCGGTGGTTGTCTTTAACCACGGCTATATTCCGCCGGAGCAGTATCGCACCACGGAGCGGTATGTCGCCTATGTTGACGGGTTTGCCCGCAGTGGGTACATCGTCTTTCGCTCCGATTATCGCGGGCACGGCTCTTCTGAAGGGGAGGCAACCGGCGGCTACGGTACTCCTGACTATACGATAGATGTTTTGAACGCCGTGGCGGCCGTCAAAGCGTACCCGGCGGCCGATCCCAACCGCATCGGCATGTGGGGACATTCGATGGGCGGTCATATTACCCTACGGTCGATGGTCACCACCGGCGATATCAGGGCGGGTGTGATTTGGGCTGGGGTCGTCGTTTCCTACGAAGATTTGTTTACCACCTGGCGGCGGGATGAAAACGGCACCCCGGTGCCCACGCGCACTCCAGACCCGGAAAGCACCCGCGGCCGCTGGCGGCTGTCGATTTTTGATGTGTATGGGGATTGGGAAGAAAATCCGGCGTTTTGGGCCTCGATTTCGCCGATTTCATACGCGGCCGATCTGTCCGGCCCCATCCAGCTGCATCACGCCACCGGTGATGAAATCGTGCCCTATGATTTTTCTGAAACGCTTTATGCGGAAATGCTGGCGGCCGGTGCTCTCGGGGAACTATATATTTATGAGGGGGATAATCACAACATTTCGGTCAATTTTACAACGGCGATGAATCGCTCGATTGCGTTTTTTGATGCGCATGTGAAAGGGGAATAGCTATTTCACCTCACACGCATCGGTGCTCCCAGGCAGCCGGTGGCGATTGTCGGCGATCCAGCGGTAAATGCGATCTTGAAGCTGTCGCAATCCGGGAATAAAGTAAAGGTAGGTCAACGGCCGGGCCCACCAGCAGTAGCGCATCGAGCGGTTGATCGCCTCCGCGCCACCGGTTAAACGCCCCTGGGCATCGACAAACCACGCCTGGGTCAGCCCATCTTCGGCCGTCAAACCCAGCGCGGCCATCTCATCGGGAATAAACTGCCATCCCTTCAGCTCGATTTGCCCTCGGGTCCACGTCTTCACGAGACGCGCCGATTTTTCTCAGAAGCCGCAGTCGGCGTCGTAAATCAAGAGAGGTTTTTTGAGATCGATCACGGTCATTTTACTCCTAAGTTCTGAGTTAAAAGTCCTGAGTTTAGAAATATTATAGTGAAAGTTTGTCCGCAAACCGTTAACTCAGGACTTGTAACATAGGACTTTATGCTAAACTTGCCGCAATGACCGAACAACTCTCCTCCTCCATGACCCGCCGGCAGGCGTGGATTTTCGCTGCCCGGCCGCGGACGCTGCCCCTGGCTCTGGCCAGCATCGGTATGGGGTCGTTTCTGGCCGCCAGCGTGGGTCTGTTTAGCTGGATCGTCACCCTGCTGTGCGCCCTCACTACCATCTTTTTACAAATTCTCTCCAACCTGGCCAACGATTACGGCGATTCGGTTCACGGGGCCGACAGCCTGGAGCGGGAGGGACCGCAGCGAGTCACGCAAGCCGGCCTGATCAGCAAACAAGAGATGCGTCGGGCGATGCTCATTTGCGCCCTGCTGGCGATGATCAGCGGGATCCTGCTGCTTTACGCGGCCTTTGGTTTAAGACAAATGGTTCTGTTTCTGATATTTATTGCCCTGGGTGGTGCAGCTGTGTGGGCGGCCGTAGCCTATACCGCCACCGGCAATCCATATGGATATGCCGGTTTTGGAGACCTCTTTGTGCTTATTTTCTTTGGCTGGGTGGGCACCATGGGCACTTATTTTCTGCAGGCCGGCGAATTTGACTGGCTTCTTTTACTCCCCGCTACTTCTGTGGGGCTGCTGGCGGTGGCGGTCCTTAACGTCAACAACATGCGCGATATCGAATCCGATCAGAAAGCGGGCAAACGCTCGCTTCCCGTGCGGTTGGGGCTTGAAAAAGCACGACTCTATCATTGGGGTTTGCTGGTTGGGTCTTTGCTTTGTGCCGTTCTGTTTACCTACATCAGGCCGCAGTCTCCCTGGCAATGGCTGTTTTTACTTTCTGCTCCCCTGATTTTTCTGGTCGGCCGCGCAGCCACGACCCTGCCCCCCAATCAGCTTGATCCGCTGCTGCGCCGCACCGTGTTAGCCACCCTGGCGTTTATGGTGCTGTTTGGCATCGGCATTGTTATATAGACTTCAGACTTCAGACCACAGACATCAGAGGAAAGTTTGAAGTAAAAAATCCTAAGTTCCGTAAACAATTAACTGAGGACTTAGGACTTTTTACTAAGGACTCAGGACTTCTTTTTACCTGGCTAAAATCTCCATCCCGTTTTCGGTAATGCTAACCTGATCGATGGTCAGGGTTTCACCGTTGGGGCCAACCAGCGCGGTTTGGGCCAGAGCCTGATTCGCCTGAGCCTCCAGCGCATTGAGCTGATCTCCAATCATGCCGGCCGGTGGCGATTCAAAAAAGCTGCCGTTGATGTCCAGGCCGGCCACGTCGAGCTGTTTGGTGACGTTGTCAAAGGTCAAAACCACTGAAAATGGCTGCCAGATAAAGCCCAGGTTGGCCTCGGCCGAGATCACGGCCGCCCCCTCTTTGAGGTCTACAGCCACGTTACGCACCTGCTGCTCTGTCCCCGCCGGTGCCTCAGATAAAACCGCCTGCACCAGCATATCGTTCAGGTCACTCTCGTTGTAGGTAATGACGATGGCCGACTCACCGGTGTCAGTTTCCACCTGAGCGGCGGATTCCGCCCCGACGGCCGCCACGTCAATGGTGGTGGTTTGCCCGTTGACGGCCACGGTGACGGTATCCAGGCGGTCTCCACCACCCAGCGTGCCATCTTCCCGGTAGCTGATAAGGGGGTCCGGCTGAGGCTCGGCCGCAAGTTCACCCAAAACCTCCGTGGTATCGCCGCCACCCTCAAAACCGGCCGCCCACAAGGCGATCTGCCGGGCATTAAAAGCGAAAATTACGGCACACACCAGCAGCAGGGCACCCACACCAAATAAGGAATAAAGACATCCGCGTTTGTTCATAACATCTCCAGAAGAGAAGGTCAAAATTAGAAGTAAAAAGTATAAAGATAAAAGTTAAAAGCGGGTCACGCAAGCGGATGAGGATTTCAAAGGCAAAGATTAATCAAAATCGGTGGTTAAGAGAGTAATTCTTTTAACTCAGGACTCAGCACTTTTACTCTCGTACAATCGTAAACGGCACCGTATACGGCTCGCCCACATAGTTGCCGTCCCATTTGATGACGATCAGGCGCAAAAAGTAATCTCCGGGAGTCAACCCGCTGGCATACAGGGTCTCTAGCTGCCCGTTGACCACCGGAATATTGCTGGTTTCTCCTAGGGTTACCCATTGGACGTTATTAACATCACCGTTTTGAGGAATCCCCAGTTCGAGCTTGTAAAATTGCACAACCTGTGGATCAAAATCGGCCGTCCCAACGATCGGCAGCACACCGTCCAACTCATCACCCGCCTTTGGGCTGGAGATACGCCATACGGCCGCGATGTTGGGATCGCGCACCAGCAGCATCTCTTCAGTACAGCTGGCGGTGGGCAGAAGGGCCACGCCGTTGTCAAACGCCCACTTGTAAGCTTCTTTTTGACTTTCAGGGTTGCGCGGTGGCTCCAGAAAAACCTGGGGTGCAGCATCCGGGGGCAGCTCGATCAGCTGGGTTCCGGCCGGCAGGTGACACATCGTCATCGGCGGCAGCGCGTCTTCATCGTTGGCGATGAGCTGGATTTCTTCTTCGCTCAGCGGCGGCAGATAAACGGCCGGAATGCGCCAGACCGACGGCTCAATTTGCTCCCACACCACCACTTCTTCATCCAGTTGAGGAGTCGGGGTTGGCTCTGTGATGCCGGAGAAATCGATCTTCCACTCCTGCCGGCTGCGCGAACAGTCAGGGGCGTCAAAAACAATTGAGCTGATGTCGCACAGCGCCTCGCGGGACAACCCTGGGACGTTCGGCTGCACAAATTCGGTTGGAGGCGGATTTTGCCCATCCCCCAGCAGGTTGAGCAGTTCAAAATCGTTATAGACCGCATTCATGTACGAATTCCACAGCGGGGCCGCCCCGGTTAACCCGCTGACGTTGACCATTGGCGAATTGTCGGTGTTGCCGGCCCACACCCCCACCACCAGCCCCGGCGTATAGCCCAGGGTCCAGTTGTCGCGAAAATCATTGGTCGTGCCGGTCTTGGCCGCGGCCGGGAATGGCAAATCAAGCGGATTGCCGCTGCCCATCGCCGGAACACGGGCGCCGTCATCAGATAAAATATCGCTGATCACGTACGCTACGCGTGGATCAATCACCTGCTGCCCGGCCGGTGGCTGGTATTCAAAGAGCACTTCACCGGCGCTGTTTTCAACTTTTAAGACGGCCGCCGGAGGGATGCGCTGGCCGCCGTTGGCCAGCACCGCATAAGCGCTGGTTAGTTCGAGCGGGGTCACCTCACCGCCACCAAGGGTCAGGGAGAGACCATAGCGGCTGGCGTCGTTGCCCAGGCTCTCGATCCCCAAACTGCGGGCAAAATCGAGAAAACGCGGCACCCCGATATCCTGCAGCACGAGCACGGCCGGAACGTTGTAGCTGTTGGCCAGGGCATCACGCAACCTCATCGGGCCGTGATACCGCTCATCGTAGTTGACCGGCACGTACGCCACCCCGTTTGTTTGTTGATAGGTTGTTTTGACATCCCACACAATGTCGCCGGCCTGCCAGCTGGCCCCATCGGCGCCCGGCGTCAAGGCCAGGGCATAGGTTAGCGGCTTGATCGAACTGCCCGGCTGCTGCAGAGACAGGGTAACGTTGACCTCACCGTCAATCGCCTCATCATCGTAATTGACGCTGCCCAACATTGCCAAAATCTCACCGGTGCCCGGTTTCATGACGACCATGGCCGCGTTGGTCAGATTATTTGGTCCGCGGAGGGCCGCGACATGCTGCTCGGCCAATCGTTCAGCCAGCCGCTGATAGCGCAAATCAAGCGAGGTGGTTACCCGCAGACCGCCGTTGGCTACGGTTTCAGCCCCTAATTGTTCTTCCAGCTGCTGCCGCACCCAGGTTGTAAAATGTGGGGCTTCCAGGCTAACCGACTGCTCCGCGAAGGTCAGCGGCGTCTGATAAATCTCGGTAATCTCGCTTTCGCTCAAAAACCCTTCGCTAACCATCAGGTTTAAAATCAGCCACTGGCGCTCTTTGGCGGCATCAAAATTGGCCAGGGGATCCAAATCAACCGGGGATTGGGGCAAACCGGCCAGTAAGGTTGCTTCAGATACCGTGAGGTCCTTGGCCGCTTTGCCAAAATAGGTTTGAGCGGCCGCTTCGATACCGTAAGCTAAATTGCCGTAGTAAATTTCGTTGAGGTACAGCTCTAAAATTTCGTCTTTGCTGTAATCGCGGGTCATGATCCAGGCCAGGATGATCTCTTTGGCTTTTCGGTTATACGAAACCGAGGTGCGCTCCTCATAATCAAAGGCGATATGACGAACGATCTGCTGCGTGATCGTGCTGCCCCCCACCGGCCGGGCGTTTGGATTGCGAAAGTTGTAAATTAAGGCTGCAATTAAAGACGGGATATCGGCCCCTTCATTTTCATAAAAAGTGTCGTCCTCGACAGCAATCGTCGCCTGGCGGAGCACCAGCGGAATATCGTCGATGGGTACATAGGTGCGCTTCCCTTCCCCAAAAATTTCCCACAGAATCTCCCCATTGCGGTCGTAAATGCGGCTGGTCTCAAACGTCTCGCGCGTTTCAACCGCTTCTGAGCTGATCTTGGCAATGTCATCTTCTAATTCGTTTGAAAATTGCACATAGATAACCGTTCCGGTAACGATGGCGATCGTAAACGCGGCCAGGGCAACACCAATGATTGACAGCACAAAGCAGTTGCGCAGGCAGCCCCAGCGCCGTCGTGGCTGCTGCGGCCGAATAACCGGAGTGACCTGTGTCGCATCCGGGTCTTGCCAATGATCATAATTTATGGGGCGGGTTTCGTCATTAGAGTTCATGAGACTCCTGCATCCTGGTCTAAATAATATTGCTCATACGACCTCTGCCATAAATAACACCAAATACAGCAAAACCGGCCGTTTTTTCACAAATTCTCATCTTCGATTGATTGACAGAGGCTATTTCCCTACTCAATAAAGACATTATAGTGACGCAATGGGGATGTCCGCTCGACGGGAAACTGACGGGGAAACTACGCGATAGATACTTTAATGGTTAGTGGTGTATTAGTTTATTGGTGTATTGGTTATTGGTGTATTAGTCATTGGTGTATTAGTTATTAGGGTGTCCCATAAATCAATACACAAATATACCAATATGCCAATATACGAATAACCAATAACCAATAACTTCTAACCTCTCCAATGATCCGGCCTGTCCGTCGTCACCCCATCAACCCCAAACCACAGCATGAAGCGAATCAAGAGAGGATGATTAATCGTCCAAATCCAGACCTCTACATCATGCTGATGCAGGCGAGAGACCAGCGTGGGGTCCAGCAAAACAAAAAGCCAGAAGGCGCCGGTGGCCTGAATTTGGGGTGGCCCGGTGACCTCAAGAGGGTAAGTAGACACCGCTCCAAGCGAAACCCCCGGCAGCAAGGTTTCCATTTTCTTCAGGCTTTCCCGGTTAAAAGAAACAACCATCACCTGATCTTCCATTTGATGGCTTTTGACAAGCTCGGCCACCTCAACTTCGATATTGGAATAAAGTTCCGGGTTTTTTAGCTCGATGACCAGGGTTGCCGGGTGCCCCTTTGTCAGTTCGAGCGCCTCATTCAGGGTGGGAACCGGTTCACCGGCAAAGGTGGGGCTAAAATAAATTCCGGCGTCCAGCTGTCTGATCTCGGCCGCCGTCATATCTTTGATGGCTCCCCGGCCGGTGGTCGTGCGGTTGACAGATTTATCGTGCATCAGAAACAAAACCCCGTCGCGGGATCGCTGTACGTCTACTTCGATTAGGTCCGCTCCGTGCGCCATCGCCGCCTCGATCCCAACCAGCGTGTTTTCCGGGGCCAGTTTTCCGGCCCCGCGATGCGAGATCAACTTTGGGGTCGTCAGCGGTCGGGAACGGAAAAACAAATGCAGCCCCACAAACAGGGCGATAAAAGCGATTATTTTCGTCAGCTTACTTTTCATCAAACCAATTTTAGCGCATCTACCTGAAATGCCATGATGCCCTCATGACCCTCATATACCAATACGCCAATAAACAAATAGATCAATGGCTAATTGCTAATAGCTAATAGCTAAAAAAAGTTGGTAAACTATCACTATGGAACTGCCTCTAATTATCGCTGGAGTGGCGCTGGCTTTGGCGGCTGTCCTCTATTTTGTCTTTCTCCCGCATGTGGAAGGGCCATCCCTGGATGAACAGGAGCCTGATCACAAGGAGTGGCTGGTGCAGTGTCCCCGCTGCGGCCGATGGCAAACGCTAAAACCGCACGCCTCAACGGAAAAAGACGCGCGGCTCAACGATTTGGATCACTTTGTTAACCGGTATGAATGCCAGCACTGCGGGGAGCGGTGGGAAGAAGAGGTTAATAGCTAATTACTAATCGCCAATAGCTAATTGCCAGAGAGATCACTTAGCTATTAGCAATTGGCAATTAGCCGTTAGCAACTACGGAAGGTCTGTTTCCCCCATCAAATACCGATCCACCTCTCGAGCAGCCCCACGCCCTTCACGTATCGCCCACACAACCAGGCTTTGACCGCGGCGCATGTCTCCGGCCGTAAAAACCCCGTCTATATTGGTCACGTATTCATCAAACTCAGCCTTGGCGTTTGAGCGGGCATCCCGCTCAACGTTAAGGGCGTCGAGCAGCGGATTTTCCGGACCGCGGAAACCGATTGCCAGCAGCACGAGCTGCGCCGGCCACTCCCGCTCTGAACCGGGAATTTTTTCAAAGCGATGGCCGCCGTGGGGATCATCACTCCACACTACATCAACCGTTTTGATGGCCGCAAGCTGCCCGTTCTCATCCCCCACAAATTCGGTGGTTAATATCGAAAATTGGCGCGGGTCTTCTCCATAAAGCGCTTTAGCCTCTTTTTGCCCATAATCGAGCTTGAGGATCCGCGGCCACTCCGGCCACGGGTTGTCGGCCGGCCGCTCGCTCGCCGGCTGCTCGACAATCTCAAATTGGGTCACGCTGCGACAGCCGTGGCGTACGGCCGTGCCCACACAGTCGGTGCCGGTATCCCCTCCACCAATGACAATCACATCCTTGCCCTTGGCGGATAAATAATTATTGTTGGCCAGGTTTGATTGGATCAGGCTTTCTGTTGTTTGGCTCAGATAATCGACGGCAAAGTAGATCCCACCAAGGTCGCGGCCGGGAAGCGGCAAATTATTGGCGTTGGTCGCCCCACCGCATAAAACAACGGCGTCAAAATCCCGCTGCAGGGTTTCCACCTCGATATCTACCCCCACATTGGTATTGCACAGGAATTCAATCCCGGACTCCTCCATCAGCCGAATGCGGCGGAAAACCGTCTCTTTTTCGATTTTCATGTTGGGGATGCCGTAGGTCATCAAACCACCGGGACGGGGGGCTCGCTCAAATACGGTAACCTTGTGCCCAACCTTGTTGAGCTGATCGGCACAGGCCAGCCCGGCCGGTCCCGACCCAATCACGGCCACTTTATTGCCGGTTTGCTTCTTGGGTACAAATGGCTGAACCCACCCTTCTTCAAAGGCCCGGTCGATAATCGCATTTTCGATGCTCTTAATGGTCACCGGATCGGCGTTGATGCCCAACACGCACGCCGATTCACACGGGGCGGGGCACACCCGGCCGGTAAACTCGGGAAAGTTGTTGGTTTTATCAAGCCGTTCGTAAGCCTCTTTCCACAATCCGCGGTAAATCAAATCATTCCACTCGGGAATGAGGTTGTTCAACGGGCAGCCCGAGGTCATGTTGTTCAGGGTTTCACCGGTATGGCAAAACGGTATCCCACAATCCATGCACCGCTGGCCCTGCTGCTGCAGTTCCGCCATCGGCAGGGGAATATACATCTCCTTCCAATCTTTGATGCGTTCCTGCGGCGGCCGCTCCGGCAAATTTTGCCGGTTAAATGTCAAGAATCCTGTTGCTTTTTCGTTACTCATGTTCAGACTACAGACGTCAGACTACAGACCACAGACCTCTTCTGATGTCTGAAGTCTGTGGTCTGATGTCTATCTTAATTGCCGCTTACCCGCGCCTTGTCGCTCTTATTGGCCTCAAAAGCAGCCATAATCGCCTCATCACCGCTGAGCCCGTCGGCTTCCATCGCGGCAAATGCTTCGATCATGCGCTTGTAATCGTGCGGTAAAACTTTGACAAATTTTGGCAGCGAGGTTTCCCACTGGTTGAGGAGCCGCCACGCCAGCTGACTGCCGGTATTGACCGCATGGGTTTGTATCATGGCGTACAGCTCCTGCTCTTCGCTTTCGTCAGCAACGGCATAGAGGCCAACCATTTGCTGGTTGCAGCGCTCCTTAAAGGTGCCGTCTCCGTCAAAGACATAGGCTACTCCACCGGACATCCCGGCCGCGAAATTACGGCCGGTTCG
>JAAUYD010002087.1_pt1 | contig 17924 bp, 13 predicted proteins | sample 7278101 | NCBI WGS metagenome assembly JAAUYD01 (sample SAMN14350128, study PRJNA611818) | marine sediment metagenome | isolation source: surface marine sediment (0.6m) | place: French Polynesia: Moorea | collected 2018-08 | reverse complement strand
TCATCCGGCCGGGTACGAAGCAGGTTTTTCAGGATTTGAGCGGCTTCTTTTTTGCGGCCTGCTTTCACGGCCGCCTGCGCTTCGCTTAGGGTGTTGTGGCTTGGATCTGGCATGGTCGTTACTGGTTGAGAAAACAAAGAATCCCGTCCACGACCCCTTGAGCCGGTAATTCGGGCTGCTGGGTGAGTAAGGACCGATCTTGATACATAAACCCGGTTTCCAGGATAATTGCGGGGGTACCGGGGGCCAAAAGACGAAACGCATGATAGTCGGTCATATGGGTGGTGATCGTATTGGGATGGATGCTTAACCCGGTTACCGAACCATATGCCTGCTCCATACAGGTTACCAGTTGGGTGGAATCGGTGATCGACGAACCGGCAACTTTATAGCCGGTAACGCTCGATCCGAAGTCGATACAGGAATCGGCATGAATCGATATCATCATCGTGCCGTCAAAATTATTAAGTCGTACGTCAAACTCATCAAGCAGGGTGGCCGATAGACCCTGTTCTTCGAGTTTGCTGACAACCAGATCGGAAATCTCGGTATTGATTTCCAGCTCTGTTAACCCATCATCACACACCGCCCCCGAATCGCTGCCGCGATGCCCGACAATAATTGCGATTTGCAGCGGGGCCTCCGTTTGGGCAAAGCGCTGCTGAGCCTGGCGGCCGGGAATCGGTTTGGTGATGGCTGCAGAAAGGGTCTGGCCGTTGCCGATAATCGCGGCGGCCTCAGCCGAGGCCTCTCCGGTAGGAATAAAGTAGGCATAGATGGTCAACATGCCCGCCCCCGCAATTAGAAAAAAGAGGAAAATAGCGATATTTCGACGCAGGGTATCTAAAATGGGTGGTGAATCAAAGGGTGAGGGTGATTCCATGCGCCTATTCTACACAACTTATGCAGTTTACGTAAAGTGAATTTTGAGGGTTTGCCGGCGTACGTTGGTCCTGGGCAGAGAAAGGTGAAGACTTGATGGTGACGTAGGGCTGTGATCGCCTACAGCCCTACGCCTAAGGTTTTACTCGGTATTTTGTTCTGCCAAGCGGCCGTACAGCAAGGTCATCTCGTACAATCTGTCGGATATGCTGCTGTCTAACATCTCGGGCGCGAATCGCCAGGCCCAATAACCGCCTGTTTTTCCAGGAAAATTCATGCGCGCCTTGTTGTCAAGCGTCATTAAATCTTGCAGCGGAATAATCGCCATGACGGCCACCGATGATAAGGCAAGCCGGATCATATCCCACACGATGTCAAAACCGTCGCGAGCGACGTAGCGGCGCACGTGATCCTGTTCATCTTCGCTGGCGTTTTGGTACCAGCCGAAAGCGGTTTCGTTGTCGTGAGATCCGGTGTAAACAACGCAATTGGGGATAAAATTGTGAGGTAAAAAGTTGCTGTTTTTCTCACCGCCAAAAGCGAACTGTAAAATTTTCATGCCGGGAAAACCCGCTTCATCGCGCAGGTTTTCAACCTCGGGGGTAATCACGCCGAGATCTTCGGCGATAATCGGTAAGCGGCCGAGTTTGTTTTCCAGCGTTTTGAAAAACTCGACCCCTGGCCCCTTCACCCACTGGCCGACGACGGCGGTTGGTTCATCGGCCGGGATTTCCCAATAAGCCTCAAAACCGCGAAAATGATCGATACGGGTGATATCCGCCAGAACAAACGCTTCTTTTAAGCGAGCCTCCCACCACACATAATCGTTTTCCATTAATTTATCCCAGCGGTAGAGCGGGTTGCCCCATCGCTGCCCGGTTTCACTGAAGTAATCGGGCGGCACGCCGGCAATCACCTGCGGTGACCCATCCTCATTCAAATAAAATAGGTGGCGGTTGCCCCACACATCAGCGCTATCAAAAGCCACAAAAATCGGCATATCGCCAATGATGCTGATCCCCTTATCGTTGGCATATTGCTTGACCTTCAACCATTGGGTGAAAAACAGAAACTGAATAAATTTCTGGTAGGCCACCTCATCTTTTAATTTTTCCAACCAGTAAGCCATTGCTTTGGGTTTACGGTCGCGGATATCGGCCGGCCAGGTATTCCAAACACCCCCTTCATGTTCCACAAAGTAACCCTTGAGGGCCATAAACAAGGCGTAATCATCGAGCCACCACCCTTTCTCATCGCAAAACGCCTCAAACTGTTTTTGCTGTTCTTCCTGGCCTTTTGCCTGAAAGTGGTGAAACGATTGATGGAGCAGGTCATTTTTGTAGTGAATGACCCACCCATAATCAACGCGATGAGCCGGAAAGGGGGGAACTTTTTCGACGGCCGCCGGAGGCAGATAACCGTCACGGACGAGGTGATCTGGGCTGATGAGTAGGGGGTTTCCGGCAAATGCAGAAAAGCTCTGATATGGCGAATCACCGTAGCCAGTCGGTCCCAACGGCAAAGTTTGCCATAGGGTTTGTCCAGAGGTTTCCAAAAAATTGATAAATTCATAGGCGCTGTCGCCACAATCACCGATGCCATAGCGGCTGGGTAAGGATGATGGGTGGAGCAGAACACCTGCTGATCGAACAAACATATAATTCCTCAAATTATAAGGTTTAGCGTCTATCTACCAGATCCAACGGAGGACTTTTTGACGTGCAAAATCATGCGAATGATCAGATAACCAGTAGGAAAATCGCTCAAATCGTGACGACATCGTCTGATTGCCCCCGATTAACAGCTATTTGGGTAGGTGCAAAAAGAGTGAAAGAAAATTTGAAACGATGAAGTGTAATTTTGGTTCACAAAAAGGGTCTGGACTGGAAATGTTAGAAGTGCGTGAATTGTATCACAATTGGCCGGTCAGACACCCCCCAAAATAGGACTAAGGTCACAAACGCCTTGTCACCGCCAAGTTTCTGGTTAAAATGAGAATATCAACTAGTACCTGTCGCAAAAAGTGTGGAATATTCGATTGATTTTCCAGGTGATTGTTCCACAAATCCCCTGTTTATTAGAAACCCCCTAGTATTGAGGTGCTTCGGGGAGAATTTACAGGAATCAAATAATTTTTTCCTACTTTTTTAAGGATACAAATCTAAGTAAATTTAACTGCTGAAAGGTGCCACCAATCACCTTTCAGAGAAGGATCTGGCGTTATGGATGAACAACAACAATCACGGGCACCGATTCCTCCATGGGTATGGGTCGTCGGTCTAGTGGCGATCTTCTTAGCGCTTCAATTTTGGGCTTCAGGTTCATTCAATAGCGATGAGCAGCTTCCATTACCTGAAGTGGCCCGCCTGGTCGACGAAGGGCAGGTTCGCAAAATTGAGGTTAGCGGGAATCAACTGCTGGTGACTCTGAATGATGGGGAAACCTTTGAGTCATTTAAAGAAAACGATATTTTTGACACCTTTGATGCCTTAGGGGTTGATCAGGAGGCCGTGCGCGGAACCGACATTAGCATTCAAGATGTGTCGTTGCGCAACACCCTCTTCAGTGTTGGCATTTCTCTGCTTCCCATCTTGATTTTAATCTGGATTTTTACCCGCGGCTTTCGTCAAATACAGTCCGGTGGAAACAGCATTTTTGGGTTCGGCCGGTCAAAAGCCAAGAATCTCAATGAGGGTGATCGACCAACGGTTACCTTTGATGACGTAGCCGGGGTTGATGAAGCAAAAGAAGAAGTTGAGGAAATTGTGCAGTTTTTGCGCGAACCGGAGCGTTTTGTGCAGGTTGGCGCGCGCATTCCCAAAGGTGTTTTGATGGTTGGCCCTCCCGGAACCGGTAAAACGCTTCTGGCTCGGGCAATTGCTGGAGAGGCGGGGGTACCATTTTTCCACATTTCCGGCTCTGAATTTGTAGAAATGTTTGTGGGTGTTGGCGCTAGCCGGGTCCGCGACCTGTTCAATAAGGCGAAAGAAAATGCCCCGGCAATTGTCTTTGTCGACGAAATTGACGCCGTCGGCCGGCAGCGTGGTGCAGGTTTGGGTGGTGGACACGATGAGCGTGAGCAAACCTTAAATCAGATCCTGACCGAAATGGACGGGTTTTCTAACGAAACCAACGTCATTGTCATTGCAGCCACCAACCGGGCGGACGTTCTGGATCCGGCGCTTCTGCGGCCGGGCCGCTTTGACCGCAAGGTCATTGTCGATCTACCCGATCTGCGTGGACGAGAAAAAATCCTCAAGGTGCACGCCCGCGGCAAGCCGCTATCCAAAGACGTTAATTTGAACGATGTGGCTCGCTTAACGGCCGGTTTTTCCGGGGCTGATTTGGAGAATCTGCTCAACGAGTCGGCGATTTTCACCGCGCGTCGGGGTGGCAATTTGATTTCCATGACCGATATGCAGGATGCGTTTGATCGCATTGCCATGGGTGGACCGGAGCGCAAGAGCCGCGCCCAGGCGATGAGCGAGGAAGAAAAAGAAATCGTCGCTTATCACGAAGCGGGTCATGCGGTTGTGGGCCATTTTCTGCCGTACATGATGCCCGTGCAAAAGGTAACCATCATCCCTCGCGGTCGAGCAGGCGGTTATACGCTTTATTTACCGGATGAGAAGATGGTCACCAGCGTGCAGGAAATCGAGGACATGGTAGCCACCACTCTTGGTGGTCGAGCCGCCGAGGAAATCTTTTTTGGTCTCGTATCTACCGGGGCATCCGGAGACTTGCAGCAGGTTACTCGATATGCTCGGGCGATGATTATGCAGTACGGTATGAGTGAGGAGCTGGGTTTGCGCAGCTATGGTGAGCAATCTGGCAATATTTTCCTTGGCCGGACGATGACCTATGATCGCGATTACAGCGAAGAAGCGGCCCGCAAAATCGATGAAGAGATCAGGAAAATTGTGGATCGCAACTACCAAAGAGCGCATGATATTCTCAATGAGCATCGGGACAAGGTCATTCGCCTTTCGGATGCCCTGGTTGAGCATGAAACGGTAGATCGGCCGCTGTTTGAAGAGTTGATGAACGAGGAACCGAAGGTGTCTTCCGAAGAGGATTCATTTGTCCCGGCCGATTAAACAGCTGGCTCAAAGAACAGTTCTAAATTGAAAATATAGGCCGGGATTTTTATCCCGGCCTTTTTCTTTATCTGGCCCTTACAGAAGCCGGATGAGATCCATCACTTTGTCATTCACTTAAAATGTGGTGCTGGAGTATCATTTTCAGATGAAGCAAATCGGTTTTTTACATACCTCCCCGGTTCATATCAAAACCTTTAACGACCTGTTACAAAATTTACCCTTTGAGATCAATGCGATTCACGTTGTGGCGGAATCATTGCTGGAAGACGCCCGCAAAAACGGACTTTCCGGCCGCATAAAGAGTGAATTGATCAAACATCTGGCTGCTTTAAATCAATCGGATTTAATCATTTGCACCTGTTCGACCCTGGCAGATATGGCCGAACAGGTGGGGCAGGAGCGGGGGCAGCCTATCGTGCGCGTGGACCGGCCGATGATCGAAGCGGCTGTTTTAAGCGGGCAAAAAATTGCCGTTTTATATACGGTTGAGAGTACCCTCCAGCCCACGTTGGCCTTGATTGACGCGGTTCGACTCTCGCTTGAAGCGGAGATTCAGCCGGTTGTTACACCGGTTTACTGTGAGGGGGCGTGGGAGCTTTTTGAACGAGATGATATCGAGGGCTATGCCAAAAACGTGGCGAAGTGGCTGGACCGCTCGGCCACCCAATTTGATACCTTTATTTTGGCGCAGGCGTCCATGGCTTCGGCCGTGGACTATGTTCCCCATTTGTCTGAAAAGATTTTTAGCAGCCCACAATTGGCGGTCGAATATGCCCTGGTCAGGCTGTTTGATTAAAGTGGCTGGCGGAGCGCAAAATTTGATCCGGGGATCCATCCAACTGCGAAACTTTAATGGCGATCGGGTCACCCTGTTCGACCGGAAGGTGGTAAATTTCGATTACCTCCCAATGACGCTGCCCCCGATTTTTTTTGGTGAGGGCGATTTTTTCAATGCTTTCGGCCGCAAACAGGTGCATCTCATGGGGCAAACGGGCCAGCAAAAAATGTTTATTTAGAAACAAGCCGTGGCGGAGCTGATTCTTTTTAGCCGATCGCGAGATTTGCCAGTCGCGAACTGCCCCACCCACAACCCCGTAAAGAAACACGCTTAAAAAGAGCAAAATAAAAATTGCGCCAAAAAGAAGATAGGCGGTACCGCCGTTCATACCGGTTCGGCGCACTTCGGACATAAAGGCGACGGGCGCGGCGGAACCCATCAAAAGAAAAAATGTTCCCACCGAGATCGGAAGCCAGATTTCAACGGCTGATTTTAGACGTATGCGAAAAAATCGAACCCCTTGAGGGAGAGGATGTTGCGGGTTGATCCACTGCCTTATTTCTGGGGGAAGATCATCCGATCGGGCGTGGATGATTGAGGCCGGCCGGTTTTGAGAAGGTTGCTTCATAAAGCATATTTTAGTTGACTGACCAAAATGAGTCACGCACAATAGGGGGTTGATGAAGAAAATTATACATTTTGTCAATGGATTAATTCTGTTACTTTTGCTGGGTTGTGGCCCCAATGCGTCATCAGCAACCGTTTCTCAATTACCTGATCCGGCGGTGCCTCAACTGCCAACTGAAGCCATCCTTCTGCCCACCATTACCCCCACAAAGCCTCAGCTTGCTTTGACCCCCATCCCCACGGTAACCGCTTCTCCGGCGGCTCCGGCTACGCTCCCGCCAACCAATACCCCGATCCCGGCCGTTACCCCCACCATGGTTCTGCCTACTCCGATTCCGGTTGATCGCCGCTGCCCCGACCCGCCTCCGGCTGTGCCGCGTTACACCCGGTTTACGACCGGAGAGGCACCGCTGGCCCAGCCTATCGCCAGTGGTGAGAATCGCTTTTGGTTGGAAAAACCATTGCCTGGTGGCGGCCGCTTCTTAGTGAATACAACCTATCCATACGGGTTTGATGCCAATGGCTCTTATCTGCTGCACAACGGGGTGGATTCTGCGGCACCGTTGGGGACCCCGCTGCTGGCTATTGGGGATGGCACCGTGCTGGTGGCCCAATCAGATGAGGATGAATTATATGGATGGCGCTGCAACTGGTATGGTCAGGTGGTCATCGTTGAGTTAGATCGCAAGTGGCAGGGGCGACCGATCTACGCCCTTTATGGTCACGTATTAAATATCATGGTTGAGCCGGGACAGCAGGTTAAGGCGGGAGAACAGCTGGCAGAGGTTGGATTTGGCGGGGCGGCGGTGGTTCCTCATCTTCATTTTGAGCTGCGGGTGGGTAGCAACAGCTTTGACGCCACGCGGAATCCGATGTTGTGGATTCGGCCGCCGGAAACCAGGGGCGTGGTTGCCGGGCGTCTGGTCGATCCAAACGGCCGGCCGTGGCATGGAATTTGGTTAAACGCGATTAGCCGCGAAGATGGGGAAACCAGTTATGTTTCCTGGACCTATCTGGACGATCCCCGACATTTGATCCAGTCCGATGAGACCTATGGCGAAAATTTTGTCATTTCCGACATGCTGCCGGGTGAGTATCGCGTATATGTGCAAATCCAAGATGTAAATTACAGCGGTGATGTCACCGTTCAGGGAGGTGAAATCAGCACGGTAGAAATTGTGACCGACTATTACAAACCTGAGCTAGAAGGTGAAGAGGATGGTCAATCAGCTTCGGAATTGGAAGAGGAGAAGGAAGAGGATGAATAGGATAGGCTGCACTGCCGTACAGCCTATCAAAAATCGTTACAGAGTGACGCCAACTTTACTGGCAAGTTCATTGTTTGATGGCTCAACGAGAACCGAACCATCTGGAAAGACTATGGTAGGTACAGAGCGCATTCCCTTATTTAGGTGAAGCACTTTTTCAATGGCGTCCGGATTGTTTTCAAGCTGGACTTCTTCGTAGTTGATTCCATAATTGTCAAAAAACCACTTGGCGCGATAACAATCAGAGCACCAGTTGGTGGTATACATGATGATGTCAGACGTGTTGTTTGTAATGTTGTTCATTTTATTCCCTAAAAGCGGATATTTTTTTGTGAAACCTTTTGCTGATTACTTAATCGGCCGATTTATAATTTAAAGTTATCGATGCAGACAAAAAAATTGATGCAAAATTTGCGCACCATCCTTTCGACTGACGAGGGTATAGGTCGTTTTCTTACGAAAAAAGTTTGTGCATTAGAGAGATTAGCGGATTTTTTATATAACTTTTTGCCAATCACCTATGAAATATCAGGAAATCTCGAGAAATAGGCATTGTTAATCTAACTATGGTATGGTTTTGCCCAGAATCATTAATTTGCGCACATAGGTACTGCTCATGCTTAAGTTTGAAGGGGCGATAGATCGAGAATTTACTTTTCCGGCCGGTCAGAAAGAGACATTTGCTTTTTTTGCGGACTTCGGCCGCATTGTTTCCCTTCTTTCAGATATTGATCTCGTTGGGGAAAGTCAAGAAAATGCGGCGATTAAGCGACTTTGCTACCGATCCAATGAAATGGGCGTATATGCGGTAGAAACCTATTGCGATGTGCTGGCGGAAATCGATGAAACCGCTTATCAGGTTCGGTTAATGCCTCAAACTGCGGCAGATTTCTCCAAAATTAAGACCGAAATGACCCCGACCAAAACAGTTTCTGTAGGCGACCTAAACGCGACATTAACGTGTCTGGCTCACGAGCCGAAAGAAACTATGATACGATACCAGTTTAAAATGGCCTCTCGGGTGGCGGTAAACGGCATGATGCGCTTCATCCCGCTTGATCCCATTCAGCAGATGGTACAAAACCTAATCAAAAATCGCCTTGACCAGCAGGTCAATCAATTTATAAAAAACGCAATTCACACTTACTCTGACTTTAAAGAGGAGCAAAACCAATGACCAAACGACTCTACTGGATAACGTTGGCCGTCTTTTTGATGATTCTGGCCGCCTGTCAACCTCAGGTAAATATTGAGCCTGGGGCGGTTGTCGCCCAAAGCGCAACCCCTACACCGGAACCTGAAAGTGACGAGGGAGACGAGGCGAGTGACGACAGCGAAGATGACAGTGAACAGGAAGAGCCTGAAGAGATTGAGTTTATCAATGAAGATGAAGGTGGTCTGGTAAGCATCGTCGGTGAAGTGAGCTATACCAACCCGTTTTTTACTTCCGGGACGGCTCAACCGCTCATTTTACTTGAAGATCAAACCGGATTTGTAACCAGAGACACCAACTACATTTTCCCGCTTGAATCTCAGGTGCTGGGACAAATTACCTCGAACTTTTTTGAATCCCCATTTTCGTATAGCATGGTTTTGCCGATTGAACCCAAAGGGGGTCTTTCAGACGTTGACAACGATGACGAAGAAGAAGTTGGCGTACAAATTTTTGCGGTTGCATATTGGGACAATACCTACGGCGGCCCCTTTCTGGAAGAGCGCGATTTAGGTGGTGGGGGATGGTCAACGGCTTATGTCTCCACTGAAATCAGTAATGATCTTGAAACCGAGCGTGAAATAATTGGTGGGAAAATCATTGTTTATGCCCCTGATGACGAGCAAAGCTTTCCTATTAACTTCGGCGAAGACGGCTTATTCCTGACCGATGATGATGAGGATATGGTTGATTTGCCACAGGGATACACGGTGGTTGATTTAGATACCACTCCTTTTACCTTTGATCGCTCTCGCGAGCAGGTGATTGATTTGCTCGAGCCGGAAGGGGCAGCGCTTCTCGATCTTTCCGATCAATCGTACACGGAAGCGTTAGACAGCATGATTACTGAGCTAAAAGAGAAATACGCCTTTACCGATATCAAAGATGTAGATTGGGATGAATTGGCCGAGGAATATGGCCCCCGTTTTGAAGAAGCGGAAGAGGATGAAGACCCGCAGGCGTATCGCCGGGCCCTGCGCGATTTATTATGGAATATCCCCGACGGCCATGTGAGCGGCCCGGTTGTGATCGAAGATTTCCGTGCGGCCATTGATGGTGGAATCGGCCTCGGTATTCGAGACGTGGACGATGGCCGGGTCATCGTTAGCTTTTTACTTGAAGACGGCCCCGCGGATGCGGCCGGCATCTCCTTGGGTGATGAAATTGTAGCCATCAATGATGAGCCGATTGACGATTGGGTTGAGGCGGCCGTGGCTTACTCTGCACCGTTTAGCACCGATCACGTGGAGCGTTTGCAAAAGCTTCGCTACGCGGTGCGTTTCGAGGCTGATTCTGAAGTGACTGTCACCTACATCAATGAAGATGAGGAGGAAGAAACCGTTGAGCTGGATTCGGTTCCTGAATTTGCCAGCTTTAATCAATCCTCATTTTTTAGCGGACAAACCGGATTTGAGCTTCCCGTTGAGTGGGAGATTCTGGACAATGGGTATGTGATGGTAACCATTACCGGTTTCTTGGATAACCAGCTGTTGACAATTCAGCTGTGGGAGCGGTTGATGCAAAACCTGAACGACAATGAGGTCCCGGGTATTGTGATCGACATGCGCCAAAATTCTGGCGGATTTGGCTTTACCGCAGATCAAATGGCCGCTTACTTCTTTGAAGAGGAATTTGTAACCGGGAACACGGAGAAATTTGACGATGAAGCGGAAGAATTTATCATCAAGGAAGAAGATGCCGATCGGTTTATCTTACCAGATGAATCACTCCGTTATGATGGTGAGATCGTGGTCCTGGTTGGCCCGGCGTGCGCCAGCGCCTGTGAATTTTTCTCTTACAACCTGACGATTGATAATCGAGCGACCATCGTTGGCCAATATCCAACGGCCGGCTTAGGCGGCTCAGTAACCGAGCTACGGATGCCGGAAGGGGAACAGATTCGCTATACCGCCGGCCGTGCGGTTGATGCGGACGGCGAAATTCACATCGAGGGGATCGGCGTGGTGCCCGATATTCTGGTTCCGGTCACCGAAGATACCCTGTTTGCCGAAGAAGATGTGATTCTGGAAGCCGCCCTTGATGTGCTCGAAGGCAATTTAAGCTTTGATCCCGAAGTCGAAGCGGAGGTGGAAGTGGGAGACAGTGTTGAAGGCACACTGACTGCCGGTGAAACGCTTATCTATACGCTTGACGCTACTGAAGGGCAAATTTTGAACATTTTCCTCGAATCGGCCGACGAGGATGAATACGATCCATTTATTCGCCTGCTGGCTGATGACGGTACGCTGCTGCTTGATAATGACGATCTCGACAACAAATCCCTCAACGCCGGGTTTGAGGATTTGGAGATTCCATTTGATATTCTCCTGTTTATCGAGGTTTCGTCCTTTGATAATGAATCGGGCGGCGACTTCACGCTGACGATCGAAGAGGTGGACGAGTAGGGTTGATGATCGTTTAGGTTGCCAGGCAGCCCTTGGTTTTTTATAATTCGACAAGTGGTCACGCCGGTCGTGGCCACTTTTTTTGCTGTTTATTTAATTAGAATTTATTATGAGTGAAGCTGCTTCAATAAAAAAAATCACCCAGGAGATCGGGACCCGCCGCACATTTGCGATTATTTCTCATCCCGATGCTGGTAAAACGACATTAACTGAGAAACTTCTTTTGTATGGAAACGCCATTCACATGGCCGGGAGCGTTCGCGCTCGCAAAAACCAGCGGCAAACCACTTCCGACTGGATGAAGATGGAGCGCGAGCGGGGTATTTCAATTACCTCAACGGTCATGCAGTTTCCCTACAGGGAACACACCATCAACCTTCTGGACACGCCCGGTCACCAGGATTTCTCTGAGGACACCTACCGTACGCTGATGGCTGCCGACTGTGCGGTCATGGTCTTGGATGCCGCCAAGGGTGTCGAGGCTCAAACCCGCAAGCTGTTTGAGGTTTGCCGTCAGCGTGGTATTCCGGTTTTTACCTTCATCAACAAGATGGATCGGCCGGCGCTTGATGCCCTGGAGCTGCTGGACGAGGTTGAAACCGTTTTAGGTATGACCCCGGTTCCGATGAATTGGCCAATCGGGGATGGGGATACCTTTATCGGGGTATACGATCGCGTGACGGAAGACGTTCACTTATACGATCGCACCGTTCACAACCAGACCGTTTCTCCGGAAACGATCACCACGTTGGATGACCCAATCATTGAAGAGACGTTGAGCGATCATCAATTTGATGATTTGCACACCAATATCGCCTTATTGGACGAATTGGCCACATTTGACGAGGAGTCATTTTTGGCCGGCGAACAGACGATTGTCTATTTTGGATCGGCGTTGACCAATTTTGGCGTGCAGCTCTTTTTGGACGATTTTGTCAAGTTTGCTCCACCTCCGGCCGGGTACGCCAGCGATCAAGGGGTGATTGATCCGTACAAAAAGGATTTCTCCGGTTTTGTATTTAAAATTCAGGCCAATATGAATCCCAAACATCGGGACAGCGTGGCATATATTCGGATCGTCAGCGGAAAGTTTGAACGCAATATGCAGGTCAACCACGGCCGCTCGGGGAAGACTGTTCGCCTGTCGCAGCCGTATGCCTTTTTTGCCGACTCCCGGGAGATTGTGGATGATGCTTTTGCCGGGGATATCATCGGCCTGCCGGCCAACAAAATCTTTGGGATTGGGGACACCTTGAGCGTGTCTAACGGCATTGAATTTTCATCAATTCCTCGTTTTGCGCCGGAGCATTTTGCCCGATTGATCAATGAGGACATCACCAAGCAAAAACAGTTTCTCAAAGGGATCGATCAGCTCGAAAAAGAAGGGGCGATGCAAATCTTTTTTGAGGCGGATGCCTTTCGGCGCGATCCGATTCTGGCCGTTGTGGGTGTGCTGCAGTTTGAGGTCGTCCTGGCCAGGCTGCTCGATGAATATCGGGTCAAAACCCGCCTCGACCGCCTGCCCCATCAGCTGGCCCGCTGGGTTGAAGGACCGGAAGACGAAATCGAGCAGCTCCCGTGGCGGTATGGCCTGCTAAAAACGGTTGATCGGGATGAACGGCTGGTGGCGCTGTTTAGCAGTCCCCACGAGCTTGATTATTACGCCGGTAAGTTTCCGAATATTACTTTTCGCGAAACGGTGTAGGAGAGACCACAGACGTCAGACATCAGACATCAGACATCAGACATCAGACATCAGACATCAGACATCAGCGGGGTTGACATAAGGTGAAAGTAGGCTAAACTTTTTGTAGTAGTCTGTAGTCTGTAGTCTGTAGTCTTCCTCACCTCATCATTCTCCTCACCCAACCGCTCATAAGGTCAACAATCAAAGTCAACCCAATGTAAAATAAAAGGGTGAATGGCAACCGCCGATAATCAAAGGCGCTTACCTGCTGGGTTAGCAGACGGCCGAGCCCCCCGGCCCCCACCAATCCAACAATAACGGTGGCCCGAATGGCGATCTCCCACCGATAAAGGGCATACGCCAGATAGCGAAGCCACCCAGCTGGGAAAATGCCGTAAAAAACCACCTGCCCCCAGCTCGCTCCGTGGGTTTGCAGCGCCAGCAGCGGCCGTAAATCCTGATTCTCATTGACCTCCGCCATCAGGCGCCCCAATACGCCCCCGTTGTAAAGGGCCAAAGCAATGGCCCCGGGCAAAATGCCCGGAAACAAAATGAAGAGCAGAACCAGCGCCCAAATCGGGGCAGGGATAGCCCGCATAAACAGCAAAATGATGCGGCTGACGACAAAAACCGGCTGCGACAGGGCTTGAGGATACCCTGAAAGCGTGATCGAAAGGCGGGCGGCCGGAACTGAAAAGAAAATGCCGATCGCCGCGGCCAGCAGAGCGGCCATAACAGACATGGCCAGGGTTTGTCCTGCCAGGTCGAACAGAACCATGACCCCCCCATCCGGTAATCGGGGCGGGAAGGATTCCCGGCCGATCTGACCGATCAACATGCTGGTTCTCGGCGACCAGAGAAGAGACAGTTGGGGCTGGAGAAAATAAAACGACCAGGGAATTAATGCCGCGGCCGCCCACAGCGATATCCCGAGACGGCTCCCCTTTTTCCCAACGCCGCCGCCTGATGATGACTTCTCTGCTTTCCCGTCACGCATCTGCTGCCGCACCAGGCCGCTCCAAAGGTCGATTGCTCCGCTCAGGAGACAGAGAGCAAAGAAGAGCGTCCACAGCTGGTTGTAGCGCAGCGACTGCAGGCTGAGCAAAATTTGATACCCTAATCCGCCCGCCCCGATAATGCCTAAAACGGCCGCAGACCTTACGGCACATTCAAAACGATAAAAGCCGTAAGCCAGCAGATCGGTAATGGTCTGAGGCACGAGGGTGTAAAACAGAGCGCTGCCAGGTCGGGTGCCGCTGTTGATAAGCGTCAAAAACGCGGCCGGCACGGTTTCGTCGAGCAGCTCGGCAAAAACTTTGGCGGTGATCGCGCCAAACGGGATGGCGATGGCCAGTACGGCGGTTAAAGGATCGAGCCCCAGAATATTAAGCAAAATTAACCCCCAAATGAGCTCGTGGATCCCTCGCGGCACGGCAAAAAGCACTTGCACGAAGGTGCGCGCCACCCGAAATTCAACCCCCTTTTGCTGCCCCCTCCCCCGATAATGGTTTTCTACCCCTTCCCACCACCGCTCGGAAAGGACGATACCGCCTGCAAACCCGACAGCCAGAGCCAGAAACGTTCCGAAAGCGGCGTAACTCAAAGTTACACCGACCGCTTGCAGGGTAATTTCCAGAAATTCTGACGTGAGGTCCGGCCGCAAGGCGGCCCGCCAGAAGCGCCAGAAGAGCGTCCAGCCCCCGCTGTTGATCAGCCGCCGGCCGTCTCCTGCTATCTGGATTAATGAAAAAACAGTGGCGATTCCCAAAAGGAGCCACCACCCCCACCGTTTTGTTCGCGGCAGGATCCGCGTTTTTTGTGGGTGGGAGGGGGCGAATTTTTCGAGCGATTTCATATCATAGGGCGTAGAGCGCGTTAATCGCTGAAGGTTGAATCCTTTCTGGACGTTGATCAAAGACGATTTTGCCCTCACGCAGCCCGATCAGACGATCACAATGGGCCATCGCGTACTCGATTTCGTGAACGCTGACGACCAGGGTTTTGTGGAGCGTTTGCGCCAAATCCGCCAGCAGCCTCATGATTTGGCGGCTGCGCTCTGGATCAAGGCTGGCGATCGGCTCGTCCGCCAAAATGACGGCCGGATCTTGAACGAGAACCCTTGCAATCGCCACCCGCTGCTGCTGACCGCCAGACAGCTGATCGGTGCGGGTCAGCAGCTTCTCCGGGATTCCCACCTTGGCCAACGCTGACTGCGCCTGATCGACCTGCTGCGGCCAAATCAATGAAAGCAGCGATTTGGCCAGCGACCAGCGGCCGAGCTGACCGGCATTGACGTTGTGAATCACCCGCAGATTACCAACCAGGTGAAACTGTTGATAAATTGTGCCGATCTGACGATGTACACTTCGCCGTTGAGAGATCGAGAGATTGGGAAGTCTATCCCCCAAAATTTCGACGGTGCCGCTTGTTGGTTGAAGCAGCCCGTTGAGCAAATGAAGCAGGGTCGTTTTGCCTGCCCCACTGGGACCGACCAGGGCGATGCGTTCTCCTCTATGTATAGTTAAACTAATGTCGTTGAGGGCGGGAAACCCGCTGTATTCAACTGAGACCTGATGCAATTTAAATGCTGGCGCCATAATTTACTTCTAATGTTTGGCCGCGGACGGCACAGATTGACCTGGATTTCCTCTTCAATCTGCGAAAATCTGTGCAATCTGCGGACACCTTTTTTCACAATACTTATAGCCCAAGTTGCCACTCTATCTTCTCGATGAATAATTAAAGTTGATGGGATTATCCGATCAGCTTTAATAACAGGCCGTCATCCCCGCGGAAGCGGGGATCTACCGGTAACAAAGCCATGGATTCCTGCCTTCACGGGAATGACGACTATATGACTGAAATAATGTTTTACGCTTCATAATTCATCGGCTAATTGTCCACAATTTGCCCGATTTCACGGCCGACCGCCTCGATCTGGACATAGTTATCGTTGCTCGTGGCCATAAACTTTTCGGCCCCAAACATATCCAGAATTTCCTTTTCGTTTTCTATTGATGGGTTGAGCTGCACAAAGGCGTCGATGACGCGCTGAGGAAAATCATCTCCATAGCGTTCGGTGACCTCCGGCCTAATAACCCAGTGGTAATCGTGGTATGGGGGCGTTGTCCACAGCAAGACCACGCGATTGAGATCCACATCGCCGGATTCCACCCGACTTTGCCATACATTGGCGTTGAGCGCTCCCGCCTCGTAGGTCCCTGCTTCAACCAGGGCGATCGTTGTATCATGGGCTCCGGAGAAGCCGGGCTCCCCGGCGAAATCGGTCAACGATACCCCGGCCTGTGACAAAAACGACTGGGGCATCAGGCGGCCGGAGGTTGATGATTCGCTGCCAAACGTAAAGGTTCGGCCGGCCAGCTGCCGCAAATCCTGGATATCGGAAAAAGGGGTTAAGCTACTGTCGACGTTGGCGATAAAAACCGAGGTAAACTGTTCGTCAATATCTCGCTGAACCAGCGCCTCTGCTCCTTCAACCTGCAGTCTGGCCTGCACCCCGGTCAACCCCCCGAACCACACCATATCGAGATCCCCTACCCGAAAAGCGGAAACGGAGGCGGCGTAATCGGTGACCGGCCGGTATTCAACCGGTACGCCTAACTCCCCTTCCAGGTATGCCGACAGCGTCTCGTAACGCCGCTGTAAAATCTCCGGGTCTTGATCAGGTATCGCCCCAATCACAAAGCTGGCCTCACTTTCCTGTTCCTGCGGGCCGCTGCAGGCAGCCAAAATCATCGTCAACACGACCATTAGACCGGTCATAAACCATCTCGTCATATTTCACTTCCCTTTTTTATGGTGTACAACCGCCTCTGCACACCAAGCGTCCCGGTTGCGGGTAGCAGAGCTTATTAAGTTGACGAGGGTGATGAGGGATTTTCCTCAACAGCCAAATGCTCCTTGAGGAGCCGGCGCTCGGCGCACGGTTTGGCTTAATTGATTGGGGAGATCGCGTACGCAGAGGACGTCCTTACACACGGCAGGATCAAGGATGCGTACGCCATTCAATAGCGAGTGTACACAAGTTTACTCATGTGTGTAACCGTAACAGACTCAAGGGGACGGTGCAAGCGAAGCTATGAAAAAATTAACTACGAGCGATTATCGGCAGAACCTGCTATGAGCACGACCGAAGAATAAGGCAGAAATCCGCAGATTGCCGAGAGTTAATCCGGGCAATCCGCGGCTGATTTTTAGTGGCTTTTCCGAAAAATCACCTAGACTAGAATGGAACGTCATCATCAACTTCAGGCTCCCCATCATCATCCGGTTTGGGGAGAAAATTTGAGGAGCTGATCACAGAGCGGCGGGTTTCCGCTTCGATTTGACGGCGGGCATTTCCGGCGATTTGGCCACCTTTGCTGGCGGTTTTCTTGTTTTCGTTAAACCCTTGAGCATCATCCTGACGGGTAAATTCCGTTGTGGCTGCCTCCCCCAACATCGTTAGAACCAGCTCGAGGGAGGTCATATGATCGCGCAAATTTTCTTTTTGCAATCCCTTGATGTTTTTGTGTTTTGAAGGAGTAATGCCAAATGTTTCTTTGGAAATGATGGAGGTCAGGATAGCGTATTCCCGGCCGGCTTTCACCTTCCGTTTTGACCATTCATCCGTCAGCTCGTCACGCACGATTTTTGACTGGATGCGCTGATTGATCCACTCTTCATTATAGCCGCGCAGGCGATATTCTTCACGCATGCGGTCGATGGCCAGCTCCGGATTTTGCACCTCTTCCAGCCGCTGGTAGCCAACTTCGGCCAGCCACCGCTTAAACGGTTCCGCTTTGGGGCTGGGAATCGACTGGATGACGCGCAGCACCCCTTCGGCGTGGGCGCAATCTTCAATGCGTCGTTTGCCATCGGCCGCAATTAGGCGATACCCTTTGGCGACTTCAGCCACCTGCGGCTCTCGTCTCTTCATCGTCCGCCAGTACGCCTTGGCATCC
>JAAUYD010129737.1_pt1 | contig 17933 bp, 14 predicted proteins | sample 7278101 | NCBI WGS metagenome assembly JAAUYD01 (sample SAMN14350128, study PRJNA611818) | marine sediment metagenome | isolation source: surface marine sediment (0.6m) | place: French Polynesia: Moorea | collected 2018-08 | reverse complement strand
TGCAGCAGCTCGGGCCGCGCCTGCGAGCGCTCAAGCAGGACCCCGAGGTGCAGGCCCTCGCCGAGGATCCCGAGGTCCGCGCCCACCTCGAGTCGGGCGACCCCTGGGCCCTGCTCTCCGATGTCCGCATCCACCGCATCGCTTCGCGCATGGCCGAAGGCCCGTAGTCGGCAGGTCCGAAGGCCCGTAGTCGGCAGGTCCGAAGCCCCGTAGTCGGCATGGCCGAAGGCCCGTAGGGGGTGCCCTGCTAGCCTGCCCGCATGGGCACCCCGGGAACGGGAACGCGCACGGCGTTTCGCGAACGCCAGACGCGCTGGGCGAAGGGCGCGCGCATCCCCACCGAAAAGGAGCGCGTCCGCGACCTCGAGGACAACTTCTACCTCGGTGCGCCGCACCCCAACGCCTGGGCCGACTTCGAGGCGGCCGGCGTCGACGCGGAGTCGCTCTTCGCCCTGGACTCGCCGCTCGTGCTGCTCTGCAACCTGTTCGACCCGTTCCGGGATCGCGACATCGCACCCCTCGCCCGGGCTCTGGGCGCGGACCCGGCGACCCAGGGTCTGTCCTTCCTGCAGTCGGGCACGGACGTCCTGCTCGAAGGAGACGACGCGACCCCGACTGCGATCCTCTCGACCACCGACGACGCTCCCGTCGACGAGCGCGCCGCGGCGATCCTCGCCGCCCATCCGCCGGGCGGGGTGCGGGTGGTCCATCTGTCCATGGACGAGATGCAACACGGCGACGTGTCGGAGGCGACGGGGCCGGCCCGGATCGGGTACGCCGCGCTCTTCGAGGCCCTGCGTCGCGAAGCGCCCGAGATGCATCGCCACCAGCGCTATCTGCGCGCGCGCTACTTCCCGCCGGCGATGGACGAGACCCAGCGTGCGAGGCTCGCCGACGCCACGGCGTGGTCGGCCTCCCTCCACGCCGGCCAGGTGCGCAAGGGCACCGGCATCCCCTACTGGAGCCACGTCTCCCAGGTCGCCGCGCTCGTGCTCGAGCACGGCGGGAACGTGGACGAGGCCATCGCGGGGCTGCTCCACGATGCGATCGAGGACTCCGGCGTCACGCGCGCCGAGATCGAGGCACGCTTCGGCCCGGTGGTGGCGGGCATCGTCGAGGAGTGCACCGACCTCCTGCCCGGCGACTCCCCCGAGCGCAAAGCGCCCTGGGAGGCGCGCAAGCGCCGCTACGTCGAGCACCTCGAGCAGGCCGACGCCGGAACGCGCCTCGTCGCCGCCTGCGACAAGCTCCACAACCTGCGCTGCATCGTCTCGGACCTGCGCGAGGAAGGCGACGCCATGCTGCGACGCTTCAACGCGTCGCCCGACCAGACGCTCTGGTACCAACGCGAGGTCTGGCGGGCGCTCGGCGAGGGGCTGCCGATCCGCCTGCGCCGCGAGGCCCAGGAGCTGCTGGTCGAGCTCGAGGCGCACATCGAAGGCTAGGGAGGGGAGTGCATGGTCCGGGGAAGCTGCCTGTGCGGGGAGCACGCCTACCGCGCGGAGGGCGAGCTCACGCTCATGCACCACTGCCACTGCGGCCGGTGTCGCAAGGCGCACGGGGCCGCCTTCTCGACGTGGGTCGCCGTCGCCGAAGACGGATTCGCCTACGAGCGAGGCGGCGAGAAGGGAATCCGCTTCGAGTCCTCGCCGGGCTTCGAGCGCCTCTCGTGCGCGATCTGCGGCTCACCGCTCCCGGGGCCGCCCGTCGACGGACGCGTGTTCCTCCCGGCCGCGCAGCTCGAGGGAGATCCGGGGGTCCGCCCGGAGGCTCACATCTTCACCGCGAGCAAGGCACCGTGGTTCGAGATCGAGGACGGTCTGCCCGGCTTCGAGGCCTGGCCGCCGGGCGTGCCGATGCCGGTCCAGGCCGACCGCGCCCCGCAGGATGCGCCCGGCCCGTACGTCCGGGGCAGCTGTCTGTGCGGCGCGGTGGCGTTCCGCGTCGAGGGCTCGGGCCTCGTCGCGAGGCACTGCCACTGCTCCCGGTGCCGGAAGGTCCGGGGGGCCGCCCATGCGTCGAACTGGGTGACCGCCCTCGACGCCGTGCGCTTCACCCGTGGCGCCGATCGGGTCCGGGAGTACCGCCATCCGGAAGCGCGGTACTTCACCCACGCTTTCTGTGATGGGTGTGGCTCGAGCCTGCCGCGGCTAGACACCGGCCGGGGAATCGCCGTCGTCGCCATGGGCGCTTTGGACGATCCTCCGCCGATCGTGCCGAGCGAGCACATCTGGGTGGGCTCGCACGCTTCGTGGTACGACGTGCCAGGTGACCTGCCGATGTACGAAGGTGCGCCGCCCGGCTGAGCAACGGGTTCGAGGGGACTCGGGGCTCCGGACGACCTCGTCCGGAGCGGGAGCGTCTTGGGGGGAATCGATGCCGGCCGTGATCACGTGGATCGCCATCCTGCTGTGGCTCGTCACGGGAGCCCACGCGGAGAGCTCCGCGGAGGCCGAGCCCCGCTCGGAAGGGCCCGCCGTGGCGGCCGAGAGCGACGACCCCGGCACCGGGACGGATCCCGCGAGCGCCGAACCCGACGACGAGGGCGACGGCGACGACGACGACGAGTGGGACCCCTACGAAGGGATGGATCGCAGCGGCCGGATCCCCGCCGTCGAGAAGGACGTCGAGGTCCCGGATCGCTGGCGCTACATCCCCGAGGGCCGGATCATGCCCGGCTCGATCGTCGACCGCTTCCTGGTGAGCACCTTCGCCGCACCGCTCTTCTTCCGCGACGAGGACATCGGCGTGGGCGGCGGCTTCGGTTTCGTGGACATCGACTTCCGCAACAAGCGCCGCCGGGAGTTCGCGGGCGTCTTCGCCTCCTACACCAGCGAGGGTCAGCAGGCCTACGGCTTCACCTGGCGCCGTTGGCTCCACACCATCGACCATCCGAAAGGGGGCGTCCTGCAGGAGGAGCGCAGCTTCTTCCGCATCGCGGGCGGCTACAGCAAGACCCTCACGCGCCGCTTCTTCGGCTTCGGCGCGGACTCGCGCGAGTCCAACGAGACGAGCTACGAGGACGAGCTCTTCGACATCAACGTAGGGATCGAGATGGCGCTGCCGGATCCCGGCTCGGACTGGATCCTGAGCGCCGGCTTCCGCGGCGAGCTCCACGAGCTCGCTCCCGGCGCGATCGACGACGACCCGACCACCGACGAGCTCTTCCCGGATGCCTTCTTCGACGCCGAGACCTCGAACCTCGGCTACTTCCAGCTCGGCCTCCACTGGGACACCCGGGACAGCCAGGCCAACGCGTACGGGGGCTGGCGGGTGGGAGCGGCCGTGAACGCCGCCCTGCTCCAGCGCGGCGGCGACCTCGGCGCCGTGTTCGCCCTCGACGCCCAGCGCGCCTTCACGGTGCCGCCGCTCTTCCACTCGGGCGCCGAAGGCGATGAGGAGCACCCGCCCACGGACAGCCTGGTGTTCCAGTTCGAGACGGCCACGACGGCCGGCGACCTGCCCTTCTTCGCCCTGCCCAGCCTCGGCGGCAGCGAACGGCTGCGCGGCTACATCGGGGGCCGCTATCGCGATCGCAGCAACTGGTACCTGGGAGCCGAGTGGCGCCTGTGGGTGATTCCGCGCGGCTTCCACATCCCCTTCACCCGGGCCGTGCGCATCGAGCGCATCGGGCTCACGCCCTTCGTCGAGGCGGGCAGCGTCGCCGACGACTGGACGGACCTCTTCTCCTCGAGTGTGCGCGCGAGCTACGGCATCGGGCTGCGCATCGGGCTCGAGCGCCAGGCCATCTTCCGGGTCGACCTCGGCTTCGCCAACGAGGGGCCGAACCTCTCCGCCCGCTTCGGGCTGGCCTTCTAGGGTTCGGGCTGGCCTTCTAGGCTAGGAGCCCGCCGTCCCGCCGCGGGCGGCGCACTCGTGCTCGAGCATCCAGGCGGTCTGGCCGTTGAGCTGGCAGGCGACGAGGCCCGAGTCCGACTCCTCGCCCGGGGTGATGCTGCGGGCGCTGCCCCACCACTCTCGCACGCTCGCCTGCACCTCGGCGATCATCGCCTGGGCACCGCCCGGCTTCGTGGCCGCCGGGGCCGCCTCCGGGGGCGGGTGCTTCGCGTGGAGGTTCTCGCTCGCGTTCTTGTTCTTCTTGCGCTTCGCGGCCCGCTCCTCCATCTCGGAGAGGCCGGAGTCGATGCGCTCGAACGCGAAGCAGCCCGTGAGCGTCGGCGACGCCAGCAGGGCGAGGATCACGAGGACCTGGGGAAGGGATTTCACCTGGGGGGGATCGGTCCGGGGCACTCCGGGGAGTGTGACCGGGATCACCAACGGCGTGCCGTCGACGCCCCCGACGCGCCGCCCGGCCGCGGTAGACTCCGCGCACCGCAACGAGGAGCCGTCATGACCGCCGCCCCCGACCTCGACCCGCTCGCCCGCATCTTCGGCCAGAAGCCGCCCGAGACGGCCTCGGACATGCGCCGCATGATCGACGGCTTCGCCGGCCTCATGAACGGCGATCTGCCCGAGGTGGGCGAGCTGCGAGAGGACGTGCCGGTCGGCTCCCACGCCACCGCCGACATCGTGGTCCCCAAGGGCCCGGGCCCGCACCCGGTGCTCGTCTACCTCCACGGCGGCGGCTGGATCTGCGGCAGCCCGAAGACCCACCGCAAGCTCGCCTACCGCTTCGCCGAGGCCGGCAACCTGGTGGTGAACGTCGACTACCGGCTGGCCCCGGAGCACCCCTTCCCCGCGCCCTTCGAGGACTGCGTCGAGGCCCTGCGCTGGACCCGCGAGAACGCGGCCTCCCTGGGCGGCGACCCGGAGCGCATCGCGGTGGGGGGCGACTCGGCCGGCGGGAACCTCTCGGCCGCCGCCTGCGCCGCGCTCGCGAACGACGCGGCCCGGCCGAAGGCCGCCCTCTTGATCTACGGCGTATTCGACTTCGCGCGCATCGGCGAGACGCCGGCGGGCATGCCCGAGGCGCCGGCGGCCTTGGCCGAGCTCGGCCCGAAGATGATCGAGCTGATGGTCGGCTCCTACCTCGGCGCCGAGCGCGACGACGCGATCCTCCGCGACCCGCGCGTGAGCCCGATCCACCACGCCGACCGCCTCCCGCCCACCCACGTGGTGGTGGGGAGCGCCGACCCCCTCGTGGCCCAGGCGGAGGCGCTGGTGTCGCAGCTCGGCCAGTCCGGCGTCCACCACGAGCACTTCATCGACGAGGGCATGCCTCACGGCTACGCGCAGATGGAGTTCCTGGCGCCCACCCGCCCGGCCATCGGGCGCATGGTCGACTTCCTCGCGCGGCAGCTCGGCTGATCCCATGGCCGACCGAACCGCCGAGCACCGCACCTTCTGCCGGGTCTGCGAGCCCGCCTGCGGACTCGTGGCGCGGGTCGAGGACGGCGAGCTCACGGCCCTGCGGCCGGACCGCGAGCACCCCGTCTCGAAGGGCTTCGCCTGCCACAAGGGCATCGCCGCCCTCGACATCCACCGCGACCCCGATCGCCTGGACCACCCCCTGCGCCGCAAGCCGGGCGGCGGCTTCGAGCGCATCTCGTGGGACGACGCGATCGGCGAGATCGCGGAGCGCCTGGGCGCCCTGCGCGACGCCCACGGGAGCGAGGCGATCTCGGCCTACGTGGGCAACCCGACGGCCTTCAACACCTTCGCGGGCCCGGCGATCGGCTCCTTCTTCGGGCAGCTCGGCCTGCGCCGGAGCTTCGGCTCGGGCACCCAGGACTGCAGCAACAAGTTCGCGGGCAGCGAGGCCGTCTTCGGCACCAGCACCCTGCACCCGGTCCCGGACATGGACCACACCGACCACCTGCTCCTGATCGGCGAGAACCCCCGGGTCTCGCACATGAGCTTCCTCTCGATCCCGGATCCGGTGGCGGTGCTGAAGCAGCTGGTGAAGCGCGGTGCCGTCGTGCGGCACCTGAACCCGCGGCGCATCGAGGCGCCCGAGTCGGGCACGGGAGAGGTCGTCTGGATCCGGCCCGACACCGACGTCTACCTGCTGGCCGCCATGCTGCAGACGATCTTCTCCGAAGGCCTCGCGGACGACGACGCCCTGCGCGACCACGGCCGCGGCGTGGCGGAGCTGCGAGCCTTCGTGGACGCGTACCCGGCCGGGCGCGCGGCCGCCATCACCGGGATCCCCGCCGACCGCATCCGGCAGCTGGCGCGCGAGTTCGCCTCGGCCCCGAGTGCCGCCGTCCACATGTCGACCGGCGCGAACATGGGACGCCAGGGGACGCTCGCCTACTGGCTCGTGCAGATGCTCTCGTTCGTGACGGGCAACCTCGATCGCCGGGGCGGAAACCTCTACTCCCTGGGCTTCTACGCGGCCACACGCTCCGGCCGCACCGAGCCCGAGCGCCACTTCTTCGACGGCCGGCACGGCCGCATGCGTCGCATCCGGGGCACCCTGCCCGGCAACCTGATGGCCGACGAGATCATGAGCGGCGAGCCGCCGATCCGCGGGCTCTTCGTCGTCGCGGGCAACCCGGTGCTGAGCGTCGGCGGCGAGTCGGAGATGCGAAAGGCCCTCGAAGGGCTCGACCTGCTCGTGTGCCTCGACCTGTATCGGAACGCGACCGGCGAGCTCGCGGACTACCTGCTCCCCTGCGCCGACGGCTTCGAGCGTGCCGACGTCAACATCACGGGCCTCGGCCTGCAGCTGCGGCCCTACGTCCAGTGGGCCGACGCCGTGGTCGAGCCGCGCGGCGAGCGCCGCCCCGAGTGGTGGATCCTGGCGCGGCTCGAGCAGGCCCTCGGCCTGAAGAGCGTCCTCGACGCCGGGCCCGAGCCCGACCTCACCGGACGCCTCGCGCACATGATGGGCTCGCGCGGCATCGACTTCGACACCCTGCGCGACACGCCCGGGGGCATCGTGCTCGATCCGCTCACGCCGGGCCGCTTCTACGACGACTGGATCCAGACCGAGGACTCGCGGGTCGACTGCTTTCCGAAGCTCTTCGTCGACGAGGGTGCCATCGAACGCTGCCACCACATCGCCGCCGAGCTCGAGAGCGAGCCCGAAGGCGCGCTCAAGCTGATCAGCCTGCGCACGCCCGACATGCACAACAGCTGGTACCACAACGTCGAGCGTCTGAAGCGCCCGGGGCGCCTCGCGAACCCGCTCCACGTCTCGCCCGAGGACGCCCGCGAGGCCGGCCTCGCCGACGGCGACCGCGTGCGCTGCAAGAGCGCCGCGGGAGCCGTCGAGTGCGAGATCCGCACCGACGAGACGCTCATGCCGGGCGTCGTGGCGATGACCCACGGCTGGGGCAACGCCGCGAGCGAGGGAATGCGCGTGGCGAAGCGCCACCCGGGCGTGAACGCCAACCAGCTCCTGCCCTCGGGCCCCGGAAGCTACGAGCCGCTCAGCAACCAGGCCTTCATGACGGGCATCCCGGTCTCGATCGAGCGGATCTGACCCAGAGCCTCCTGGCCGGCCTCGCCCGGTGGACACAGCCGCCCCTCGGTGCGCTCGGCATCGAGGTGGTGGTTGACCAGCACGCGGTAGCCCCGGGCATCGAGCTCGCGAAGGAGCGCGCGGTTCCAGGCCTGGCGCTCCTCGTCCTCGCGGACGACGAAGGTGCGGTAGAGCCAGGGCTTCGGGTGCCCGTCCTCGCAAATCGCCGGCGCGTAGTTCACCACGTCTCCGCCGATCACGTAGCCGACCAGCTCGCCTTCGACCCGGCGGAACACGAAGGTGAGCTGACTGCCCGGCGTGTGGCCCGGGAGCGGCATCCAGAAGGCGCCCGGGAGGTCGGCCGCGATGGCGCGGGGCCTGCCGTCGTCCTGGGCCTCCGCACCGAGCCGCGTGGGCACGATGCAGGCGGCCACGTCGTCCTCGTCGAGCCAGCCGCGGCCCGCCGCCTCGTGGGTCTCGTCGGACGTCTCCTGCAGGCTCGAGAGCGCGACGGGGACCTGGCACGGCACGTCCCCGCACAGGCGGCAGATCTCGCTCAGGCCCGAGACGTGATCCACGTGGAGATGGCTGAAGACGACGGCGGCGACGCTGTCCGGGCGAATGCGCTCGGCCCACGGATCCCGCTCGCCCGCACAGACGATCTCCTCACCACCCACCCACTCGGCCGGCGTGCCGAAGTCCGGGCAGGCGCGGGTCGCGAGGCCCGGGTCGACGACGAGCTGGGACCCGCTCGGCCACTCGGCGACGAACACCGGATGGCTCATGTCGAGGTCGGGCGCCTCGGGGAACCCGTCGGCCAGCAGCTCCACGGGCACCCGCTGGGTCGCGGTCCCGGCGGCGGCGAACGACACCGGCAGCGGCCCCGGGCTCCCGTCGAGCTCCTGCCGCAGCGCGTCGATCCGGTCGGCCACCTCCGCGACGGAGCCGGGGGGCGGAAACGAGGGCGCCGAGCAGGCGATCGACAGCATGGCGGCGACCGCGCCGGCCGCAAGAACACGCGTCTGGCTCATCGAGATCCTCCTTCGAGTGGGATCGCCCTCGGATCGCAGGGTCGATGGGTGGGGACCTGCGCGATACTCCCGGGCATCCTAACCACCCCGCACCGGGAGCGCGCCTCGATGGAATGGAACCTCGCCGACCTCTTCGAGCTGACCGCCGACACGGTCCCCGACCGCATGGCGGTCGCCCACGGGCCGGCCGGCCCGAGCCTCACCTGGCGGGAGTTCGATGCGCGGACGAACGCGCTCGCGCGCCATCTGGCGGGCGTCCACGAGCCCGGCGACAAGCTCGCCATCTACTCCTACAACCGCCCCGAGTACACCGAGACCCTGGTGGCGGCGCTCAAGGCGCGCCTCGTTCCGGTGAACGTCAACTATCGCTACCGCGAGGACGAGCTCCACTACCTCTTCGACAACTCCGACTCGACGGTGATCGTCTACGAGGCCGCCTTCGCCGACACGGTGGCCAAGATCCGCGACCGCCTGCCCAAGGTGCGCGAGTGGGTCGAGCTCGACGACGGCACGGAGGGCAATGCCTTCGCGCTCGCCTACGAGGACGCCCTCGACGCCGACAGCGGCCGGCTCGACATCGCGCGCAGCCCGCGCGACATGCTCTTTCTCTACACCGGCGGGACCACCGGCATGCCCAAGGGCGTGATGTGGACCCAGGACGCGCTCTTCAAGGCGCTCGGTGCGGGCGGCAACGCGGCGCTCGGCCAGGAGCCCTCGAAGAGCCTGGAAGAGCAGCGCGACCGCATCGCGGCCGACGCCGGCACCATGCGCCTGATGCCCGCCTGCCCGCTGATGCACGGTACCGGCCAGTTCACCGCAATGAACGCCCTGGCCGGCGGCGGCGCCATCGTGACGTGCGAGAGCCAGAGCCTCGACCCGGAGCACCTCTTCGCGACGGTGGAGGCACGGGGCGTGCAGGCCCTCGCCATCGTGGGCGACGCCTTCGCACGGCCCATGCTCGCGACCCTGGACGCCGACCCCGGCCGCTTCGACCTCTCGAGCCTGGCGCTCGTGATCTCGTCCGGCGTGATGTGGTCGCCGCCGATCAAGCAGGCCCTGCTCGGCCACCTGCCCCAGCTGATCCTGATGGACAGCTTCGGGTCCAGCGAGGCGGTGGGCTTCGGCACCGAGATCACCACGAAGGACTCCCAGGTGAAGCTCGGCAAGTTCAAGATCGGGCCCAACTGCAAGGTCTTCACGCCCGAGGGGGAGGAGGTCGCGCCCGGGAGCGGCGTCGCCGGCTTCGTCGCGCGCAGCGGCCCGATTCCGGAGGGCTACTACAAGGACGAGAAGAAGAGCGCCGAGACCTTCCGCACGCTCCAGGGGCGCCGCTGGTCGATCCCGGGCGACTGGTGCACGGTGCGCGAGGACGGAACCCTCGAGCTCCATGGGCGCGGCTCGGTGTGCATCAACTCGGGCGGCGAGAAGATCTACCCCGAGGAGGTGGAGGAGGCCTTGAAGCTGCACCCCGACGTGGCCGACGCCGCCGTGGTGGGCGTGCCCGACGAGAAGTGGGGCGAGGCCGTGATGGCGATCGTCGAGGGCGCAGGCGACGAGCAGGCCCTGCGGGGCCACGTGAAGGAGAAGCTCGCGGCCTACAAGGCGCCCAAGCGCATCTTCTTCGTGGACCGGCTGATGCGCGCACCCAATGGCAAGCTCGACTACAAGGCCGCGAAGGCCCACGCGAAATCGAGCCTCGGGATCTCCGACTGAGGGGTCGCGCAACCCCCGCGCCGCTCCCGGGTTGAAGGGGAGAAGCCCCCCTACAGCGCCTCGGAGGTCGCATGGACCTGCACTCGTCGGCCCTCGCCGCACACCGTTTCGGACTCGGTGCCGCGCCGGGCGAGATCCGCGCCATCGGCGCCGACCCACGCGGCTGGCTCGAGCAGCAGCTCGTGCCCGAGAAGGAGCTGCCCGCCCCCATCGACGCGCTGCCGTCCACGGGCGACGACCTGTGGGCGTTCTTCGGCTTCCTGCTCGATACCGGGATCCGCACCCGCCGGGCACGGCGGAAGGGCGAAGAGCCGCCGGACGGCGAGAAGGGCTTCGCCGAGACCTTCCTGCCGCGCTACGAGACCGCTCTCGAGGCGCGCCTGCGGGTCGCCACCGCGACGACCACGCCCTTTCGCGAGCACCTCGTCCACTTCTGGAGCAACCACTTCGTCGTTTCGTCGGCGCGGCCGGTGACGACGGCGCTCCCGCCGGCCTTCGAGCGCGACGTGGTGCGACCCCACGTGGTCGGACGCTTCGAGGACATGCTGATGGCGTCCTCGAAGCACCCGGCCATGCTGCTCTACCTGGACAACGAGCGCTCGATCGGGCCCAACTCGCGCGCCGGACGCAATCCCTCGAAGCGACGCCTGCTGCCGATCGATCCGCCGACGGGGCTCAACGAGAATCTGGCCCGGGAGATCCTCGAGCTGCACAGCCTGGGCGTGGACGGCGGCTACACCCAGGACGACGTGCGCTCCTTCGCCAAGGTGCTGACCGGCTGGCGCATCAAGGTGCGCCCGCTGTTCCGCGGCCTCTACGAAGGCGACGAGCTGGTCCGCTTCGACGCCCGGGCCCACGAGCCCGGCGTGCATTTCGTGCTCGGCAAGGCCTACCCCCAGAAGGGCATGGACCAGGGCGAGGCCGTGCTCCAGGACCTGGCCCGTCACCCCTCGACCGCCCGCTTCGTGGCCACCAAGCTGACCCGCCACTTCGTCGACGATGCACCGCCGGAGCCGATGGTCGAACGGCTCGCCCGCGTCTTCCGCGACACCGACGGCGATCTCGGAGAGGTGTCGCGGGCGCTGGTGCGCAGTGACGAGGCGTGGCAGCCGCGCACCTCGAAGCTCCGGCGTCCCGAGGAGCTCGTGATCGCGGGGCTGCGCGCGCTTCCCGAGGTGCCGTGGACCGGCCGACAGCTGCACCGCGTGCTCCGCGAGATGGGACAGCGGCCCTACTGGCCGCCCTCCCCGGCCGGCTACTCCGACCGCGCCGACGACTGGGCGGGAGCCGACGGCGTCTGGAAGCGGCTCGCCTGGGCCCAGGCGATGGGCCGGCGCGCCACGCGTCGCGAAGAAGGCCTGGGCGACACCACCCTCGCCCTCGAGCGGGCCGCCGACGTGCTCGGCCCCCTGCTCGGAGAGACGACGGCGGCCGCGCTCGGTGCCGAGACGCGCCCCGCCACGACCCTGGCCCTGCTGCTCTCGAGCCCGGAATTCCAGAGGAGATAGCCCCGTGGAGTGGACCCGACGTTCGTTGCTGAAGGGAGCCGGGGGACTGCTCGGCCTGCACCTGGCCGGCTGGCCCGCGCGCGCCGCGGACGCCCTGCTCGCAGACCTCGACGGGAACGACGGCGACCCGCGCTTCGTCCTCGTCCAGCTTCGCGGAGGCCTCGACGGACTGGCCGCCGTTCCCGCCGTCGGCGACCCGCGCTTCGTGTCGGCACGAGCGGGGCTCGCCGAGACCGAGGGGGGCGCGCCGCTTCCGCTGAACGACTTCTTCGGCCTGCACCCCGCCCTCGAGACCCTCCACGGGCTCTACGGACGCGGCGAGATGCTCGCGGTGCACGCCGTCGCCACGCCGTACCGGGATCGCTCGCACTTCGACGGGCAGAACCTGCTCGAGAGCGGCGGCACCCGGGCCTTCCACCTCGACCGCGGCTGGCTGGGCCGCGCCCTCGACGCGGCCGCCGCCGGCGCCGTCGGAACGGGTGCGACGACGCCCGCGTCCGGGCTGGCCCTCGGCTCCGCCCTGCCCCTCGTGCTGCGGGGCGAGCAGCCGGCCGCTTCGTGGTCGCCCACCTCGCTGCCGGCTCCGGCCCCTCGCCTGCTCTCGGCGGTCGAGCGGCTGTATGCCGGCGATCCCGCCCTCGGCCGCGCGCTCGACCAGGCGCGGCGGGCCCAGGCCGTGATCGGCCGGCCCGAGATGCCCCGGCGACGCGACGCCTTCCCGGTGATGGCGCGAGCGGCGGCCACCTTCCTCGCGGATCCCGACGGTCCGAGAGTCGCGGTCCTCGACCTCGACGGCTTCGACTCGCACTCGCTTCAGGCGCTCCGCCTCGGCGGCCTCCAGCGCAGCCTCTCGCTCCTCGATCAGGGCATGGGCGCCCTGCGCGACGGACTCGGGCCGCTCTGGAGCCGCACGGTCGTGCTCGCGCACACCGAGTTCGGACGCACCGTGGCGATGAACGGCTCGGCCGGGAGCGATCACGGCACGGCCAGTGTGGCCCTGCTCGCGGGCGGCGCCGTCGCGGGCGGGCGGGTCATTGCGGACTGGCCGGGCCTGCGCGGGGCCGATCTCCACGAAGGCCGCGACCTGCGGCCCACGCTCGACCTGCGCGCGGTGTGGAAGGGCGTCCTCCAGGACCACCTCGCGCTCTCGACGCGGGCGCTCTCCGCGAGCGTGCTGCCGGAGAGCGAGAAGGTCGCGCCGCTGTCGGGGCTGCTTCGAGGCTAGCCGCCGAGCTCGCGCCAGAGCGCGTCGGGGTCGGCCAGACCGAGGGCGCGGCAGGCGGCCTCGATCCCCGAGCGGGCCGCGCCCGTCACGCCACCTCCGGGCTGGGACCAATGTCCCGCGAGGTACAGCCCGGGAACGGGCGTGCGCGGATCCGGCCGCGCGGGCCCGACCTGGCCGGGCGAGAGCGCGAAGCCGTAGAGCGCGCCATCGGTGTTGCGCGTGTAGCGCTCGAGCGTGCGCGGGGTCGCCGCCTCGGTGAAGCGCACCACTTCACGGAAGCCAGGCCAGCGCCGCTCGATGAGGCCCAGCAGGTGCTCGGTCATGGCGTCCTTGTCGGCACGCCAGTCCCGGCCCGGTGCGTAGGAGACGAGCGTGGTGATCACGAAGAGGTGCTCGCCCGGCGGAGCCAGGGCGGGATCGGCCTGGGTCGGAACGGTCAGCGAGAGCCAGTCCGGACGGCCCGCGACCGACGAGGCGTACGAGGCCGCGTGGTCCGTGTCCGGGTAGAGGAAGGTCTCGTGGGCGAGCCCCAGCTCCGGCAGGTCGAGGTCGCTGGCCCCGTAGACGAGGAAGGCCGAGATCGAGGGCTCGAGACGCGCGAGCCGCGCGCGATAGCGATCGGCGAAGCGCTCGCCGCCGACCAGCTCCTCGACGGTCTGCCGTGCGTCGACGCCGGAGACGACCAGGGGCGCATCGATGCGTTGGCCGTTCTCGAGGATCACTCCGGCCACCCGCCCGCTCTCCACGCGGATCCGGCGCACCGAGCTGCGCAGCAGCACCTCGCCGCCGGTCTCGGTCACCGCGAGGGCCAGCTCCTCGGCCAATCGCTGGAACGTGCCCCGACAGTACGAAGCGCCGTCGGCCACGTACGAGAGCAGCATCGTCGACCAGTACAGGAAGGAGAGTCGCTCGGGGGGAAGCCCGAGATAGGGCCACAGCGTCGCAAAGACCGCCCGCGCCTCGGCGCTCCCCAGCCGATCGGCCAGCACGCGGCCCAGCGAGGCGCGCCGCCAGCGCCGCAGGGTCGGGAAGGGATCCGCCGCCTCGCCACCGAAGCTCGCCTCGCCGCGCTCCGCCCGGTGGATCTCCTCGCGGATGTCGAGACAGTCCTGGAGCAGCTGCCGCAGGCCCTTCTCCTCGGCGGGGAAGGCGTCCACGTGGGCCTGGACGAATGCCTCGATCCCGGCCGGGATCACGAAGCGCTTCTCTCCGAACTGCGCCACGTAGAGCGGGTCGAGGGAGACGAAGTCGAGCGCGTCGGCGCGGCCCGTGGCCTGGAGCAGCTGCCCGATCGTCCCGCCGCCGGCGAAGGACGAGGGGCGGCAGCCGCCCACCATGTGGATGGCCGAGTCGAACTGGTACGAGCCGCGCCGGAACGCGTGGGCGTAGCCGCCGACCCGGTCGTGGCGCTCCACCACGAGGACACGGAGCCCGGTCCGCGCCAGGAGCGATGCCGCGGAGAGCCCACCGATCCCGCTTCCGACGACGATGGCGTCGTAGGCGTCCCGGCTCGCCTCGCGGTGGAAGCGCAGCTAGTGCACCTCGAGCTCGCGCGGGTCGTTGCCCGCGAGCCCGTGGCGCACCATGAAGGCGACCAGCGCGTTGCTGTAGGCGCTGGTCGCGCCTTCGCCGGTGAAGATCCGCGGCATGTACTTGCGGAAGTGGAAGTCGAGCATGCGCCCCATGGGCGTCTCCTTGACCAGCTCTCCCACCTTGAAGAGCGTCAGCAGACGACCGTCGTAGTAGAAGCCGATGATGCGATGCCAGGTGGCATAGCGGTGCAGCATCTCCTTCTCGTACGCCGCGAACGCCCGCGGCGTCCCCTTGCGGATCGCCTTGGCGAGCAGCTCGGCCGACTGGAACGCCAGCAGCACGCCGCTCGAGAACACGGGGTCCACGAAGCCGAACGCGTCACCGGCCAGGGCCCAGCCCGGCCCGTACCCGCGCTCGGTGCGCAGCTGGTAGTTCGTGTAGCGGACCACGGGCGTGATGCGGCTTCCGTCCCGGGCCCAGTCCTTCACCACGGGCTCGCTGCGCAGCATGCCGTCGTATTGCTCCTCGGCAGACTCGCCGAACTTGCGCGCGTGATCGCGGTCGACGACGAAGCCGAGGGAGACGCGGCCCGGCAGCGGGATGCGCCAGCTCCAGCCGTGGGTCAGCCGGTCGGTGTGCACGTTGCCCTCGACCTCCACCTCGACGCCTTCGAGGTGGGCGTGCAGCGCGGCGTCCTTGCGGTCGCCCGTGATGGTGGGGAGGTCGAGCAGGCGGGCGATGGTGCGCGTCCGGCCGCCGGCGTCGACCACGAGGTCGGGCTCGCCGCCGAGCAGGTCGCGCGCGGTCTCCGCGCTCTCGCCCACGAGCCGGACGCCGTCGGCGGCGTCGCGCTCGAGGCTCGCCGAGTCCTCCACCACGTGGACGCCGGCCTTCTTGGCGGCGCCGAGCAGCGCGCGGTCGAAGAGGTCGCGCGGCGTGTTGTAGGAGTAGGTGGTGCGGGCGTGGCGCACCTCGTCGAAGCGCAGGCTCAGACGGTAGTCCGTGTCGTAGATGAAGGTGGCGCCGCCCTTCCAGATGCTGAAGGCGGCCACCTCGTCCTCGACGCCGAGGTCCTGCAGGTAGGGGACGATGGCGGGCACCAGGGACTCGCCGACCACGATGGGCGGCCGCTTGCCCCGGTCGAAGATCACCACCGAGACACCCTCGCGGGCCAGCCAGGCGCCGAGCGCCGCGCCGCTGGGTCCGCCACCGAGAATCGCCACGCGCTGGATCTGCGACTTCATGGACCGGATCCTAAGCGACGCTCCCGAGGGGATCAACGCGCTCCGAGAGCGCTTGACGCTCGCCACCTGTGGTGCGAAACCCCAGGGGCCATGAGCGATTGGACCCGCGAAGCCCTCACCGACAAGGTGTTCGAGATCCTGCGCGACGAGCTGCTGGAGGCGGCCCCCGACTTCACGCCCCAGTCCGACCTGATCGAGGCGGGGCTCGACTCGCTGGCCGTGACCCAGCTGATGCTCGCCGTCGAGGAAGCCACGGGAGTCTGGGTCGACGAGAGCCTGCTCACCCCGGAGACCTTCGCCAGCACCGAGACCCTGGCCGCCTGCGTCCATGAGCTCGTCCAGCAAGGCTGAGCTCGCGAGCCCGGAGCGACTGCCGCTGACGGGAGCGGACGGCTTCCTGCGGGCCTTCGACGACGAGATCCGGCGCCGCTGCGGAGCGAGCCACGTCTCCCAGCTGGTGCTCCGGCTTGGACAAGGCTTCGACACCGACGCGTTCCGCGAGCTGATCGGGCGGGTCTCGCGCGCACAGCCGATCCTGCACGCGCCGATCCGCCGACCGGGCGGGCTCGGCGCACCCATCTACGATCTCCGTGCCGCTTCCCGCACGCCGCTGCCCGTGGTCGAGGTCCACGAGCCCGGGCCGCGGGACCCGGAACGGGTGGCCGCGCTGTGCGCCGCACGCATGAACCAGCCCTTCGACGGCCGCCGCGGCCAGCTGCTGCGCTTCGACGTCCTGCCCTACGACGACGGCACGAGCGAGCTCGTGATGAGCTGGCTGCACATGCTCTTCGACGGCGCGGGGAGCGAGGCCTTCGTCGAGTGGCTCGAGGCCGTGCACCAGGAGAGGCGCCTCCCCTCCGACGCCCCGGCCGATCTCCCGCCCGAGCCCACGGGCGCTCCCCTGGGCGCGCGGGAGCGGGGCCAGCGCGCGACGCGCTGGCAACGTCACCTGGCGTCGCTGACCGACCCGCCCATCCACTCGCTCGCGGGGCCCGTGCGGAGCGTGCGGCAACGTCTGCGCTACACGGTCGACACCCTCGACCGGGGGGAGAGCGAGCGGATCACGAAGATCGCCGCCGAGCGGGCCGGCTTCCTGACCCCGATGCTCCACTACCTCGCCGCGTCGATCCGCGCTCACGACGAAGTCTTCCGCATGCGCGGCACCGACCCGGGAGGATACCTGGTGCCGCTCCCGGTGAACCGACGACCCAAGGGCGGTGACCCGAGCCCGTTCCGCACCCACGTCTCCCTGCTCTGGTTCCGTGTCGAGCCCGAGCTGGCCCGCGACGGCAAGGCGCTGATCGAAGCGTTGAAGAAGCAGCGACGCGAGTCGATCCGGGACGGCCTCGTCGAGGACGGCCACTACGCGATGGACTACGCCCGCTTTGCGCCCAAGCGGCTGTACGCCCACATGGCCCGCCGCGATCTGGCGGGCGAGCTTTGCTCCTTCTTCTTCGCGTTCACGGGGGAGTTCGTCGCGGGGACGGACACCCTGTGCGGCGCGCCGATCCGCGCCGGCTTCCACGCGGCTCCGGTTCCCCCGTCGCCGGGCAGCAGCACGGCGCTCTCGCACCACCGCGGACGCCTGAGCCTGACCCACGTGTACCAGGAGGGCGCCCTCGCGCCGGAAGAGCAGGAGGTGCTGCGCGAGACCCTGCTGCGCGCGCTGGCGGAGCCGGACTGAGTGGCCGCGCGGGGCCCCCAGGAAGCGGTCGACGTGGCCGTCGTCGGGGGCGGGCCGGCGGGGATCGCGGCGGCGCTGGCAGCGGCACGAGAGGGAGCGCGCACCCTCCTGTTCGAGCGGGAGCCCCGGCTCGGCGGGAACGCGGCCAACGCCTTCGTGCACACCGTGTGCGGCCTGTACGAGGGCCTCGAGCAGGGTGAGGACGGGACGCCCGTCTTCACCAATCCCGGACTGCCGCGCCGCGTGGCCCGCGCCCTCACCCATGCGGGGGATGCCGGCCCGCCCGAGCGCGCCGGCAAGGTCTTCTATCTCCCGATCGACCCGGCGGGCTTCTCGCGGCTCGCCGCCCGCGAGTGCGAGCGAGCGCCGGGCCTCGTGGTGCGGCTCGGCGAGTCGATCGACGAGGTGGAGCCCTACGACGACGGGTTCGTGGTTCGAAGCGGCGCCGGGGCGATCCGAGCCTCCCTCCTGCTCGACACCAGCGGAGATGCGACCGTCGCAGCCCGTGTGGGAAGCGGCACCCGAAGGGCCGAGCGACCCCAACGCCCGAGCTACGTGTTCCGCCTCGCGGGAGTCGACACCGATGCCCTCGCCGGCTTCGAGCGCGTGCGCACCAGCGTGTCGGT
>JAAUYD010187653.1_pt1 | contig 17935 bp, 13 predicted proteins | sample 7278101 | NCBI WGS metagenome assembly JAAUYD01 (sample SAMN14350128, study PRJNA611818) | marine sediment metagenome | isolation source: surface marine sediment (0.6m) | place: French Polynesia: Moorea | collected 2018-08 | reverse complement strand
TCCACCCAACGCAATCGGTTGCGGTTGTTGGGTTACTCTGCTCAAAGCCGCTGTTGCGTCTACATGCTACCCCTCCGGGGAAGCAAGCTACAACCCAACCTACATCAAAAATATTTGTCAGTCAATCAGCAGTTAACACAGCACCCGCGATAGACGTAAGAAGCACCATTCTCCCCTTGGCTACATTCTTAAGCAGTCACCAATCGCCTTAAGGATTCAGCCCGTCGTTTAGCAGTGGAATTTTTCGGATCGTATTTCAGTGCTTCTTCGTAGGTTTCCAAGGCTTGGGATGTTAATTTTTTCTTTTCGTAAGCATGAGCGAGATTATTTAATGCTATAACGTAATCTGGTTTATATTTCAGCGCTTCTTTATACTGACGAATTGCTAAGTCATACTGTTCTTGGCAAAAGTAAACATAACCCAGCCCGTTATAAATCAGGGTAATATTTTCTTCTTCCTCTTTTTCCGCAGTTTTGATGGCTTTTTGAAATAGAGTAATTGCTTGGGAATAGATTTTTTTCTCGGAATAAATACTAGCTAATTCGTAATATTCTTGGGCTGTACCCTTTTCTTTTGTTAGTTTTTTTCGCAACTTAGAAAAAATCTTTTCCTTTCTCCTGGTTCTGAAAATCTGACGGAAAATGCTGAAAACCGTAAACGAGAGTAACCCTACCAAAATTGAGAGATAAATAACCGCTAGATTGCTATCCATTGCCTTTATTAACTGTCTGTTCTATATCTATTATCAGGGGAAATGGGGAATGGGGAATGGGAAGATGGGTGATGGGGTGATGGAGTGATGGGGAGATGAGGAGACAAAGAAGATTAATAATTTCTCACTCCAAGCTGTTAACTGATAACTTAGATGTGGGTAATCCCCAAAATTTGGCGCGTTGCTGTAGCCAACCTTCATCTAAATAACGAGCGATCGCACTATTGACTTTCCTGTGCAGTTCATCATATTGTAATCCCTTGGGCATTACCACTGAAAGGGGTTCTGTTGATAATCTAGCTGGAATTAGGCGATATTGGGGATATTCTTGCACCCAGCCAGTTAAAACGCTAGCATCCGCTGCAAAAGCTGCTGCACCATTTCTTGACAAAAGTGATAGCCCTTGTTGATAAGAATCAACTCCCACCAACTCAGCCTTGGGCAAATAATACCGCACTGTGGCAATAGTGCTGGAATATTTCAGGACGGCTATTTTACGTATTTTCACGTCCTTTAATTCCTGCAAAGAGGCATCTTTTGTTACTAAGGCGGTACCATCAAAATAGTAGGGAAAGCTCAAACTTACTATCCGCGCACGGGAAGCGGTTGCTGTTACCCTGGCAATAGTCAGGTCAATTTTATCATCATTGTACAGTAAAGATAGGCGATCTCTATTGGCTACAGGATGCAATTTCAACGCATTTGGTTTGCCCACCAAGTCAGATGCTAAACGCTGTGCTAAGTCAATTTCTAAGCCTTGCAAATTACCGTTTGCATCTCTAAATCCTAACGGACGCAAATTATCTTTAATGGCAATATTGATATAACCACGGCGCTGAATTTCTGGTAATTTTGCGGCAGATGCTGGAAATTGTGTGCTAAAAATTACCAAAATCAAAGTCAAAAAAATAGCAGTGGATAGTAGGAGATTTAACTGAGACAGCGGATGGGATTGCTGCTTCAGGAGATGATTTACCCACTGTACCGAGCGATTCACAATCCGTTGCAGCATCTGTTACATCCGTTATACATCCGTTGCCAATTTTACCCTTTAGCTTGGCTTGCCATTTCTGCGATTTTACTGAAACCAGCGGGATCGAGAACTGCCATTTGTGCCAACATTTTGCGATTGAGTTGGATGTTGGCTTTTTTGAGGTTACCCATGAACTGGCTATAACTCATACCTTCTGCACGCACAGCAGCATTAATCCGCACAATCCACAGACGACGGAAATCACGCTTACGCTTTTTGCGATCGCGGTAAGCACTGCGGAGTGCTTTCATTACTTGCTGGTTAGCGGTTCTAAATAAGGTTGAATGGGAACCACGAAAACCTTTAGCGAGTTTGAGAATTTTTTTGCGGCGTTTGCGAGCAACATTACCGCGTTTTACCCTTGCCATAATTTAAATATCCAATATCCTCAAAAATCTGTTTACAAATAGGGAAGCATACCGCGCACGTTATCTTCGTCGCTTTCATGGACGAGTACTGCTTTGGACAGTTTACGCTTTTTATTGGTGGTTTTGTGTTCTAACAGGTGACTTTTGAAAGCCTTACGACGAAGGATTTTGCCGCTACCAGTAGCACGGAATCTCTTTGCTGCTGCTTTGCGGGTTTTGAGTTTAGGCATGAATTTGTTTTAATTCGACACAATCCATAATTATAAACTAAGAGATTGGATTTAACACTCCTTGCTTTCATCCCCCAGTTCCGTAAACTGCATTGGGGATTTCCCGCAACGAGTGTTAAAATTTTGATGCCAACCTCGAAGGGATTAGTGCTGACATTGCCAGGTTGTTCGTCGAAGGTGTTCCCGGACGGTTAATTAACAATCTTTAAGTAAGTTTGAGTAGAGCGGATATTGTATATGACCACTAAGTTCGATAAAATTGTTTGTATCGGCGGGGCTGGCTTCGTTGGTAGAGGAATTATTCAACAGTTTAAGGCAGTTGCTCAACATATTGTCGTCATTGATAATATGAGGACAGCCCTGAGGGAAAAAGAAGAATTGCAGTATGTTGATATCATTGAAAGTGATATCCGCGACTTAAATGAAGATTGGAGCAGAGCAATTAGAGGGGCTGACTTAGTTATCCATCTTGCTGCTAATATTGACACGCCTTGGAGTGTAAAATATATGCATGAAGATTTCAGTATTAATACTTTAGGAACAAGGAATGTAGTTAGTGCTTGTATTACTGCTGATATTCCCAAGATTCTTTATGCTTCTTCAGCAGCTGTTTATGGAGCAGTAACAGAAGATAGATTACCTATAACTGAGCAAATTTATCCAGAACCCGCTTCTCCCTATGCAAAATCTAAGCTACAAGGGGAAATAGAAGTGCTTGCAGGGGCACGAACCTATGGTTATACTGCTCATTGTCTGCGCATGTTTAATATTTACGGTCCTTGGGAAAGCCCTGGAACCCTAGACGAAGTGCTGCTGTACACTCTTTATGCGCTGAGAAATCAAGAGATTTCTATTTTCGGAGAACCAGAGAATCAAATCAGAGATTATGTCAGTGTCAAAGATGTTGCTCGTGCTTTTATGTTAGCAGCAGAATCTAGTCGCTCAGGTGCTTTTGCTTACAATATCTGTACCGGGAAAGGAACAAACTTTGCACAGTTACTGCAAGTCATTGAGGAAGTAACTGGAATTAAGCCTAAGACTCAAATATTACCCCTAAGACCTGGTGAACTCACAAAAAGTTGGGGATTATATGATAAAGCTAAAGAAATCATCAATTATCAACACCAGATAGAAATTAAACAAGGTGTTAAAGAGATGGTTGATTGGATCAAAGTTGCACCTGAGAAAGTACTTAATATGTATAGTTTGAGTACACGATAATCATTAGACATCTCCGCAAAAGAATGTAGAGACGTTGCAATGCAACGTCACCGAACAAGGGTTTTGGGCAACGCATATTTAATTTTCACGCCTATGTCTATTAATACATGCTTTGTATATGTACTGATTTTTGAGACGTAATAACAAATGTCCAGTTAATTAGCGATTAGAGGAACACCAATCCTACAATGGGGAAACTGCTTTTGTAATGCCCCAAATACGGGACATGCTGCGGAAGCTTGCAAATTATCGGGTTTACTCCAAGTAAATGGCGCTTGCTTCGCAGCAGACATCCACAATAGCCGTTTTGCTCTGGTCATGGCAACATAAAGTAAACGGTACTCTTCGGCGGTTTTGAGGCGTTTTGCTTGCTCCCAGGCTTCAATTACATGGGGTAACCTATCTTCGTCGTGGAGGGCAGCGCGAATTTGGGCACGGGCAACTTCTGATAAGGTAAAGCTACCTAAGAACTGACTTTGGGGAGGAGTCCAGAATCTGCCTGGTATTAAATTTTCATGCAAAAATGGTAGAAATACATAGTCCCAGTCTAGACCCTTTGCCTTGTGCATGGTAATAATTGTCAGTTGTCCGGGACGGGTATAACGGGCTTCTGAGTCTTCCGTTTCCACGGGTTCAAAGCGTTCACAACTGACAATTTCACTCAGTACATCCAGTATTGCAACCATGGTGGTATTACCTATTATTTGCAGGTTTACCCGTTCTGCGAGTTTGTCGGCGGTGGCTAATTCTGCTTGGTCATATTGTAGAGCTAATGCCAGGAAGGAAATTAATTGATATAGGGGTAATTCTAACCGGGCGCGGAGTAAACTACGACACAATTTGGCAGCTTTTTGTACTGCTGAAGTTTGGGGTGCTGCTAAGGGGCTAGGGTATAAAAATTCTTCCGGGAGGGATGCAAGGGCATTTAAGTCTTGGGTTGCAATTAATCGCCTTTTTACCAAGACTTCCAAGGTAGCTTTGAGATAATCGGGAGAATGGGGGCGATCGCAAAATTGCAGTAGGGTTAAAATCTCTGCGGGTACGTGGGAATGGCGTTCTTGTTCTCCCACGTCATAAAGTGTAATTTGATGCTGTTTACAGACAGGACGTAATGCCTCAGACAGCCATCTTCCTTGACGGTTCTCCCGCACTAAAATCGCTGCACTGACATTGTTGGAGTCTTGGGCAAATAACTCTACAATCCTGGTAGATAATAATTCCACTGTCTGATAAATATCATCAGGTGTATGTAACTCCAAACCCTTACCAACAGCTGGGGGATTAACATCATCTTCACGGTGATTGGGTGCAACCGGGTGAATTTTTTGGGGACGGAAAGGTAAGAACCCATAGTTAGATTTATCTCCTACATCGGTGACATAACCCCTTGCCAAGTTCACCCATTCCAAGGTAAAATTAGCAGCATCAATGATAGTCTGGGCACTACGTCCGGCTTGCGCCATTGTGACTAATTTACCTTGGGTTTCACAGTCTTCGCAAAACTGACGGAAATAAATCGGATCTGCGGGGGTAAAAGTAGAATTAATTGCTTGGTTGGGATCGCCAACACGCACCAAGTTAATTGGCAATGAGGAAATCTCCCGCGTCTCCTCATCATCGGGTTCAGAAGCTAAAATCTCCAGTAATCTGGTTTGTAGGGGGCTAGAATCTTGAGCTTCGTCTTCAAAGACTGCGAAAACTTGCTTTTGCTCCAGTTTACGGGCACTAGGATTCTCTAACACTCGCAAAGCTGCTAAAATCATATCATCGTAGTCGATAAACTCATGCGATCGCATTAAGTTTTCATATTGTTGGTACAATCCAGCGGCGATGCTTAAAGTTTTATACCCGTCTATGCTTTGGTTACTTAATTCCCGTAACTGCTGGGGTGACATACCCGAACTTTTAGCTTCATGAATCACAGTAGTCGCCAAATCTGGTAATACTTCTGTGCGCAACACTGATTGACGACGTAATCTTTCTGTCTCTTCCCCGTCAAATTGCATACCTTCAAGCAAACGGGTATAAAGTTGGGGATGGCTGACAATCCATTGTTCGATGGCAGTACGGATAAAGCGGTGACTTTGATTAGGCGTAATTAATGTTGCAGAATCTAACTCTAGTCCAGATAATCGGGGATAACGACTGGCAATATTCAACGCTAAACCATGCAAAGTATGGACAACAAAGCCATTGGAGGGTAAAGATAATTGTTGTAAATATTTGCGGATTTTAGCTTTGATATTAGCAGCCGCAGACCGTGTAAAAGTTACAACCACCAGTTGACGGCGTTGGGAAGGGGAAGAAGAGGCACAAAGTTGATATTGACGGGCGATAGCAATTGCGGCTGCAGCTGCCATCCCCGTAGATTTACCAGCACCAGGAACCGCAGAAATAGCCAGGGGTCCACATTCCCAATCAGCCATTTCCTGTTGTCCAGGACGTAGGCTATTACGGATATTTAATATAGCTTGTTCTCTCAGAAATAATACTGATGGCTGAGAATTTGCTTCCACGGTTAATATTTTGGCGGCACTGTATATGTATATATGATAGAGTGTTTGCGGAAAGAATTATCATTTGTCATTGATGAAAGGGAAGAGGGAACAGGCAACAGGCAACAGTGATGCATTGCCACTGACAAGGGGTAAGGCTGTGAACCTTGCTTCGGGGTTAATTTTGTCCTTATTTCCTATTCCCTGTTAAGAGTTTCCACCCTGAAGGGGGATTGTAAAGGTTTCAGGGTAATTTCCACTATTGATAGTTTTGTAGGATGGGCATCTTGTTTGTCTATTGTATTTTACCAGGCAGGCAAGATGCCTACCCCACTCATATTCATCCCTTAATTTAGCAATGTCCCACCAACTTATTTATCGATATTAATTCAAGGTGAATTCTTCTAACTGCGCTTCTCCAAACAGCATATTTTTATCTATGGCTGACAAAATTTTGTTGTTAGCTTTTTCAGCATTTAAACAATCACATACCAATTTTGCCACATCTGCACGATGGATAGTACCAGCAATGCGGGGATCTTCTGTGAAAACAGCATTGCCAGTTGCAGGTTCAGATTTCAAGCCTCCGGGACGAACAATTGTGTAATTTAATCCACTTGCAATTAAGTGTTGTTCGGCTTTTTCTTTTTCAATTAAAACTGGTTTCAGGGTTTCTAAAGCCTGGGAATTTAAAGCCACAACGCTATTTCCACTACCAATGGAAGAAACCAAAATAAACTTTTTTACCCCAGCTTTTACCGCAGTATCAATGAGATTTTTATTACCAAGATAATCAGCCCTTGTACTGTCTTTGGGTAAACCACCAATGGTACTGATGACAGTGTCAATGGATTCAGAATTCAGCATAGCATTTTCGACATCCGCCATATTCAAAGCGTCTCCGAAAACTACTTCAATTCCCATGGCTTCAAGTTCAGCACGAGTAGCTTCTGTTCTCAGGAGTGCTTTCACGGAAAAATTTTGCTCTCTCAAGCATTTAGCAATTTCTCTTCCCACACCGCGACTTGCTCCCGCTAGAAATATTTTAGATATAATTGTCATAAATATTTTGTTTTGTAGTTTTCAATCATAAGTAATATATCTCATGGAGTAGAGTTATCAAACTATATAGCGGTTTTCGGTTGAGTAAGGTACATAATTAAACCTCACCCCGTCCGACCGACTCCCCTCTACCCTAACCCCTCTCCCATTGGGAGAGGGGGAAAGGGAGAGGGGAAGGGGGTGAGGTTCTATCTTACATCTAATTATGCCTAGCTACTTAGTCTCGTGCAGAGAGGTACTAATGGCGAAATTTACGCAGAATCAGGATGGTAATTACAGACGCGATCGCACCAATACCTAAACTCCAAGCAAACACTTCTGCACGAAAGCCAAGATGTTGCTTATAATCGTTGGGTTGTGCCAGGATAACCGCTGATGCTACTTGGCTGGTAGCGAGTCCCACACCAGCAATGGCAATGCTATTGTTAAGTTGGCGATCGCTTTTGGTTTGTTCGAGGGTAATAATTCCTTCGATGGTGCTGTTGAGGTTTTGCAGTAAGGTTAATCCGGGGGTAAGAGTGATAGTATCTGATTGTACTTGTCTCTGGTATTTTTGAGCATAAATGTCACTTTCACTGAAGATTTTCAGAAAATTTAAATCACTACCTGGATATTTTTTCTCCATTGCATCTAAACGAGATTGATAATTTCCTAAATTTAATTCAATGGTGCGGTTTTGATTTTCGAGATAGTTTAAGGCAATGGTATAGTCGGAGAGATTGATTAAATTATCGCTGAGAGTTGATTGTAGTTTGCTTAATTTGAGTTGATTATTTTGCAGGAGTCTTGGTAATTCACCAGCTTGTTTAATTGCTGGTTGGACTTCTACATACTCTCTTTTAAGAATAGTTTTTTGATGACGGCTTTGATAGTAAGACCAAACTATTTTATGGCGATATTGCCATAATCGGAGGAAATCTTGATAAAGAGTTTGTACCCTTTGTCTCATATCAGCGGCTGATATATTTTCGGGAAACAACCAAATTAATACATGATGGCTTTCCTGTCTAAATTTATCCCAAAATTCTTCCCCTGTACCACCCAAATTTTGCGGACAATACCACAATTCAAACAGGGTTCCTGCTAATAAATTACCTTTACCAATGAAATCCCGTTGCCAGTTATAATTACTAACAATTTGGGTATAGCATTTTTGGGCAAGTGTTTCTATTTCTGCATCAGTTTGATTAGCAGTTAATTTACCCCATAATAACCAAGTTTGACCAATTGTTCCTGCTTGGTGAGAAATACGTTGACTAATTTCTTCTTTCAGCTTTGTAAAAGGTATATTGTTAATATCTTGTTCACGATCATCTGGATTGCCATTGGCATCAAGTTTACCAGAATAATCGACTAAAAGAGCATAGGTATCAGCGAATTGTAGGGGGTAGTAGTAACCATCTAAGGGTGATGGAAAATCTCTGGTTCTGGTTTCTAATAATTCAATGGCGTCAGCATCATTATTTTTATATTTGAGGAATTGAGTGTATTTTTCTTCAAACTCTTTTTTATCTAATCCAAAAGATATTTTTTGACAAAAGCTTTGACAATTTGTCTTAATTTGTTTCTCGTCTTCTCCCAAACCATTTTTTAAATCATAAAGAAATAAATCAATACTCGGATAAATATTTTTTTCATTCATTTGCATTGCCGCCAGCGATAAAATTTTTCATCCTTTGTAGGAGGTTTGGTTTAACATTTTCTTGGGCAGCAGACACGGAATTTTTATTACTAAAAGTGTTAATTGTGGCGTTGGTTAATTCTGGAGTAGGGTCATTAGGAAGAGATAGTGGTTTTGAACCTCGTTCTGTTGTTTTTTGTCTCAGAACAGTAAATTCTTGTTGATAAAGTATATTTAAGGGAGGATGACTTTTTGCAATTAAATCCAAATTGCCGATATTATTGGGATTAACTTTGAGGGATTCGCCAATTTGATTTAACTGTAATTGGATATAATTTGGTAAAGGTTCATCCAATTTTTGTAAAGCAGTTAAGAAGGCTGTGAGAATAATTCTGTCGGTAGGTTTCATCAGTGGGTTATTGGGTTGATAGGTGGGTTATTAGTTTCATTTCAGTTCGCCTAGGATTAAAATCCCAGGCTGATAAACAAAGTCTGATAAATCAGACTGGGCAAGGTTTTTAGTGCGTTTTAACGTATTTAGAATATTAGCCTTGAAATTTATTTCAAGGTGGGGTGTGAGGCTCAAAGATATAGTCTCATTGAAATAACATTTAACACAAATCCGGTAGCATAATTAAGCCTACGTAATTTTACAACCACCAGTAATTATAAAACCTGCCCAATAATAATGATGTGCGAATGGCTTTTGCTGTTTCTTCGACATATTCATTTGACTAATTTCAAATTTGTAGCTTTCGATAAATAGACGCAGGGGCTTTTCATTTTGTGGTAACTTGGTAAGCAGGATTTGACATATTCTTTCGAGTTTCCTATATGTTAAATTCCGCAACCATTTTGTAGCTTTTGCAAGGGCGATTTCTGGTGATTTACCTTTACTGATTTGCCAATAGAAGTAAATCATCACAAAACTACTAGATTCATCAGTTACACTCCACAAAGTACTAACAACATTCGCCACACCTTGAGAGAGGAAACCACTAACTAAACCCACATATTCAGCGGTGATGGTTTGGTTTCCAGTAATGGCGGTTTCGCAAGCAGAAATACTGACTAACTGATATTTATCGAGGGGAGAAAGATGGCAAATTTCCTCTAGGGTAAGGACATCTTCACCGCTAAGAATTAGGGCAGATTTTTTGGGATTATGGAAGTTATAGTTGCTATGTCCTGTAAAGTGAAAAATGCTGTAACCATTTTGGAGAGATGCTTTTACCGCTGGGTTGGTTGCTTGTTTTTCCGCAATTCGTTTTGGTGTGGGGTTGGGAAATAATTGGGTAATAGCCGCAGATTCGATTTCCGCATGGGGGAGAATAGGAAAATCCCTGCTGTTGGGATGTTCTACACTCAGTAATCGGATTGGGGAGTCAGTAGTTTGTTTATCCTGTGACGACTCCAGCAAAGATAAACCAATTTCCGCGCTGGGTAGATAGGTGATAGTGAAATTGTCAGGAAACAGTGCATGGAGAGGGAAGCGGTGTAAGTCGCGGTGGGGAACCAAGATGAGATTTTGGATTTTAGATTTTGGATTTTGGATTGATTTGATAATGGCGTGAATATCAAGAATATTAGTTAGTTCGTCTAGCAGGTTGGGTAAATTTTCCCGCCAGTTATTGTCTTCCTGGACTTGTTTTTTCTTACCCTTGCGATAATCGGCGTATTGTTCGTTCCATTCCTTCACCCAGTTTTCAAACTCATGTAGGCGTTGTGCTGGATTCACAAACTGGGGTTCTACCGATAAGATAGATGATGATGAAGTGTCATGTTGAATGACAACGTGTATGGTTTTTTCCAACACGATGGGTGATGATGTATCGTGTTTGAGGATGAAAGTGTGTAGTGCTGCGGGACTGAGATGCCAGTAAACTATAGCTGTGGTGGGATTGAGTAACTGTTGTATATCTTTCCAAGTGGGTGAAACCTCACCCCGGCTAAAGCCACCCCTCTCCTTAGCAAGGAGAGGGGAAGGGGTGAGGTAGTTTTCCAGCAGCCAAGATAAACAAGCATTTTTCCCTTCTTCCGCCAATTCCAACCCCGCACACCAGTTTCCTGACTGCACCGCTACATCCACAGTTAACTGCTGAAAACCTGCAAATTTCAAAGCTAACTGTCGTTTCTTACCTGGACTGGGACAATCATCCAGCAAGCGATGCAACACATCTGTACCCCGTCGTCGGAGTTCCTGTGCTTTCACGGTGTCCCCTAAATCGAGACGAACCCGAATCAAGTCTTGCAAAACTTCCAAATGTGCTTCGGGAAAATCTGCTGCGGTGAGAGTTTTCAAAGCCTGGTTATAGCTGTTTGCAGCTTTGTACCAATAACTGCGGGGATGGGAACCACCTCGTCCTTGATAATAGTGTGCGTTACCTATGGCTTTATGTAATTTTCCCCAACCTTCTGGGTGAGTTTCTTGGGGACAATGTTTCAACCCTTCCTCCAAGCTTGCTAATTTCCCCTCATAGCCACGCTGGTTGAGGTGAGGATTTTGTTTTGCAATAGCACTCAAGGAAGACCATAGGGGAGAACAACTAAATGAATTTCCTGCTGCAATACCTCTTCCGATCCAAGCTTCATGGAAGTCAGGTTTAATTTCAATGGCTTTATCACAGGATGCGATCGCTTCTTCGTATCTTTCCAAACTATCTAGGATACAACCCCGTTTCTGCCAAGCTTCCTCATAGTCAGGTTTAATTTCAATCGCTTTATTAAAGGATACTAATGCTTGTTCATATCTTCCTAACCTTTCAAGTGCTACCCCTAGATTGTCCCAAGCGAAGTGAAAGTCAGGTTTAATATCAACAGCTTTATCATGGGATGCGATCGCATCTTCATATCTTCCTAACCTTTCAAGTGCTACCCCTAGATTGTCCCAAGCGAAGTGATGGTCAGGATTAATTTCAATGGCTTTATTATAGGATGCGATCGCATCTTCATATCTTCCCAAATTACCTAGCGCAACACCCCGGTTGTCCCAAGCTTGGTGTAAGTCAGGATTAATTTCAACAGCTTTATCATAGGATGCTACTGCCTCTTCGTATCTTCCTAGATAATATAGGATAATACCCCGTCTGTACCAAGTTAGGTGGTAGTCAGGTTTAAGTTCAACAGCTTTATCATAGGATGCGATCGCATCTTCATATCTTCCCAAGTTATCTAGCGCATTACCCCGGTTGTACCAAGCTTCATGGTAGTTAGGTTTAATTTCCAGTGCTTTATCATAGGATTTGATCGCCTCTTCGTATCTTTGTAAGTCATCGAGGGCAAGACCCCGGTTATACCAAGCTTCGTATTTGTCAGGTTTAATATCAACAGCTTTATCATAGGATGCGATTGCTTCTTCGTATCTTCCCAATTGAGATAGGGTCGCACCCTGATTGTTCCAAGCTTCATGGGAGTCAGGTTTAAATTCAATGGCTTTATCAAAAGATTCTACTGCTTGTTCATATCTTCCCAATTCATATAAAACATAACCCCGATTGTTCCAAGCTATGTCGTAGTCAGGTCTGATATCAACAGCTTTATCGTAGGATTTGATCGCTTCTTCATATCTTCCCAATTGAAATAGGACAACACCCCGGTTATACCAAGCTTGGTGTAAGTCACGTTTAATTTCAATGGCTTTATCATAGGATGCTACTGCATCTTCATATTTTCCCAAATTACTTAGCGCCAAACCCCGGTTTAACCAAGCTTCGTGGTCGTCAGGTTTAAATTCAACAGCTTTATCAAAAGATGCTAATGCACCTGCAAAATCCCCAGCTATAAATAACCGATTACCTACTTCCAACCAATCTTCTGCGGTATTTATAGTCTGTTGATTAACAGCATTTTGTACTGGAATAATTTCAATTTCCAAACCTTGGGGTAATGGCTGCTGCAACATTCTGAATAATTTATCCACTTCTGACATTGCTTCTCCTCCCTTCGCTTCCTACCCTACAAGAAGCTGCTGCGATGTCTTCCAAAAAAGCGCTGAAATAAGCTTCTGAGAAAACGCTAAAACTGCCTAAGCATCTGTTGCAACTACTGATGCTGTTTCTACTTACATGTTAGCGCTTTCACGGATTCAAGAGCGCCTAGGATTAAAATCCCAGGCTAATAAACAAAGTCTGATAAATCAGACTAGGTAAAAATTTCGGCGTTGTTCAATCCGTGTATGATGCATGATTTTGCATGATTCCAAAACCCTCCCTCCAGAGGTTGCACTGCAAAGTTTCTACACCCAGATTCATACTTCAAATCAGCAACGCCAAAATTTCAGTGCGTTTTAACGTACTTGGTTTATGGGTTCCTTGAAATTTATTTCAAGGTGGGTTGCTTAGCTAAACACGATTATTTTAAATCAAACTACTTTGGCTGAAATTACTCCCATTTCTGACAAAGCTGCTGCTACCCGTAATATTGAAGCTTCGTTGTATGGTGCAGCGATTAACTGCACTCCCAAAGGTAAACCATCAGCACCCTGCACAGGAACAGATAACACGGGTAAACCAATAAATGATAATGGTTGGGTAAATAATCCCAAATGGGGACGCACGAGGATTTCTTCACCGTCTAAAATCATGGTTTGCTGTCCAATTAGGGGTGCGGAAATGGGGGTAGTAGGTGCGAGAATCACATCGACATTTGCAAAGATTTCCCTCACCTTATCTCTATACCATCTGCGGAAACGCTGGGCTTGTATATACCAACTGCTGGGGATTAATGCACCTGCAAGAAATCTATCCCTTGTAGCTGGATCGAAGTCTTGGGGACGGTTGCGTAATTTCTCTAAATGTAGATTCGCCCCCTCCGTAGCAGTAATTACAAAAGCTGCTGCCTTAGCGCGATGTGCTTCTGGTATACTTACATACTGACTTACATTTAATACCTCAGCGACTTTTTGCACTGCTGACAAAGCTTCTGGTGCTGCTTTTTGGGTGAAATAATCCCCAACGATGGCAATTCTCATCCCTTCGATACCTTGATTTATTTGTGACAAACAGGGTTCTGGTGGACGTTTAGTACAAACTGGATCGCGTTTATCTTCTCCCTGAAGCACATCAAACACTGTAGCAATCTCAGCCACGGAACCCGCAAAGGGTCCAATATGGTCAAAACTACTAGAAAATAAAGCTACACCAGCACGGGATAATCTCCCATAAGTGGGTTTAAAACCAAATACACCGCACAAAGCCGCAGGTACGCGAATGGAACCGTTAGTATCCGAACCCAACGTCAAGGGAACCAAACCCCCAGCCACAGCAGCAGCGGAACCACCGGAGGAACCACCAGCAACCCGGTTTAAGTCATGGGGGTTGTGGGTAGCACCGTAATGGGAATTTTCCGTGACAAACCCGTAAGCGTACTCATCCATATTTAACGCACCCACGAGTATCGCACCTGCTTGTTTTAACTTGGTTACCGCTGTTGCATCTTGGGTAGCTGGAGGGTTTTCCGCATTAATTTTCGCACCTGCAAGGGTAGTTATCCCGGCAATATCAAACAGATTTTTGACAGCGAAGGGGACACCAGCAAGTAAACCGGGATTTTTCCCTGCTGCAATTTCCCTGTCAATCCTGGCTGCGTCTTCTAAAGCCGTATCAGCAGTGATACTTGTGAAACAGTTTAACTCCTGATTCCTGGCTGCAATTCGTTGTAAGGCTGCTTGGGTAACTTCTAATGCGGTGATCTGGCGATCGCGCACCGCAGCGGCTATAGATACAGCGTTGGTTAAGTCTAGGTTCATGTTGGTAGATGGGAATGAAAGGGAACAGGGAACAGAGAACAGGGAACAGGAAACAGGAAAACTATAGCGGTTTTAAAATTAAACCTCACCCCGGAACCAAAGCCACCCCTCTCCTTACTAAGGAGAGGGGAAGGGGGTGAGGTTCAGGTCCGTATTGCACAAAGCGTGAAAACCGCTATAGGTTTTCGCCCACAAGGGGTGTTGGTGTAGCGGGACGAAGTCCGGTTTAAAACCTTGCTTCGGCGCTAACTTTCCCCCTGTTCCCTGTTCCCTGTTCCCTGTTCCCTCTTAATTAACTCACCTCTCTGCAAGCCCTATATAAATCTTTCCACCCTTCCCTTTCCTTGACCACCGTCTCCAAATACTCCTTCCACACCACCTTATCCTGCACTGGATCTTTAATCACCGCCCCAACTAACCCAGAAGCCACATCCTCTGCACTTAAACAGCCATCGCCAAAATGCGCCGCCAAAGCCATCCCACTATTCACCACAGAAATAGCTTCCGCCGTACTTAAAGTTCCGCTAGGGGACTTAATCTTAGTCTTCCCATCCTCAGTTACCCCACCACGTAACTCCCGGAAAATAGTCACAATCCGCCGCACTTCCTCCAACGCTGGGGGTTGTGCTGGTAAATCCAACACCCTACCCAAACTTTCCACCCGTCGCTGAACAATTTCCACTTCCTCATCCACCGTCTTCGGTAACGGTAACACCACCGTATTAAACCGTCGCTTCAAAGCACTAGATAAATCATTTACCCCCTTATCCCTGTCATTCGCCGTCGCAATTACACTAAACCCCTTACTGGCTTGCACCTGGGAATTTAACTCCGGCACAGGCAATGTTTTCTCAGATAAAATTGTAATCAAAGTATCCTGGACATCCGCAGGAATCCGCGTCAATTCCTCCACCCTAGCAATCTTTCCATCCTCCATTGCCCGCATCAACGGACTAGGAACCAAAGCCGCCATCGAGGGACCATCCGCCAACAATCTAGCATAATTCCAACCATAGCGAATCGCCTCCTCACTGATTCCAGCCGTTCCCTGAATTAACAACGTCGAATCCCCCGAAATCGCCGCCGTTAAATGTTCCGAAACCCAAGACTTTGCCGTACCTGGAACCCCAATCAACAACAAAGCCCGATCCGTCGTCAGGGTCGCCACCGCAATCTCAATAATCCGCCGATCCCCAATATACTTCGGCGACACCTCAAACCCATTTTCCAACTTTCCACCCAAAACATACCTGACCACAGCCCAAGGGGACAACCTCCAATTTGGCGGACGCTTTCTCTTATCCACCTTCCCCAACTCTTCCAACTCCTGGGCAAACTGCTGTTCCGCATATTCCCTTAACAAACCCGTCTTACTTACTACTTCTTCTTCCTCCTTCCTCTGTGCGTCCTCTGTACCTCTGCGGTTCATTTTCTTCTTCTCCACCATCACACACCTCTCAACCCTTGAATCATCTCAAAACGAAACTGTAACCTAGCCAAAAACCGATCAACCGTATCCCGCCAAATATCCGCAACCACAGATGTTAAACTAGCTGTAGCCTCATCGACTATCGACGGTTCCATATACAGAGCAAAATTCTGCAAATGCGATCGCACCTGCCAATGTAATTGTTGATTATCCTCCTGAATAATTTCCCGTATCTTTAATAACACTAAATTACTAATTTCCCCACTCCAAGGATAACGACTTTGGCTTAACAAAGGAAAAACTGGATGTTGAGAATTCAGTGGTTCCCCTTCCCAATCTAATAATATTTGCAACATTAAAGCATTAGCACTCTCCTGGGAAAGAACAGAAAATAGCCCCTGAATTAACTGTTCTTGACTCTGAAAGCAACCGTAATCAAGATTACTGCATACTGGTAATAAAGCCTCAGCCCATGGTACATTCTGATGGTTAATAGCAGCAGTTGCCCAACCCTCCAATAATAACTTTTCCCATTCACTATCTATAAAGCCTTGCACTATTTCCTGCGGCTTTTTCCTCCAATTATGATTCCATACAGTCAACGGTACACAAGTAAGCATTTGCAACAACAAACTGCCTTTTTCTCCCAAAGCCGAAGTATATTTAGATTGGTCAATACCATCGCGAATCATCTCCGGCGTACAACTTTGGGGTAAGCTAACTTCTATACCCTTCTCACCGAATTGCACTAACGGTAACACCCGTGTCGTCATCCTTTGACACAGCCGTGACTCTGGCAATTTCCCCAGCAATTTTGCCGCAACATCCCGTACCTGCTTGCGTTTGTTATCCAGTGCAGCTTCCAAAAACGGCTCATCATTCATATTTAACCCTGTTTCCAAGGCTTGCAACAAGTTAGCCCTTTCCTGGGAACTTTCCTTTTTCCAAGTTGCTTCCAACCGTTCCCGTCCCCCATCTGCATCTTCTTGTCGGAGTTTTTCAAGTGCTAATCTCCTGGCTTCTTTACTACCAGTTTCCCAAGTTTCTACGATATTTTCACTGACAACATAATTCCATTGGGGATTCTGGGACGCTAACCAAAACCCGCGCTTACCCAACACTGGTAAAATAGCTGACCGTAAATTATTTTGTCGTTTTCCCAAAGCCAATAATTCTGGCAAACACCTTGGTGGTGCTAGTTGTTTGGTAGCAGTTGCTATCCTTAACCATTCTGGCAAAACTTCCGTATGTTCCCCTTTTAGCATCATTGCCAGATATTGACCAGCTAGGGGTGTACAGTAAGGAAAATCATCTTGGGGACAGGGTTGTGATAATTTTGCTTTATCAGCTATAGATAACTTACCAGCCTGTTGATAAAGAGCGATCGCCGCTGCTGTAGATAATAAACTCCCTTCCCTATCATTACTATCCAAACGACTTAAAACTTGATTTAGTGGACTATCTGGAGGGGGAAGTTTAAAGGGTTGGCGTTCAGTACCAATTAATGCTGTTGAGACTATATCTTGCCAGAGATTCATATTTTTTACTAGCTTGAAAATATGGGACGGGGAATGGGGAATGGGGAACGGGGAACAGGGAACTCTTAATTCATATCTTGCACCATTATTAACAAGACTAAAAAAACGGGTTTCTAAACGAAAAATCGAGGTTTTGAGACTGAGAGATTTGCACTCTGACCCGGTTTTTACACCGAGTCCAAAATGGTCTTACCCCCGAAAAACTCGCTTTGCGCTTAGTAATGATCTTAACCTCGAAAAACTCTAGCGCTAGAGTAATTGTCTCAACCGGGCAAAAACTCTAGCGCTATAGTAATTGTCTCAACCGGGCAAAAACTTTAGCGCTAGAGTAATGGTCACAACCCCCCAAAAAACTCTAGCGCTAGAGTAACTGTCTCGACCGGGCAAAAACTCTAGCGCTATAGTAATGGTCACAACCCCCCAAAAAACTCTAGTCATATCTTGCACCATTTTCAACAAGCACGGAGAAAGCGAGGCAG
>JAAUYD010259183.1_pt1 | contig 17945 bp, 9 predicted proteins | sample 7278101 | NCBI WGS metagenome assembly JAAUYD01 (sample SAMN14350128, study PRJNA611818) | marine sediment metagenome | isolation source: surface marine sediment (0.6m) | place: French Polynesia: Moorea | collected 2018-08 | reverse complement strand
GAGGGCGACGTACTCGAAGGCACCTATCGCGTGCCTTATCTGGCGCACATGACCATGGAGCCGCTCAACGCCACCGCATGGCTGCGCGATGGTCGCCTGGATATCTGGGCTGGCAACCAGTTCCCTACGCTCGCCGTGCAGGTGGGGGCGCGTATCACGGGCTTGCCGGAGAAGGCCGTACGCGTACACACCACCTACATGGGGGGCGGTTTCGGCAGACGCTTCGAGATGGACGACGTGCAGGCGGCCGTGCTGGCGGCGCGCGCTCTACCAGGTACCCCCGTGCGCGTGACCTACGCACGCGAGGAAGACATCGGTCACGATACCTATCGGCCGATGGCCTCGGCGCGCTTCCGCGCGGTCGTGACCGACGGCGGGCCCGGTGCCCTGGATCTGCGGCTGTCCGTGCCGTCACTGTTCACGTCGGGCAACGAACGGCGCCATCAGATCGCCGATGACCCGCCCAAGGGCGTAGCCAAACGCGATCAGTCCATGACCATGGGGGCCAGGGGTAGCCGCTATCGACTGCCCAACCTGCGAGTCACGGCCTATCGACCCGATAAGCTGTTACCCGTGGGCTGGTGGCGCTCCGTGGGAGAATCGCAGAACACCTTCTTCGTCGAGTCCATCATGGATGAGGTGGCCCAGGCGGCGGGCGTGGATCCGCTGCAGATGCGACTCTCAATGCTCGAGCACGTGCCGAGTCGCCAGGTGCTGGAGAGCGTTGCCGAGAGGTGCGACTGGGGCTCTGCGCTGCCGCCGGGGCACGCACGCGGACTGGCCTTTGCGCCGTCCTCGCGGGCACCCGTGGCCCAGGTGATCGAGATCAGCTACGACGAATCCCGCGGCGTACGTATCCATAAGGTGTTCGCTGCCGTGGAAGTGGGCGTGGCCCTGGATCGTCGCAATATCGAGGCGCAGGTGCAGGGCGCGATCCTGTTCGGCCTGAGTGCGGCGATCTACGGCGAGATCACCGTGGACGAGGGCCGTGTCAGCAAGCGCAACTTTCACGACTACCCCCTGCTGCGCCTGGCGCAGGCACCGGCCAGCATCGATGTGCGTATCCACGAGAGCGGGGAACGCCTCTACGGCGTGGGCGAGATCGGTGTACCGTGCGCCGCCCCGGCGCTGGCCAATGCGATCTACGCCGCTACCGGGCAGCGCCTGCGCGAGCTGCCCATGAGTCGCCACCTGCCCTTCGCCTGAGTCGGCGGCTGAGCATACAGGGCAGTGGCGTGCGCCTCAGGGCGCGTCGGCAATCGCCGCCAGCACGTCTTCAAGGGGCTTTGCGCCCAGCAGCATGCGCCCGTCTTCCAGGTAGAGCGTGGGCGTGCTGGAGGCGCCCAGGCGCTGGGCCAGGGCCATGTGGTCGTCGATGGGGTGCTCACAGTCGGTCTTGCCTGCTGCCAGGTCGTTGCCGTTCATGGCGGCGGTGATGGCCGCTTCCGGATCGTCGGCGCAGGCTGCGGCGACGGCCTTGCGATAGGACGGCGAGCCCTTGCCCGATCGCGGGAGCATCACGTAGCGCACGTCGAGACCGGCGGCCCGGTAGCCGTCGAGATCGTTGTGCAGGCGGCGGCAGTAGGGGCAGTCGATGTCCGTCACCACCGTGAGTCGGTGGGCGACTTCCTCGGCCGGATAGCGATAGGGCTGAACGTCGTCGGCCTCCTCGAGGATCTCCTGACGTGCCACCGCCAATCGCGCCTCCGTGAGGTTCGCGCGGTCGGCGACGGAGATCAGGGGGCCACCCAGGAGGAAACGCCCGTCGTTGGAGACGTAGAACACCTGGGTACCGAAGGCGACCTCACTGAGCCCGGGGACGGCTGCCGGGGTGATCACGGGCGCGGGATAGTTGGGGAACAGGTCAGCGAGGGCAGCTTCCAGGGCGTTGGTGTCGTCTTCCGCGTGGGCACAGCCGAGGGCTGTGAGGGCGAGAAGCAGGGCGGCGAGTCGGGGCATCGGCTGGATCCTGGTGCGTGTGTGAAGGCCCCCGAGTATCGGTGCTGAGCCTGTGGCAGGCAGCTCATAGTGCGTCAAATCCACCTCAAATGATCTCAAGACGCTGGCTGGCGCCGGGTCAGCGGTGGTTGCTCGGGGCTCAGCCTGCCTTCGTCGCAGCCCTTCATGGGGCTGCTAGACTACGCCGCTCGAAAATGGCGCCATCCAAGGGCCGGGGACAGGAATCTGACAGAGGGGAGCGAAACGCGCGCCGGGGAACGATCGCTGCTCGCGCGCATCGGTCGCAACGCCGGGTTCCTGGTGAGCGCGAAGGGCGTCAGTGCGCTGTCCGGCCTGCTCTACCTGGCGCTCGCCGCCCGCGCCCTGGGTGCCGCCCAGCTGGGTGTGCTGATGCTGATCCACAGCGTCATCGTGACCATCCGCGAGATCGCCTCCTTCCGCTCCTGGCAGGTGCTGATCAACTATGGCGCCACCTATCTCAAGCAGGACGACCTGGCGCGGTTTCGCCACCTGCTGCGCCTGACCGCCCGGCTGGATGTGATCGGCGCCGTGCTCGGCAGTGCGGCCAGCGTGGTGGCCGTGCTGATGTTCTCCACCGCCCTGCGCATCGACGCGCAGTACCAGGGCATTGCCCTGGTCTACTGCGCCACCACTCTGGTCGCCCTCAAGTCCACGCCCATCGGTCTGCTGCGCATGTTTGATCGCTTCGACCTGCTGGCCCGGCAGGCGCTGGTGGTGCCCGTGATGAGGACCTTGGGGGTGGCCCTGGCCTGGTATCTGCAGTGGCCCCTCATGTACTACATCGGTGTCTGGCTGATCGCCGACACCACAGCGTCGCTGGTGCTGGTTGCGCTCGGCTGGCGCGAGCTCGGTCGACGCCATCCCGACCTCGATCTCATGAGCGGCGAACGGCGCAAGGACCACCAGGGCATCTGGCCCTTCATCGCCTGGGCCAACCTGCAATCGAGCGTGCACGCCCTGTCCACGCACGCTCCGGTGGTGCTCAGCGGCGGACTCGTGTCCACCTCCGCGGCGGCCTTCGTGAAGGTCAGCCAGGAGCTGGCCAACGTGCTGGCCAAGCCCGCGCAGATGCTTGGCGACGTGGTGTACCCGGAAGCCGTTCGCCTGCGCGTCGACGAGGACTACGGCCGCCTGCGCGCTCTGATCTATCGCCTCACCGGTACGGCAGCGCTGGTCATCGGTGCCGTTGTCCTAGCCGGCTCATTGGGCGCCGAGGCAATCCTGGGCACCCTGTTCGGCGCTGACTATCGGGAGGCGGCGCCGGTGCTGACACTGTTTCTGATTGCCGGCGGCACGCTGGCCCTGGGCCTGTGTTGCGAATCCACCCTGTTCGCTCTGGGCAAGCCGAAGACCGTATTCCTGTGTCGGGCAGCAGGCACGGTCGTGCTCGTGGCCACTATCGTCCTGCTGGCCCCCGAGCTTGGCGCGGTGGGCGTGGGATGGGCGATGGTGACCTACGGGGTGATGACTGGGGCGCTTCTGTGGGGGACGGCCTTGCGGGCGATTCGTCGCCGGGGGTGAGGGTCAGTTCGTGCACCACCTGATCGATGTGATCGCAAGCAAGTGGCAGTCTCCGTGTGAGTCCCGAAGCTCTCAAGCATCGCGAAGGGCAACGGGGTGAATCCGCCCAGCGAGCTGGGAAGCCTCCTCGCATAGTGGCGTTGTGTGAAGCTCGCTGATTTGCGAGGTGATCGCGGCACAGTGAGGTGGAAGTGCTGCCTCCACAAGCGGATCTTCGGCGTCGACCAGCATCGGCACGGGACTGGACGTCGGCGACAGCCCTTCGTCCGACAGCTCCGTCACGATCGCCAGCACGCGATCCTCCATGGCCACGGCGGTGCAGGCAAAGCCTTCCTCGCGCGCGCTGCCAGCGGCTTCCCTGGCGAGGTCCAGGGCGCCGCGAGGGTTGCCGTCGGCCAGGTCGGCACGGCTCAGCAGATCCAGCGTGGCCATCAGCAGATAGTTGTTGCGCGTGGCCTGAGCCTGCTGCATCAGGGTGTTGGCCCGTGCACGAGCATCGTCGACCTCGCCGGCCGCGAGCAGCGACTCGGCTGCCATCAGCTGTGCTTCGAGAAACGTTGGATGCTCCTGTGCGGCCAGCGAGAAGAACTCGCCGGCGGCGCCAAACCGCTGGTGCTGAAGGTGATCCATGCCGATTGAGAAAGCTCTCAGGGCCGGAAGCGCGGCCGTGTATTGCGATTCGGCAGTGGTGGGTGTCGCACGCCAGATCGGGCTGAGCAGCGCGGCGCCGTTGGCCAGGAGCACCAGGGCGACAGCGGCTGCCTGTGCGACGCGGTGCCGCGGGGCATGTCTGCGCAGGGGCAGCACCCATTCATAGCCCAGGTTGGGTTGCGTGCGGATCGCATCGAGGGGCTTCAGCGCGGCGCGCAGTTCCGAGATGGCCTGAAACAGGCTCTGGTCCTGCACCTGGCGGCGCTGCCACACCTGCGCGATCAGAACGTTCTTGCTCACAAGCTGCCCGGCATGGCGCAGGAGCACCGTGAGCAGCGCGGCGGTCTTCGGTCGCAGGGGGATCAGCTCCCCGTCGTCGTAGAGCGTTCCGCGCACTGCATCGAAGCGGAAGCGATCAAAGCGATACTCCCCCATGGCCTTGTTCCCCTGATTTTGTTGCTTGTTGGGGCTTTAGAGGGGGTGCCGAGGCGGACGTTCCCTGCCTTCGTTCAGGAGGCCTGCGTGGCCTGGGCGGCCACCGTGCTGGTGCTGCGCCCGTTGGGGACACCGTCGCGCAGGAGCTGTTCGCACTCTTCGGCGGGCAAGGGGCGAGCGAACAGGAACCCCTGGCCTTCGTCGCAGCCGACGCTGGCCAGGAAGTCACGTTGCTCTTCCAGTTCGATGCCCTCGGCAATCACGCGCAGGCCCAGTCGACCGGCCATGGCGATGATGGCCGAGCAGATGGCGGCGCTGTCCGAGCTCTCGTGCAGATCCAGCACGAAGCTGCGATCGATCTTCAAGGCGTCCAACGGGTAGCGCTGCAGGTAACTCAGGGAGGAATAGCCGGTGCCGAAGTCGTCCATGCTGAGCTGAATCCCCGACTCTTTCAGGCGCTTGAACATGGACTGCACCTTCTCTGCGTCCTGCATCAGGATGCTCTCGGTGATCTCCAACTCCAGCCCCTGCGGCCGTACGCCGTGTTCCCAGATCGCCTTGAGCACGATGTCGGCTACGTCCGTGCGCGAGACCTGTTCCACGGACACGTTGATGGCCATGCCGATGTCGAAGCCGGCGCGCTGCCACTCGCTGAGCTGCTTGCACGATTGCTCGATGACCCATTGACCGAGCGGCACGATCAGTCCCGTCTCCTCGGCCAGGGGAATGAACTGGCCGGGGCTGATCCAGCCACGGGTGGGGTGCTGCCAGCGCAGCAGGGCTTCCACGCCCGTGATCTCGCCGCTGGCCATGCGGATCTTCGGCTGGTAGTGCAGCTGCAGGGTGCCCGCCTCGACGGCGGCACGCAGCTCCTCTTCCAGCTCCAGGCGGTCCAGCGCCGAGGCATCCATGGTCTTCTCGTAGAAGCGCACCGCGTTGCGGCCGGCGCTCTTGGCCTGATACATGGCCGTGTCGGCGCGTCGCAGGAGCGTCTCCACGTCCTGGCCGTCTTCCGGATAGGTGGCGATGCCGATGCTGGGGGTCACCACGAACTGTCGATTCTGATAGGTGAATGGTTCCGCCAGGGCCTTGCGCACGCGCGTGGCGATCAGGCCTGCCTTCTCCCGAACGTCCAGCTCATGCAGCAGCACGACGAACTCGTCGCCACCAAGGCGTGCCAGCTGGCGAGGGTGCCTCGACGTCGAGGAATCCTCGTCCAGCTCATCGATAGGATCATGCTGGACGGCGATGAAATCCATCGGTCGCAGGCAGGCCTCGAGGCGCCTGGCGACGGAGCGCAGGAGGGCGTCGCCAACGCTGTGGCCCAGCGTATCGTTGATGCGCTTGAAGCGATCGAGGTCGATGTACAGCACCGCCGCACTGGAGTTGCTGCGCTTGGTATTGCGCATGGCGCGACGCAGCTCGCGCACGAAGAGCTGGCGGTTGGGCAGCTCGGTGACCGGATCGAAATAGGCCAGGCGGCGGATCTGCTGTTCCGACTCGTGGCGCTGGGTCACATCGCGCACGATCATGATGACCTGCTGGTCGGTCTCCGGGACCAGGCGCGCTTCCAGCACGCGGTTGCCCTTACTGGCGCGGAACTCGAAGTCCCGGGCCTGGCCCGCGCGGAGCGCCTCGCGCAGCCGTTCCCGGGCGGTCCTCGCCGCGGATTCCGGCATCACGTCTTCCAGGCTGCGTGGCGCGGCGCTGGAGATCGTCGGCAGCACATCCTCACGCCGGTTCAGATGCTCCAGCAGCATGCCGCGATGATCGATGAGGTACAGGGCATCGGGCATGGCCGTGAGCAGGGTCTGCACACGGACCTGATTGGCTTCGAGGGCGCGCGTCGTGCGGCTGGCCTCGATGCAGTGCCTGATGCGCTGGGGCAGGGTCAACCACTGCACGGGCTTGGTGATGAAATCGCTGCTGCCTGCCGCGTAGGCGGCCTGTACGCGTTCACCGTCGTCCGTGCTCGTCATCATGACGATGGGCAGGCTCTTGCCCTCACTCTCGCGCAGTGCGCGACAGGCCTCGAAGCCATCCATCACGGGCATCTGCCCGTCGAGCAGGACGGCGTCGGCCGGCGCTTGTCTGAACTTCTCCAGCGCTTCGCGTCCATCGGCGGCCAGGCACACGCGGAACCCGCTTCCCTTCAATACCTCCTCTGCCAGCAGACGGGTGGTGGGATCGTCGTCGGCGATCAGTACCAAAGGTTCGAGTTCGGTGCTCATGCGCTGTTCCGCTGCTGCTGTGATTGAACCAACTCGCCGAGGCAATCCATGACGCGCGTATGCTCGTCGCAGATCTGCTCGGCCAGCTGACGAAAATCCGCGTCTGCGCATGCCGCGGGAAGGGCTTCCAGCTGCTCGCACAGGGCGCTCACGCGCTGGGCGCCCACGTTGGCGCTACTCGAGCGCAGGGCGTGGGCCGTGCTGCATGCTTCATCGCGATCGCCGGCCTGCGCTGCCTGGGACAGGCGGTCGACGAGCGGCGGAGAGCTTTCCAGATAGAGGCTGATCACGCGATCCCGCAGGGAGCCACCGCCGCTGCTCGTGGGCAGGGCCGCCAGCGCATCGAGTGCCGAGGTATCCAGCACGGCGCGCCTGGCGGGGGGCGGGGCTTCGCTGATGGCGTGCGTGTGCGTGCGCTGGCGCAGCAACACCTCGCGCAACTGGGCCAGTGTGAACGGTTTGGAGAGGTAATCGCTCATGCCCGCCGCTGCGCATTTCTCCCGGTCACCTTCCATCGCATTGGCGGTGAGGGCCACGATCGGCAAGGACGATCGTTCCTCCAACAGCTCCAGACGGCGCAGCTCCTGGGTGGCGGTGAAGCCATCCATTACCGGCATCTGGCAGTCCATGAGGATCAGGTCGAAGTCCTCCCAGGACTCCTGCAGGATCTCCACGGCCTCCTGGCCGTTGTGGGCGCTGCGAGCGCTGCAACCCAGCTGCGCCAGCATGCCTAGGGCCACCGCCTGGTTGACCTCGTTGTCCTCCACCAGCAGCACCCGTGAGCCAAGGCTGCCCGTGTTGTTGGGCTCGTTCCCCGGGCGGACCTGGCGACGGACACTCGTGTCGTTCCCCTGCAGCAGCCCCATCAGGCAGTCGAGCAGCTGGTGCTGGCGCAGGGGCTTGCTCAAGCTGGCCTCGATACCGGCGCGGGCGCGTTCCTCGGCGCTCACGTGGCCTGAGATCGAACTCAACAGAACCACGGCCGGCGTGGCACCACCAGGCAGGGAGCGCAGGGACTCGGTGACGCGCACGCCGTTCATCTGCGGCAGTTGCAGATCCATCAACACCACGTCGAAGGGGTCTTCGCCGGCGTTGCGCACGGCGGCGAGCGCCTCCGTGCCATCGCTGGCCGTGCTCACCTCCACACCCCAGGCGTGGAGCTGGCGCATGAGGATCTCCCGGTTGCTTGCACTGTCATCGACCACCAGCGCGCGGGTGCCTGTGAGGCGATCGTGCTGCAGTTCCGTGCCGCTACCCGGGGCCAGTGCCAGGGGAATGCGGAACCAGAAGGTCGATCCCTCGCCAACGCGACTGCGACAGCCGATCGTCCCACCCATGAGCTCGACCAGCTGGCGTGAGATGGTCAGGCCAAGGCCCGTACCGCCGAAGCGACGGGTGACCGTGCCGTCTTCCTGCGAGAAGGAGTCGAAGATCTTGTCCAGGCTGTCGCTGGCGATGCCGACGCCCGTGTCGCGCACCTCGAGCTGAACGTACTCTTCAGCTTCATCGACGCTGGTGCTGACCCGTACCATCACCTCGCCCTGCTCGGTGAACTTGACCGCGTTGCCCACCAGGTTGATCAGGATCTGGCGAATGCGCAGCGCATCGCCGACCCGATGCGCGTCCAGATTCGCGGGGATGTCGCCCAGCAGTTCGATGCCCTTGGCGTCGGCGCGTTCGGCCAGCAGTTCCACCACATCTTCCACGGTTTCGCGCAGATCGAAGGGGGCGTGATCGAGCTCCAGCTTGCCGGCCTCGATCTTGGAGAAGTCCAGGATGTCGTTGATGATGTGCAGCAGCGCTTCTGCCGAGTGGTGGATGCTGTCGGCGTAGCGACGCTGGCGCGGCTCCAGCTCGGAGGTGAGCATCAGCTCGGTCATGCCCAGCACGCCGTTCATGGGCGTGCGGATCTCATGGCTCATGCGTGCGAGGAACTCGCTCTTTGCCGTGCTTGCCGCCTCGGCGCGGTCGCGGGCGCTGCGCAGTTCCTCGACCATCGACTCGAGGCGGGCGTTGGCATCGCCCAGGCTCTGCGTTCGCTCCTCCACTTCCGCTTCCAGGCGCTCGCGATGGGCGGCGAGGCGCTGATCGCGGATTTCCAACTTGCTGAGCATGTCGTTCACGGCGGAGGCAAGGGCCGCGATTTCATCGTTGCCGGTCACCTCCGTGCGCACCGAGAAGTCGTTGTCCCGCGAGACCGATTGCGCCGTCTGCGAGAGCTGGATCAGCGGTGCGATCAGCGCTGGCGAGAGCAGGGAGGCCAGGGCGAGGGCGGCCGCCGTGCCCGCCAGCAGGCCCAGGGCGGTGATCACGGTGGAGCGCAGTACGCCCTGAATGATCGGTGTGAGCGTGGAATGCAGGTACAAGGTACCGATGCGTTCGCCGTCGAAGCTTACCGGGTGGGCCAGCTCCACCCCTTGCGGGCTGTAGCGCCAGCGGGTGTTCGGCTCGCCGTCGGCCGCGATCGCTGAGCGTGCCCACGCACTGATCGATGCTGCCTCGTCAGCCTCGGCGTTCGTGCGCTGGTACTCGGCCAGGGTATCCCCCGGGGCCGTGTAGAGCGCCGCCATGGTCACGCTGGTCTGCGCGAGCAGGGAGTCGAGCACGCGTTCGGCCTGATCGGCATCCTCGAAGCTGAGGGCGCCGACGCTGTTGCTGGCGATCACCTCCGACAAGGTGCCCAGACGACTGGTGAGCGAGCTGCGTGCTTCGATCGTCTGGCCGATCAGCACGAGAACGCAGGCGCACAGCAGGGCGAAGGCGGCGGCCCCCGCGATCAGCAGCTGCACCTTGCGCTCCAGCTTCAGCTGGGCAAGCAGTGAGATCATAGGCGCCGTCCTCTGTCGTCCACGAGCTCAGCAAGCGAGAGCAGCTGGGAACTGATGTCCAGGCCCGCGCGGCGCGCAGCATCGATATTGATCTGCATGCGGATGCGCTTGTCCCGCGTCAGCAGCTGGACGATGCCACCGTTGTTGTTGAACTCGCTGGAGTCCCCCACCGTGAGCACGGGCGCATCGTCCAGGGTCGCGAGCAGCTCGCGGTAGCGACTGGCACGCGCCTCGCTGATGTACAGCAGGTCGCAGTGCGGGGCGGACGTATCGACGTCGACCAGGGTGATGCGCAGCGGTCGCTCGCGAACGGAGCGGCCGGACAGGCGCTCTCGTGCCGCCTCGAAGATGTCGCGCTGGTCGATGCAGAGATCGAAGTGCGTGTCCGCCTCTTCGTGTGCTTCAGGCGCGGGCCAGGTGACGAATTTGGCCAGGCGGTAGACCACGGCCAGCTTGAGTTCGTCCTCCGTCACGTTCGCCGCCTGCGCCGGTTCCGGCGAAGGGAACGCCATAGCCGTCAGCGCCACCATGAACACGGTGGCGAGCATGCGTGTCGGCATTCGTCCGCGTGAGCTCATGGTGCTGAGAAGCGCCTGAGGTGCTTAGAAGGCGTGGCGCAGGTTGACGAAGGCGGTACGCTGAATCTGCGTTGGCACTACATCACTGAACTCCGAGATCGCCTCGAAAGTCTCCGGACGGAGCAGGTTGCGCACGCCCAGGGACATGGTCCAGTTGTCGGCGTAGCGCCAGCGAAGGTGCACGTTGCCCTGCGTGTAGGCGGGTGTGTTGTTGAATTCGACATCGCCGACGTAGCGCATCCAGATGGCCAGATCGAGCGTGTCCAGCGGTGACCATTCGGAGCGCAGACTCGCCTGCCAGAGCGGATAGGTACGATCCATGGAGTCGTCTATGGACTCGTCGGCGAAGGCCACGGACCCGCGGATGCGCCAGTGCTCCCGTGCCTGCCAGTCGAGGGACAGTTCACCACCGGTCACCGTGCCGTCGCCTCCGTTGACGAAGGAGAACTCCGTGACGACGCTGTCCGAGGTGGCGATGCAGGTGGGGTCCAGGAACAGCGAAACGTTCGACGGATTGCAGACCGTGTCGCTCAGCAGGATGTCGCGCAAGGACTCGTAGGTCATGTGGTACAGCGCGAGATCGTAGGTGAGGCTCGAGTTCAGTTGACCGCGGATGCCGAACTCGGTGGCGAGCACGGTCTCGGAGCGGAAGTCGGGATCGGATACGGTCGCCACGCGTACGGGCACCGGGAAGTCATTGCCCGGTGCGCCGGGCGGCAGGGCGGGGAAGATGTCCGTGGCCCGTGTGGAGAGATCGGCGATCGACGGCGTGCGCACGGCACGGGTGACCGCGCCCCAGGCCGTGTGCTTCGGACTCACCTTCCAGGAAAGACGCGCCGTCGGCATCCACTCCAGCGTGCGCGGTGAGAGTTCGTTGGCCTCCACGCGCGCGCCCAGGGTGAGTGTCAGCGAGTCCCTGACCAGCGCAATGTCATCCTGCAGGAACGCGCTGAAGACCGCGTTGGTCTGCGCCTCGTCGGTGAACTGAACCACCTCGGAGCTGCCGAGGCGCAAGTCGTCCACGCGCATCAGGCCGCCGGCAACCACCGTGTGGCGGGCGAGCGAGCGCTGGTGTTGCAGCTCCAGGTTGTAGGTCGTTCGCTGTTCGGCATAGGCGTCGACTACGCGATCGGTGTAGTCCAGCGTCAGCTGGGCGCTGGTGTTGGCCCGCTCGTTGCCACGCGAGACACCCACCAGCAGGAACGCGCCCCCAACGTCGGCGCTCGTGTCTTCGATCAGCTGGTAGGGAGGTGTGGGAATGAACGAGGGCTGCGTTTGACCACTGCGCCCATCGTAGGCTTCCAACACCGCGTGCACCTCGGTGTTGTTGATGGACCAGTCCGTACGAAGTCCGGCGCGCAGCGATTCCCAGTCGTCACCGGTGGCCTCGCCCTGCATGTCCACGTTGCCGTCGCCGTTGCGGTATTGGACGAAGGCACGGTAGGCACCGCGTTCACCCAGGCCACCGCTCATTCGGGCCGCGGCGAAGCGGGCGTCCTGGGGCTCGAGGCCCGCGACCAGAATCGGTTTGTCAGCGGCGCTGGCGCTGCGCGTGATGATGTTGATCACACCGTTGACGGCGTTGGTGCCCCAGCTGGCGGCCCCTGGACCACGGATCACTTCGATGCGATCGATCTCCTCGATCAGCGTGTCCTGCACGTCCCAGAACACGCCGGAGAAGGCGGGCGTGTAGAGCACGCGACCGTCCATGAGCACCAGCAGCTTGTTGGCGAAGCGTCCGCCGAAGCCACGGCTGCTGACGGACCACTTGTTGGCATCGATCTGCAGCACGGCCAGGCCCGGTGCGAGGCGCAGGGCTTCGGGGATGCTGCGGATGCCGTGACGCTGAATGTCCGCCTGGGTGATCACGAACACGGCGGCGCTCACATCACTCAGCCGTTCGCTCTTGCGCGACACGGAGGTGACTTCGAGGTTGACGAGCTCTTCGAGGCTGAGGTCAAAGAGATCGTCCGCAGCAAAGGCTTGTGGCGCGGTCCCCAGCGTCAGGCTTAGCAGCCATGGTAGCCAGGGGCCGGCACGGCGTCGGGGCGCGGCGGATTCGCGCCGGTGGCGAGCGGGCATGGGTGAAGCGTCCTGGAAATAGGTCATCCAGAGACGTGTCGGCACGCCTGCGGCGGGATTGAGGGTGCGGTGGCCAGGGCGCGATCCGGGTCACAGGGCACCAGACATAGTGTGCGCCAGCCGGCCCGTGGATCACCCCGTATGTCTGAACAGGCCGGGGGCAGACGCGCGGCCGCTCGTCCCTGGTCGGGCGGCCGCGCGCGCTTCAGCAGGAGGTCACGGGCCTACTGCTCCTCGGCGTACTCCTCCACCGGCGGGCAGGCGCAGACCAGGTGGCGATCGCCGTACACGTTGTCCACCCGGTTCACCGGCGACCAGTACTTGTCGATGCGGAAGGCGCCGGCGGGGAAGCAGGCGGTTTCCCGCGAGTAGGGTCGGTCCCACTCACCCACCAGGTCCTCCACCGTGTGCGGTGCGTTCTTCAGTGGGTTGTTTTCCCGGTCCGACTCACCGCGTTCGATCGCTGCCGCCTCCTCAGCGATGGCCAGCATGGCGTCGCAGAAGCGGTCGAGTTCTGCCTTGGGCTCGGACTCGGTGGGTTCGATCATGAAGGTGCCCGCCACAGGCCAGCTCATGGTGGGCGGGTGGAAGCCGCAATCGATCAGGCGCTTGGCGATGTCGTCCACGGTCACGCCCGCGTTCTCCTTCAGCGGTCGTGTGTCCACGATGCATTCGTGGGCGATGCGTCCCTGGCTGCCCTTGTAAAGAATATCGTAAGCCTTGGAAAGGCGGTGAGCGATGTAGTTGGCGTTGAGAATGGCCACGCGGGTGGCCTGCGTGAGGCCTGGGCCGCCCATCAGCAGACAGTAGATCCAGGAGATCGGCAGGATACCCGGTGAGCCGTAGGGCGCGGCGGAGACCGTCGGTCCCATCTTCTCCGTGCTGCCGTGGGCGTTGGTCGGGTGGTCGGGAAGGAAGGGCACGAGGTGTGCCTTGGCGCCGATAGGTCCCATGCCGGGGCCGCCGCCACCGTGGGGGATGCAGAAGGTCTTGTGCAGGTTCAGGTGGCAGACGTCCGCGCCGAAGTCGCCGGGGCGGGCCAGGCCCACCTGGGCGTTGAGGTTGGCGCCGTCCATGTACACCTGACCGCCGTGCTGATGGACGATGTCGCAGACCTCACGGATCGATTCCTCGAACACGCCGTGGGTGGATGGGTAGGTGATCATCGCCGCTGCCAGGTGATCGGCATGGGCCTCCGCCTTGGCGCGGAAGTCGTCCATGTCGATGTTGCCTTCCGTATCGGTCTTCACCACCACCACCTGCATGCCGCACATGACGGCGGAGGCCGGGTTGGTGCCGTGGGCGGATGCGGGGATGAGGCAGACGTCGCGTTGCTTGTCGCCACGCCAGTGGTGGTAGCCGCGAATCGTGAGCAGGCCCGCGTACTCGCCCTGGGCGCCGGAGTTGGGCTGCATGGAGAGGCCGTCGAAGCCGGTGATGGTGCACAGCTTGGCGGAGAGGTCCTCGATCAGCTCGGCGTAGCCGGCGCGCTGGTCCTCGGGCGCGAAGGGGTGGATATGGGCGAACTCGGGCCAGGTGATGGGCAGCATCTCCGCCGTGGCGTTCAGCTTCATGGTGCACGACCCCAGGGGGATCATTGCCCGGTCCAGGGCCAGGTCACGGTCTGCCAGGCGGCGCATGTAGCGCGTCATCTCCGCCTCGGCCCGGTTCATGTGGAACACGGGGTGCGTGAGGTAGTCACTGGTCCGTTGCAGGTCTGCGGACAGGCGCTCGTGGGCAGGGCCATCTTCCACCTTCACCCGCGAGCCGCCGAAGGCGCGCCACAGGCCCTCGATGTGGTGTCGACGGGTGGTCTCGTCCACCGTGAGGCCGATGCGGTCGCGGCCGATGCGGCGCACGTTGATGCCCTCGCGTCGAGCGTTGCGCACGATCAGGCCCTGGTAGGCGTCGACCTTGATGGTGATCGTGTCGAAGAAGCTCTCGGGCTGGATCTCGAAGCCGATCTGCTCCAGTCCCTCGGCCACCACCACGGCGCGCTTGTGGATCGAACGGGCGATGGCGCGCAGGCCATGGGGCCCGTGGAACACCGCGTACATGGAGGCGATGACCGCCGGGAGCACCTGCGCCGTGCAGATGTTGGAGGTGGCCTGCTGGCGGCGGATGTGCTGCTCACGAGTCTGCAGGGCCAGGCGATAGGCGCGGTTGCCGCGCGTGTCGCGCGAGACCCCCACCAGGCGGCCGGGCAGGGCGCGCTTGAGCTTGTCGCGCACGGCGATGTAGGCCGCGTGCGGGCCGCCAGCGCCCATGGGCATGCCGAAGCGTTGCATGGAACCCACGGCGATGTCCGCTCCCATTTCGCCGGGCGCCTTCAGCAGGCACAGGGCCATGGGATCTGCGGCGATGACGCCGAGGGCCTTGTGCTCGTGCAACGCGGCGATCGGTGCCGTGAAGTCGTGAATGACACCGTTGAGTCCGGGGTACTGGAACAGGGCACCGAACACACTGGCCGGGTCCAGATCCTTGAACGGGTCGCCCACCACGATCTGCAGGCCCAGAGGCTCCGCCCGCGTGCGCAGCACGGCGATGGTCTGCGGCAGGCAGTCCTGATCGACGAAAAAGGCGTTGACCTTGGCCTTGCAGGTGCGGCGGGCGACGCCCATGGCTTCAGCGGCAGCGGTAGCCTCGTCCAGCAGTGAGGCGTTGGCGACGTCCAGGCCCGTGAGGTCCGAGGCCAGGGTCTGGAAGTTCAGCAAGGCTTCCAGGCGGCCCTGGCTGATCTCCGGTTGATAGGGCGTGTAGGCCGTGTACCAGGCAGGGTTCTCCAGGATGTTGCGCTGGATCGCCGGTGGCAGCACGGTACCGTGGTAGCCCTGGCCGATCATCGAGTGCAGCGCCTGGTTCTTGCGCGCGGTCTCGCGCACGTAGTTCAGGGCATCGCCTTCGGCCATGGCGGGGCCGAAGTCGAGCGGCTCGCGCTGGCGCAGGCTGAAGGGAATGGTCTCGTCGATCAGAGCCTCGAGGCTCTCGACACCCAGGGCGTCGAGCATCTCGCGCATTTCCGTCGGCGACGGACCGATGTGCCGGCGGTTGGCAAAGTCGTAGGGCTTGTAGTGAGCGGCGCTGGCGCCGCCGTCGTCGTCGGCAAGGTGCAGGGGCTGGGTGGTACTCACGTTGACTCCAGAGCAAGCGGGCAGCGGGGCCGGTCAGGCGATGCCTGCCGGGCGTCGTGCCCCCTCTGTCACGTGACCTGAGAGATTCGGGTGCGGCGCCGAGATCGTCGCCTTCACCGTGGCCCCTTCGGTGGGTGAGCCGTTGCGCTCACCGCTCTCCAGAGTACTTATTGTCCGTCGCAGTCCCTGGTACCTGAGAGTTTCCGGGGCGGTTGCTCCTTCGGTGCCGGCCGCATGGCCGGTCTCTCCCACGACGTAAGAAGATGCTCTTACGAATCGCAAGGAGGGTCAAGCACCGTCACGAGCGGCCCGACGAGCGCTCACAGAGGCTCCCGGAAGTTGAACCAGATCTCATCGGAACCCGCAGTGGAGCGGGTACGCTGGCTTATGTCTTTCGCAGCTGCAGCAGGATCGCCATATGGGCAAGCGTCGCCGAAGCTCCAGGCGCCGGGGCGCCGCCGTGCAAGGGCCCAAGCCTCAGGCGAGGGTTGCCGCACCCGCTCCTGCACCCGCACCCGCACCCGTCCCCGCCCCCGCTCCTGAGGGCGACGCCGCCCCGGCGTCGGCCTCTGAGCGCACGGCGGCGCAGCTCATGGCAGCCGGCCACTTCCAGTCGGCGATCGAAGCCTTCCAGGCGCAGCTCCGTCAGCGACCCGATGACGTCGAGGCGTTGTACGGCCTCGCCGAGTGCTGCCTGGCCATGGGCGCGCCCACGAGTGCCCTGCCTGTGTTCAAGCGACTGTGCGAGCTGCAACCGAAGGATCCAGACCCGCTCTACCGTCTGGGCAAGTGCCTCCTGCAACTGCGTGAGACCGAGGACGCCAGCACCCTGTTCCAGCACGCGCTCAGCGTCGATCCCACCCACGGGCCGTCCATCACCGCGCTCTTCGACCAGGCCCTGGAGTGCAATCGCTTCGTCTATGCGCGCGAGCGCCTTGACCGCCTGCGCGCCGCGCATCCTGACAACCCCACCACCACTTACCTGCAGGCACGTCTCTCGGCGCGAGAGGGCAAGACCGAGCGGGCCATTGCGACGCTGCAGAGCATGGCAACCGAGACGCTACCACCGGCCCTGTTCAGGAACCAGCAGTACCTGTCGGGCAAGCTTCTGGACAAGCTCGACCGCCACCGCGAAGCCTTCGCCGCCTGTGCGGCAGCGAACCGGTCCTGTCTCGAGGAGTTCCCGCGCCTGGCGACCGAGCGCGAGGCGTACCTGCAGAAGGTGGCTTCCATCGCACCGACCCTCGATCAAAGCCTCACCAGGGGCTGGGCCGATGCGCTGCCTCCCGATCCGCACCAGATCGTCTGGCAGGTCGGCTTTCCCCGCTCCGGCACCACGCTCCTCGACCAGGTGCTCGACGCCCACCCGCGCGTAACGGTGCTCTCCGAGACCGATCTCAGCGCCCGCCTGCTCACGCTGCTTGACGCCCTGCCGGGCGCCTATCCTGCGTGCCTGCGCGACCTGTCCGACAGGCAGGCGCAGGAACTGCGCTCGGCCTATCTGGCCGGTCTCGCGGAGAAGGTCGGTCCCCTGAACCGCGAGCAGGTGTACGTGGACAAGGTGCCCCTCAACACCCTGCATCTGGCCGCCGCGGCACGCATCCTGCCGCAGGTGAAGATCGTCTTCTCCGTGCGTCATCCGGCGGACGTGGTGTTGAGTTGCTTCATGCAGGACTTCCGCCTGTCTCGCCCCCTGAGTTGCTTTCTGACCATGGAGCACACGGTGACCCTGTACGACGCCGCCATGGACGCAGCGGCGCACTACGACCGCATTCTCCACCTGGCGAAGAAAACCATCAGGTACGAAGACCTGGTGGAAGATCTGGAAGGTCAGGCACGTGGGCTGCTGGAGTTTCTCGGCTTACCCTGGGACCCAGCCGTGCTGGCTTACCGTGAGCACGCCGCGCAGCGGTACATCGCCACGCCCAGTGCGGGCGAGGTGGTGCAGCCCCTGTACTCGAGGGCGATGAATCGCTGGCAACACTACCGGTCCGAGCTGGCGCCCTGGCTCCCCGGTCTGCTGCGCCATGCTGCCAGGCTCGGCTATCCGGCCGATGATGGTGCAGGCGCGCCGCCGCTGGCCGAGCGACGCAGCGCCTAGGGTTTGCTCGCGTACACTGACGCTCGGTCCACGCCACGTCGGAGTATGCATACATGGGACGCAACCAGGTCGTCGTTCTGCTGTTGAGCGCAGTCTTGTGGAGCGCCGGCGTCAGCGCGGCATCCGATGCTCCCTGGCTGCCCACGCGCAGCACCAGCGCTGGTGGCGCCGACGCGCCCGACGGCTACCAGGATCTGCTGGCGCTCTACGATGCGTTCCGCGAACTGGCCGCCGGCCAGTGGGATGAGGGCGTGGCGGACTATTCCCCCACCGCCATGGCCGCGCAACACGAGGAGGTACGGCGCCTGCTGACCCGCCTCGACGCCATCGACGACGGCAACTGGCCGATTCCCTACCGGGTAGATCGCATGCTGCTGTTGGCCGAGATGCGCGGCCTCGAGTTCCAG
>JAAUYD010120495.1_pt1 | contig 17962 bp, 17 predicted proteins | sample 7278101 | NCBI WGS metagenome assembly JAAUYD01 (sample SAMN14350128, study PRJNA611818) | marine sediment metagenome | isolation source: surface marine sediment (0.6m) | place: French Polynesia: Moorea | collected 2018-08 | reverse complement strand
GGACCGCATCAGCCTGGAAATCCCCAAGGGCGAAATCATGGGATTGCTGGGCCCCAACGGTGCCGGCAAAACCACGACCCTGCGGATGCTGACGGGCTATTTCAAGCCCACATCGGGCCGGATCCGCATCAAGGATCACGACGTCGACGAGCAGCCTGTAGCGGTCAAGGGCCTGATCGGCTATCTGCCCGAGTCGGCCCCGCTTTACCCCGGGATGATGGTCTACGACTATCTCGGTTACATCGCCGACATCCGCGGCCTGCGAGGCGACGCCAAGGCCGGACGGCTCCGCGACCTGGTGGAGCGCTGCGGCCTGCACGAAATCATGCACAAAACCATCGGGGAACTCTCCAAGGGCCTCAAGCAGCGAGTGGGCCTGGCCCATGCCATGATGAGCGATCCGGAAATTCTGATTCTGGACGAGCCGACCTCCGGCCTCGACCCCAACCAGATCGTCGAAATCCGTGACATCATCCGGGCCATCGGGCAAGAAAAAACCGTCATTCTCTCGACGCACATCCTAAGCGAGGCCGAAGCCACCTGCGACCGCATCGTGATCATTAACAAGGGCCGCATCGTGGCCGACGACAGCACCGCCCGTCTTAAGTCCAACGCAGGCGCCACGCGGCAGATCGGCCTCAGCCTGCAAAACGCCGACGAGGCCGATATCCGCGCGACCCTGGGAGCGCTCGACGTGGTGGCAGAGGTTTCCACGCGGCCCGGTGCCGACAACGACGTCATGGACATCACCCTGGCGTGCCGCCACGGTAGCGACCCGCGGGCCGCAATTTACGCGGCCGTCAAGCAAACGGACTGGATTCTGCTGACATTCGTCCAGCAGGCCCGCGATCTCGAATCGATCTTTCGCGAACTGACCAAGGAGAGCTGAAATGCAGCAGGTCGTGTTCATACTTAAGAAGGAACTCCAGGATTTTTTTATATCCCCCATCGCCTACATCGTCATGGCCGTGTTTCTGCTGGTCACCGGCTGGCTGTTCTTCTCGGCCTTCTTCATTTTCGATCAGGCCGACATGCGCAATTTCTTCAATCTGCTGCCCATGACCTTCGCCTTCGTTGTCCCGGCCATCACCATGCGCCTCTTCGCCGAGGAACTCAGCACGGGTTCCTACGAAACCCTCCTGACGCTCCCGGTCACCTTCCGTGACATCATTCTGGGCAAGTTTCTGGCCGGCGTCGCCATGGTGGCGGCCCTGCTTGTGCCAACCCTCTTCTACCCGATCTTCATCGGTTTCATGGGGGAACTCGACTGGGGCCCGGTCATCGGGGGCTATGTCGGCGCCCTGTTCATGGGGGCGGCCTTCACCGGAGTGGGACTTTTCGCCTCGGCTCTGACGCGCAACCAGATCATCGCTTTTATTACCGGGGCCGTCATCTGCTTTGCCCTCACAACCATCGAACGCATGCTGTTCTTCGTGCCCGGGGCACTGCTCAAGATCGTGAGCCACCTCGGCGCCAGCCTGCACTTCCAGAACATCGCCCGGGGCATCGTCGACTCCCGCGACCTGATTTATTTCATAAGCGTCGCCTTTCTGGGGCTGTATGCCGCCCATCTCGTGATGCAGGAGAAAAAATAAGGAGCTGACATGGCGGTCCGCCGATCCGAAAAATACATCAAGTTCTTGATTTACCTGGTGGTGGTCGTGTTGATCAACGTCGCCGGGCAGACCCTGTTTTTACGCTGGGATCTTACAGGCAACAAAATCTACTCCCTTTCGGAGACCAGCCGGGAAGTGGTGGCCACCCTGAGGGAGCCCCTGACGATCAAGGTCTTCTTCAGCAACAATCTACCGGCCCCCCACAACAACACCGAGCGCTACCTGCGCGACCTGCTCGAAGAGTACGCCCTGAACGCCAACCGCAATTTCAACTTCACCTTCTTCGACGTCAGCCCCCAGGAGGGCAACATCGGTGTCCAGGCCGGGGCCAACCAGCAGATGGCCGACGACTACGGCATCAACCCCGTGCAGATCCAGGCGATCGAGGAAGACGAGGTCAAGTTCAAGCGGGCCTACATGGGGCTGGTCATCATCCACGGCGACGTGGTCGAGCGCATCCCGACCATCACCACCACCGACGGTCTGGAATACAAGCTGACCACCGCCATCCAGAAACTCAACAACAAGACCAGCGCCCTGCTGAACCTGAAAGAAAACATCCAAATCCGGCTCTATCTGTCCTCCTCGCTCAACAAGGTCGCCACGTACATGGGGCTCGACGACCTGCCGTCCTTCGCAAAGCGCCTGGAGGAAATCATCGCGCCCCTCAACCAGCAGGTCTACGGCAAGCTTGACTACGACCACATCGACCCGAGCGAAGACGCCCGAGGCGCCGAAACCGCGCGGGCCGCCAATATCATGCAGGTCAACTGGCCCGACATCCCGCAAGCCAATATCGCCGCCGGAAACGGCATGATCGGGCTCACCATGACATACGGGGACAAGCGCATTACCACCCCGCTCTTGAGCGTTTTTCGACTGCCCATCGTCGGCACCCAGTATCAAATGACGCCCATCGAAGACATGGAAAACATCATCAACGAGAATATCGAAGCCCTGGTCGACATCAACGAGAATATCGGCTACCTGGTGAGCCACGGCACCCATGTGCTCAGTGCCGGCGCTCCCATGGGCGGTCCGGCCCAAAGCCCGCTGGGGACCTTCATGAACTTGCTCTCCGACAGCTATTCCATCAAGCGCATTGACCTGCAAGAGGACCCGATTCCGGCCAGTCTGAAAGTCCTGATCATCGCTCGACCCACCGAGCTTTTCACCGACTACGATCTTTTCCAGATCGACCAGGCCCTCATGCGCGGCACCCGTCTGGTGCTCTTTCTCGATGCCATCGGCGACAGCACCCCGCCCGGCCAGCCGGTGTTTCGCCAGCAGCCGCAGTTCCGCCCGATAAAAACCGGTCTGGAAAAGCTCCTGGAAAGCTACGGCGTCACGATCCAGCCCTCGATCGTACTGGATGAAAATAGCTTTCGCCAGCGCCTCTCGGGTGACATGGGCGGCGGGGAACGGCCGATCTACTTCGCCCCCATCATCCAGAGTGCCAACATCAACACGGACGAGCCCTATCTTGCGAACATCCGCGGGTTGATCGCCCTCAAGATGTCGCCGCTCAAACTGGACGACGAGCGCCTGAAGACGAACGGCATCCAGGCCACACGCCTGTTTTCCTCCTCCGCGCAGTCCTGGGAGATGAGCGAGCGGATCACACTGGATCCCATGGCCATCGGGAACCCGCCGCCGCCGGAAGACCAGGAGCAGTTTCACCTGGCCTACCTGCTGAAGGGCAGCTTGCCCAGTTATTTTGCGGGCCAGCCCATCCCCGCGAAACCGGTCCCCGCCGAAAAACCGGACGATGACGCGGCGCAGATCGATGCGCTGCCCGACGATCCGGCACCCGCAACGGACGAAGTCGACCTGAACGCCATCGAGAGCGCCCCCGCGCGCCGCGACCAGGGCGAACCTTCCAAAATCCTGTTGGTCGGCTCCAGCGACCTGATCCAGGACACCATCCTGGAGGCCGGCGGGCGCAGCCCGAACTCCATGTTCGTCATGAACGTCATCGATTATCTGAACGATCGCGCCGGCGTGGCGGAAATGCGCAGCAAAGAACAGCGTTTCAATCCGCTCGAGGAGACGGAGGCGGCCACCCGGACGATGACCAAGGCGTTCAACGTCATCGGGATCCCGGTCCTCGTGGTGGTTTTCGGCCTTCTGGTCTGGTTGCGGCGAATGGCCCGCAAGAAGCGCATTCAGGCCATGTTCACGTCGTAACCCCCTTGCCGTTCGGAATTTGAAGAGGACCCAAGCGACAAAACGCCCAAACCCTCGCGAGGCTGACAATGAGGCTCAAAAAAGAATATCTGCTGCTGGGAATCGTGATCCTGGCCCTGGGGCTGTATCTGTTTTTCAACCAGCGGGATCGGGTGCACTATACTCTGCCGGAGACACCCCGCATCGAAACCGCGGACATTACCCGCATCGAAATCGAGAGGCCCGCGGGCAAACTTACCCTGATACGCGCCGACGGCCAATGGCGTCTGCGGCCCGGCGACTACCCCGCCGACAGTGCCCAGGTGGCGCGCATGCTGAGCGCCATTGCCGATCTTACGGTGACCGCCCTGGTCTCCGAAACCCAGAGCTTTGCGCGCTACGACCTGGACGCGGACCGACGCATCGACGTGCGGGCCTACAATGAGGACAAGCTCGTGCGCCAATTCACGGTCGGCAAGGCCGCCAGCACCTTCCGCCATACCCATGTCCTTGTCGGCGAGGATAAAAACGTCTACCACGCCGCCGGCAGTTTCCGGTGGGAATTCGACAAACCCGTCGACGACCTGCGCGACAAAACGGTCCTGACCGTCGATCGCACGACGGTCAGCGCCATCAGCCTTACCACCGAAGGGCAACAGATCGTCGTGACCAAAGCGCCGGAGACGGCGAAACCCGCAGATGCGCAAAGCGATGCCCCGGCATCGCCCCCGCCGGCCGAAGGGACGACGGATGCCGCCGGGAAACCCCGCTGGCAAACGGCAGCGGGCGAAGCGGTCGATCCCGCGGCGGTGGACCAGCTGCTCTCAGCCCTCGACCCCCTTAAATGCAGCGCCTTCCTGGATGACGACAGTACGCCGGTCGAGGCCGCTCCATACTATCGCCTGGAACTCACGGGGGCCGAGACCCAAACCCTGGAGATCTTCAGCCCCGCCGCGGACACGGCATCCGATTATCCTGCACGCTCATCCGAGAGCCCCTACCGCTTCAAACTTTCCGAATTCGACGTCGCCAAGGTCAAGGATTTCCTGGCGGCGCTCACGAAAGCGGACGAAGAAGCCGAGTCCGAATCGCCGGCCACACCGCAATAGCTCGCCTGACAACCCGGACAGGCAGCGCGGTGGCCGTTTATGGCCGCCGGCGACGCTGACTGGGGCTGGCGCATCGGCCCGCTTCGAACCGCAGCCAGTTGATCATCGCCGGACTCGCCGCCGGAACCCCAGCGCGACACCCCGCCGGTGCCCGAAACGGCCGCTCCGGCGCCAAACGGGGATGGACATCAGATTCCGGACCGGCCGACGGCCTTCCGGCAACGGATTCTTGCCGTCTTGAAACCCAACCGAAGGGAGAATGCCATGCAAGCGACGCTCCTTGGAAAACGCATTCTGGTCACCCAGGCGGATACGTTCATGGGACCCGCCATCTGTAAAGAACTCAACGCCCAGGGCGCCGAGGTGATCGAGCACGTGGGGTCGCTGGCCGATCCCGAAGCGCCGGGCAAAACGGTCGCCGCGGCAGGAAGGGTGGATGTGCTTGTCGCCAACCTGGCCGTCGGTGCACCGACGACGCCGGCCGCGGAAGTCACCGACCGGGAGTGGGACGCGATCTTCAGCGCGCTTGTCCACCCGCTGCCGCGCCTCGTGCGCGCCGTCTTGCCGCAGATGGTAGCGCGCGCATCCGGTAAAATCATTCTGATCGGCAGTGCATCGGCCCTCCGGGGCATGCGGCGCACCTCCACCTACAGTGCCGCCCGGGGGGCGCAGATCGCCTACGTGCAGGCTCTGGGGGTCGAGGTGGCCAGGCACAATATTCAGATAAACGCCATCGCGCAGAATTTCGTGGACAATCCCAGCTACTTCCCGGAAGATATCCAGGCCAATCCCAAATTTCAGGATCGTCTCAAGCGGGAGGTGCCGCTCGGACGGCTTGTGACGGCCAGCGAGGATGCATCCTTTGTGGCCTATCTGAGCTCCGACGCCGCCAACTGTTTTGTCGGTCAGGTATTCCCGGTGTGCGGCGGGTGGATCGCGCGCTGACCGCGCTTAGGGGCGCCCGAGCCGAGCCGCGTGACGGTGCCGTTCTGGCGGCGCGCGAAACACCGCCGGGCGCCGGGATCTTTTTCAACTGAGGCGATAGAGGCACTTAAGCGCATGGGATTCAGCCGCCTCCGGCCGGGTCCCTCAAGCCTTATCCATTTTCGACCAGGGGAGCGAAAACGGCGCATGCGGAGAGAACCATCGAACCCAGGGGCCCAACATCATCTGAAACGGCGCAACTTCATCGCCCAAGCCACCGAACACTTTCGCTTCCTCTACCTTCGCCACGGTTACACCGGGCCCGAGCACACCTTTACCCAACAGGCCAACGGATCGATAACTTCGGATGCCCTGACCTATACCCACCCCTCCATCGACCGGTTGATTGTTCTCCGGAACGCCTATCATCCCGTCGATTACGGCTTCGAAGTCCAGTTTTACCGGCCGTCGATTTCAACCCAACCGGCGGACGGCGTGCTATTCTTTGGCGTGTTGAAGGAAGATCAGGATGTGGCCCAGAGCTACCTGGAAAAAGCGGCTCGAGCGGTCAAAGATAGGTTTACACGCACCATCGATGGCCACGAATGGGAGGAGCGTCCCAACCCGACGAACGAATGACAGGGACATCGTTGCCAACGGCCGGGATGCGACGCGGCTGGATCGTGGCCGTTTAGATTCCCTGCAGTCAAAATTGAAGCGCCGTCAGGAAAGTTCCGTCAAGTATGCGTCCCGCGTAAGCCACAGTTCTTCCATGCGGTACATGTGCCAGTGATCGTGCATCAGGATGTGGCGGGCCAGAATGTAGAGTGAGTAAAGCTCATATTCCGGGTGGCGGCCGGTCTTCTGCCAGGTGATGTCGTCGGCGGATTCGAGCAGGTCCACCTGCTTGGCACGGTATTGGTTGAAAGCCTCGAACGCGGCCGTCATTTCAACCGCCGGCGGGCGTTCCTCGGCTTCGTCCACACCGGGGATAAAGGGAATGAACTCGGGCTGGTCTTCGCGCATGAAGCGCAAAATCCGCTCCAGCAGCATGGGCTGAACCTGCGCCAGGTGGCTAACGTGCTCGGCGATGCTCCAGCAGCCCTCGGCGCGAATACGATTGCGATCGTGGGCGGGGATGGTCCGGACAAAGGCCTCCAGAATCCGTCCGGAACGTCTCAGGCCTTCCAGGATATCGGTTCGATCCGGCATGATATGAAATTCCCTCCTGGGTAAGATTGCAGTTGACATAGGGCCATCGGATCCATGGACACTTGAATTCATCGGGATCGCAATCGTTCCTGCGCATCGGTACCGATTTTTGGAGACCCGATTCCGGAGCGAAATTGCTATTCGCCCTCCTCCGCAATGGCCACCAGCTCCGCCTCCGTGACCCGCAACAGTTCCATCGGGGTCAGCCGCAGCATGGCATCCACATCGCCCCCACCCCCGTAAACCGTGTCCAATCGCGTCACGGACGGGTCCACAAGGGTCTTGAGCACCTGCCGGTGGCCAAAGGGCGGCATACTGCCCACCACGTAACCTGTCATCTCCACGGTCTGATCGGCCGAGGCGAACTTGACCCGGCCGCGGCCGATCCCCAAATGGGCGGCCAATTTGCGGCGGTCCACCCGGGCCGTACCGTTGCTGATCACAAGCAGCGGTTCGCCGGCCACCATGAAAACCAGCGACTTGATGATCTGCTCGGTCTTAACCCCTAAAGCCCGGGCCGCATCGCTTACGGTCGCCGTGTGCGCATCCAGGGTCAAAATCTGAGCGTCAATGCCGCCGCCGTCGATATACTGCTGAAGACTTTCACGGGTCAAAGTCTCGGACAATCGTCACTCCATCATTTTGAAAGTTGAATGCTTGTTCCTCGATCGCGGGCATTCAGCGGGTCAACTGCCGGTATTTGATGCGTGTGGGCACGTCGGCGTCGGCACCCAGGCGCTCCCTGCGCGCGGCGGCGTAATCGCTCCAGTTCCCCTGGGAAAAGACCACCTGGCTGTCGCCCTCGAAAGCCAGGATGTGGGTGGCGATGCGGTCCAGGAACCAACGGTCGTGGCTGATCACCACGGCGCAACCGCCGAAACTTTCCAGGGCCTCCTCCAATGCCCGCAGGGTGTTCACGTCCAGATCGTTGGTGGGCTCGTCGAGCAGGAGCACGTTGGCGCCCTGGCGCAGCATCTTGGCCAGGTGAACCCGGTTGCGCTGGCCGCCGGAGAGGGCCGTCACCTTGCGCTGCTGCTCGCTGCCCGAGAAATTGAAGCGGGCTACGTAGGCCCGCGAATTGACCGGCCGGCCGCCCAGATCGATCTGCTCGTCGCCGCCCGTGATCTCCTCCCAGATGGTCTTGTCTGGGTCGAGCTGGCGTCCCTGGTCGACGTAAGCCAGGGTCACGGTGTCGCCAATCCGGATCTCGCCGCTGTCGGGTGCCTCCTGTCCGGTGATCATCTTGAACAGCGTGGTCTTGCCGGCGCCGTTGGGCCCGATCACACCCACGATGCCTCCCGGCGGCAGCTTGAAATCCATCGCCTCCACCAGCAGACGCTCCCCGAGAGCCTTGCGCACTCCCCGGGCCTCCACCACAACGTCTCCCAGACGGGGCCCCGGGGGAATGAAGAGTTCCAGGTCCTTTTCCCGGGTCTCGGCAGTCTGATCCAGCAAGTCTTCGTAGGCATTGATGCGGGCCTGGCCCTTGGCGCGCCGCCCCTTGGGTGACATACGGATCCATTCCAGCTCCCGCGCCAGGGTTTTCTGGCGGGCACTTTCGGCCTTGTCCTCGCGTCGCAGACGCTCCTGCTTCTGTTCGAGCCAGCTGCTGTAGTTGCCCTTCCAGGGGATACCGTGCCCGCGGTCGAGTTCCAGGATCCAGCCGGCCACGTTGTCCAGGAAATAGCGGTCGTGGGTAACGGCGATCACGGTGCCCGCGTAGTGCTGCAGGTGATGTTCGAGCCAGGCCACGCTCTCGGCGTCCAGATGGTTGGTAGGCTCGTCCAGCAGCAGGATATCGGGGTTCTGCAGCAACAGACGGCAGAGGGCCACGCGGCGCTTCTCGCCGCCGGAGATCACCGCCACCGGTGTGTCGCCGGGCGGGCAGCGCAGGGCGTCCATGGCCATCTCCAGGCGGGCGTCCAGGTCCCAGGCGTCGAGGTGATCGAGCTTTTCCTGGACCTCGCCCTGCCGCTGGATCAGGCGGTCCATGGCGTCATCGTCCATGGGCTCGGCAAACTGCATGTTGATCGCCTCGAAAGCCTTGAGCAGATCCACCGTTTCCTGGACCCCCTCTTCGACCACGGCGCGGACGGTGCGCTCCTCATCGACGAGGGGCTCCTGCTCGAGGTAGCCCACGGAAAAGCCCTCAGAGAGAATGGTCTCGCCATTGTAGTCCGGCTCGACGCCGGCCATGATGCGCAGCAGGGTGCTCTTGCCGGCCCCGTTGAGGCCCAGCACGCCGATCTTGGCGCCATAGAAATAGGAAAGGGAGATGTCCTTCAGTACCGGTTTTTTATCGTGGTACTTGGAAACTTTGATCATCGAGTAGATGACCTTCTTGGTGTCCTGGCTCATGGTCAAAAAAATCCTGTTTCTGGGGTGTTGCCATCACCATTCGACCGTCGACGTTACCATGGTTCGATCATTATCGCCGATCGGCGTTAGGCCCTTGTTACGCCCATGCCGGGCGCAGCGCACCTATCCGTTTTTTTCCCGCTTATAGGCAATGTCCGCCAAAAATGAAACCCCGGAAGGGTAAATGCGAAAAAAACCAAGTCCCGGGAGGACCCGGGACCAAGCCATGGGGCGGCCCAAGGACCTGCAGGCCCGTATGCGGCGTATGGGGCCGTCGCGCCTGCGCCGCACGGCGCGGCCGCTGGTTTTTTGAGAATATTATCAAGCCTCTCAGAATTGTGTCCGAGGGCTCAGTGGCTGATTTTGTTCTGGTTTTCGCTCCGGTAAGATTGGGCTTACAATATTCTCATTGATTTGCTCTTGAATCGCAGACCCGTCAACTTTCATTCGGGCACCAGACCGTCGCATCACATCGTATTTTATACATTTTTCGACTTTATTCCGACATTGGCAGACATTGGCACGCGCAGTGCAAAGAAGGCCACCGAAAGCCAATCGACGTGTTCAATGAATAGGGAGTCTTGAGCGGCAATGAAAAAATCGATCGAATTCAACATCAAACCCGATTGGGACGAAATCGAAAAAGTTCGCAATGAAAGCGCCGAATTTCTTCAATCCCACGATTTGTCCGACGATACCATCCATTCCTTGTCGATGATCATCAGCGAACTCATCGAAAACGGGATCAAGTATGGTGATTTTAAAATGGTTGCCGACAAGGTCGTGGTGGTGATCAACCTCGAAAGGAACACCGTCACCATCGAGGTGTTCAACCCCGTCGACGAGAGCGCCCTTAAACACCTGTCCCGGCTGGACCGCACGATCCAGTGGATCCGTGGCTATCAGGATCCCTTTGAAGCCTACATCAATCGAATCAAGGAAGTATCCCAAAAGCCCCTCCAGGATAATGAAAGCGGGATCGGGCTGGTCCGCATCGCCTACGAAGGCAACGCCCTGCTCGATTTTTTCGTTGGTGACAATAACCTGCTCAACGTGTCGGTGGTTTCGAACCTCGACGGAGACGATAGGAATCCATCATGAAAACCGCAAAACAATACACGAACAATTTGCTGACGATCGAAGTTGCCGAGCAAGAAACGAATATCGATGTCAGATGGGAGGGCAAGAGCATCGATCGCGAGCCCGCCAAATTCATTTCGCCGATCCTGGTCCAGATACTCAAATCGGCCAGCGAAATGAACAAAAGGATCGTTATGGATTTTCAGAATCTCAAATACATGAATTCATCCACCATTACGCCGATCATCAAGATTCTGGACCGCGCTAAAAAGGGGATGACCAAAATCACGATCCTCTATTGCAAATCGACCAAATGGCAGGAACTCAATTTCACGGCCTTGGAAATCTTCAATACCGACGACAATCGGCTGGAAATCAAAGGACTCTAGAAAATGATGAATCAGCGACCGCCACGCTTTAATGCCCATCTTCTGCAGGGGCAGTCCAAGATTCCGATTGAAGCGCAGTATGCTTCACGGTTTTCTCTGCTGATCCGGTTCTTTAACGGTTTTCCGAGTGATCAGGCGGCCGAATTCAATAAAATCGTATTCCAGCAAAACGGCGACAAAATCGAAATGGGGCCGTGTGAGTATATTGTCGAACCGCATGATCAACATTTCCAGGGACGGTTGGTTTTCAATCAGGCCGTCTACGATCTCAACAGCCTGTTCTTCAAGGACAAGCTGGAAAAGCTTCAGGGCGAATTTTCCAATCTGCCGCTTATCCTGGCCCATAAGTCCAAAATAAAGGCGGCGTTCAAGGAATTCACCGCCAATCTCACCTACGATCTGACCATCTATAAAAATATTTTTGACAGCCTGGACGCGCGCTTTGCCGATGAACCCGCGCCGATCAAACACAAGGTCCAAACGGCCATCATCGAAACCGAGGGGCGCAAGTTCATGCGTTTTCTGGATCAAAAACTGGATGAATTCGAAAACCTGATCATCAATTACAGCCGTAAAGACCACGAACGGCACGGCTTTTACCTGCGCAAACAACTCTGGCACTTTCTCATGTGCGCCCCTTTCATGGCCCGCACCAATTTGAAACCCCGCGGCTACAGCGGGGACTCGGTGATGATGAAGATGCTCTATGACAACCGCTACGAGGGGGATTCGACCTTCGCCCGGTTGATGCACAAACATCCCAACGAGCACCCGGCCGCGCAGGCCGTACGCAACCGTCGCCAATTGATCTCAGAGATGCTGGGCCATCTCAAATCCGGGCGGCCGCCGTCAAGCGGGAACAAATTGCGTGTTCTCTCGGTGGCCTGCGGGCCGGCCTTCGAATTGCAGGATGTCCTCACGTCAGCCGAGGATTGCGCCAAGTTCCATTTCACCCTTCTCGACCAGGACAAGAGCGCGCTGTCCGAAGCGGCCTCCCTGCTGGCGAGGCTGGAAAAAAAATACGGCGCCGAGGTCGAGGTCGATCTGCTGAACGAATCGGTCCGCACGATGCTGACGACGCCCAAGCTCGACACGATGTGGGGGAAGTTCGACTACATCTACTCGATGGGCCTTTTTGACTATCTGACACCGCCAGTCGCCAAGGCGGTACTTACAAAGCTGTTTCAGATCCTCAGGCCCGGCGGCGAGATGGTGATCGGCAACTTTCACATCTCGAATCCCAGCCGCTTCTACATGGAGTATTGGCTTGACTGGGTGCTTTACTACCGTACCGAGCAGGAGTTCATCGACCTGTTAAAAAACGTAACTTCAGCCGAGTCCCGTGTCCTCTTCGAAGACACCGGCAGCCAGATGTTTCTGCACGTAAGAAACACGGAGCGCTGACAAGCAGCCCGTACTGAAGAGAACCAACGGCACTGTAACCAATGAGCGATACCGCAGAACACAAACTGAGCGCTGAAGAGCAGGCCTTTATCGATGCGGAAGACTTCGACCAGTTCCTCAACCGCATCATTCACGATTGGCTGAAGACACTTACCTTTCTGGTCATCACCCTCGTTCCGCTCTTCTTTATTCTCGATTACTTCATCGTCCCCCGAAGCCTTCTGGGGCAGGTCGGAATTTATCGGCTGGTCGCCACGTTTATCGTGATTGCCCAATACATCATCATTCGACTCACCGAGCCCAGCCGTTTATCCTACATACACGGCTACATCGTCTCGATCGTGGTCGGGGGCGTCATCGTGCTGATGACGCGTGATCTCGGCGGCTTCCAGTCCAGCTACTATGCCGGGCTCAACCTGGTGATCATCGGCGTCAATCTGCTCCTGCCCTGGAGAGCGGTGCATTCCGCGCTGAACAGCATGATCATCATCTTGATGTATACGCTCATCAACTCGATGGGTGTGGATATCGAGCGGTCCAATTACCTGATCAACAACTTGTTCTTTTTATGTGCCACCGGGATTATTGCCGTCAGCATCAACCATGTCAAACACATCCTGATCAGAAAAGAGTTTTTTCTGATGGGAGAGTTGAAGGCGGCCCGGGATTCCATCTGGAGTGAAATGGAGCTGGCCAAGAGGATTCAGACGGCGCTATTGCCCGACAAGGAGAAGGTAAAAGGATACCAGATTGCAGCCGCCATGAAGCCCGCCCGCGAGGTCGGCGGCGACTATTACGATATTATCGAAACGCCGCGGGGCGACAAATGGGTTACCATCGGCGATGTCTCCGGCCATGGGGTCGATTCGGGACTCATCATGATGATGGCCCAGACCAGCATTCTCTCCAAGGTCTACAACAACGGCGGCTGCGGTCCTTCGGAAATGCTGCAGGCGATCAACGGCATCATCCGTGAAAACATTTCGCGGTTGGGTTCGGACCACTATATGACCATGATGGCCCTGCGCCTCAACGCCACGGATATTACCGTCGCCGGCAAGCATCAGGATCTGGTCATCTATCGCTCGGCCCTCAACCGGACCGAAACGGTATCGGTGCCCGGCACCTGGCTCGGTATCATCGACGATATCGGCACCGGTCTGTCGGACGTCCGGGTCCGGATCGACACGGGCGATATCGTCCTGCTGTTTACGGACGGCATTACCGAGGCCACCAATCGCGACGGGGAGATGTTCGGCCAGGCGCGGCTCGAACAAGCCCTGAATGCCTATGCCGATATGCCCGTTGGCAAGCTGCGCGACCGGATCATCGACGATGTGCGATCGTTTCAGGATGAGCAGATGGACGACATGACCCTCGTGGTCATCAAAAAATAACCAAGCCGCATAGCCGGGTGTGTCATGATTAGAACCCACATCAAGTGGAACGACTTTGAACTGAATCTCTTTACGCTGGCTTTCAAGCCGGCGTTCGAAAAAGAGTTCAAGGAGCGGCATTTCACCCGATCCCTTCGTCAGGTGCGGGTGGCCATGTTGCTCTCGATCGCCTTTTTTGGCATCTTCGGTGTATTGGACGCCTGGATCGTTCCCGAGGTCAAACACCAGCTCTGGGTCATTCGGTACGCCATCTTCTGCCCCTATGTGCTGGCCATGTTCCTGTTTTCCTTCCACTCCGCGTTTAAACCGCGGATGCAGCTGTGTATCGCCTCGATCGTCGCGCTGGCGGGTTTCGGCATCGTGGCCATGATCATGCTGGCCCCTTACCAGAGCAACAATTCCTACTATACCGGCCTGATCCTCGTCTTCATTTTTGGTTACACTTTTTTCAAGCTGGATTTCATCTATGCCGCGTCCACCGGTATCCTGATTGTCATCGCCTACGAAATCGCCGCCATATGGTGGGCCAACACCCCGCTGCCCATCCTGATCAACAATAATTTCTTTTTTCTGGCCGGGAATCTGATCGGGATGTTCGCCTGTTATTCAATCGAACTTTCGACCCGCAAGGAATTCATCCAGGCCCGGCTGCTGGAATTCGAAAAACAGAAAGTCCACAAAGCCAACCTCGAGCTGGAGCACAAGGTCGAGGAGCGCACCGGGCAGCTGCTCAGAGCCAATAAGGTGCTCAAGCAGGAAATTGCCGAGCGCAACCGCGCCGAGGAGAATGTCCGCGAAAGCGAAGCCAAATATCGCAGCATTCTCGAAAGCATGCAGGAAGGCTATTATGAATTCGACATCACCGGCAATCTGAAGTTCTTCAACGACGCCTTCGCGGCCATCGTGGGCTATCGTCGCGACGAACTCAAAGACATCCATTATCGCCAGTTTACCGCCTCGCAGGCCCGTGCCAAGGTCTTCCGGGCCTTCAACAATGTCTACGTATCCCACAAACCTTCCAAGGATTTCGAATGGCGGATCATCCGCAAGGACGGCGCCAAACGCCACCTGGAAGCGTCCGTATCGCTGGTGACCAGTTCCGAAGGCCTGCCCAACGGCTTTAAGGGGGTCGTACGGGATGTCACCGATCGCAACCTGGCCGAGGAGTCGCTGAAGAATGCCTACAGCGAACTCAAACGAACCCAGTCGCAGCTCGTTCAATCCGGAAAACTGGCCTCGATCGGTGAACTCGCCGCCGGCGTGGCCCATGAACTCAACCAGCCGCTCATGATCATCCGGGGCCATGCCCAGTTGACCCAACGCAACATTGCCAAAGGGCAGATCGGGATCGAGGCGATATCCAAACAACTCGAACCGATCGAGCGCAACACCAAAAGAATGATGCGCATTATCGATCATCTGCGAACGTTTTCACGTCAGTCCAAAGCCGAATACCACGCCCTGGATATCAACACGGTCATTGATGATTCGTTTCTGATGATCGGTGAGCAATTGCGACTGCGCAATATTACCGTAGAAAAACACCTGGAGGACGGGCTGCCCCAGATCGAAGGCGAAACCAATCAGCTTGAGCAGGTCTTTCTCAATCTGATCACCAACGCCCGTGACGCCATTACCGAAAAGGCCTCCGAGGAACGGGGGGAGGACGCTCCCGCGGATGTGATCGCCATCACGACCCGACGCCTGGAGAGCGATCAGCGCTATGTTGAAATTCTGTTCAGGGATACCGGCGGCGGCATAAAGGAGAATGACCAGGGAAACATCTTCGACCCCTTCTATACCACCAAGGAGGTCGGCAAAGGTACCGGCTTGGGTCTTTCGATCAGCTACGGCATCATCACCGACCACGGCGGCAAGATCGAAATCGCCGAAACCGACTCGGAGGGGACCACTTTCAGGGTCGTGCTGCCCATCGCCGGATCGCAAACCAAGAACCCGCCTGTTGAGGTTGAGAACACACGCCGCATTGCGTGAACCCGGCCATTATTGGAGCTTGTCATGCGAGAAACCATTCTGATCATCGAGGATGAAGCCGATATCCTCAATCTTCTCCGGAATCTGCTGGAAGGCGAAGACTATAACGTCATAACGGCCACCAATGGCCGTGAGGGTCTCGATCGATTCCATGAGCATGATCCCGACCTGATCCTGACGGATGTCCGCATGCCCGTCCTGGACGGCATCGAGGTCCTGCGCGAGGTGAAAACCAAAGAGTCCGATACGGAAGTCATCATTCTAACCGGTCACAGCGATGAAACGACCGCGATCGACTGCTTGCGGTTGGGGGCCTATGATTACTTTCGCAAACCGCTGGAGGATATCGACGTTCTGCTGGCCGCGGTCGAGCGCGTCCTTGAAAAACGCAATCTTGAAATCAAGAACCGATCTTTGGTCAGACAGCTGGAGGAACTATCGATCCGCGACCCGCTGACAGGGCTGTACAACTATCGCCACCTTCAAACCAGCCTCGATGAGGAAATCGAGCGCTCCCGGCGCTACCGGCACAACTTTTTCATTCTGATGATCGACATCGATCATTTTAAGGAAATCAACGACACCCACGGTCATCTTTTCGGCGATTTTGTCCTCAAGCAACTGGGAGAAATCATTAGCGTCGAACTGCGCGCCTCGGATCGTCTCTTTCGTTACGGCGGTGAAGAGTACCTGATCCTCATGAACGAGATATCAGAAGACGAAGCGGTCAGCGCCGGCAACCGCCTGATGGACGTCGTCCGCGGGCACACCTTCCAGGCCGGCGGGGTGTGCGCCAAAGTTACGGTCAGCATGGGGGGGGCCTTCTTCCCGACCGATGCCCTCGATAAAGTCAACCTGATCAAAAAAGCCGATCAGGCCCTTTATCGAAGCAAGCGCTCCGGGCGCAACCGCTTTGAATGCGGCCTGGATTCGTGCGACAATGTGCCGCGGATCGGTTATGACCGCAAGCTGCGGTCCGATGTGAAGATGGCATCAGGCGCCGGGCGATCCAGCGGCTGAGCACAGGGCGCGGATTTGGCGTCATCGCTACCGAACGACCAAGCCTTCGCAACGAGGAAACGACCAATGTCAGTCACCCGATCACGACGAACCCATGAGCGTTATCAGGTCAAGGACGGAACCTTTGCCGTTCTCTTTCAGGATTCATCCAAACTGGGCGAAATCATCGATATCAGTATGGCCGGATTTGCTTTTCGCTACAGCGACAATCCCCATATGGACACTGACAGGGACGGCCAGGCCTTTCTCTACCAGCAACACCACCGACGCCTGGAAGACTTGGCCACGTTCGACATTTTCCTTGTCGACAGCGGGATCTATCTGGACGAGATCCCCTGCAAGATCATTTCCCATATCGAAATCGACAGTCCCGAATCGCCCAACGCGATCGCCATGAAACGATGCGGTCTGGCGTTTGAGAATCTGCTGCCCGAACAGATCGCCGATTTGGCGTATTTCATCAAGAACTGCACCCAATCGCACTTATAGGCCTTTTTTGGCGGTGCCACAGCAGGCGTTCTTCCGCGCGCCGGCGCCGGCCTGCCGCCGGCTATCCCTCACGGCACCCTCCTTGCGCCGTCACGGCCACGCCTCCGTGTATCGCCCGCCGGCGACCCGTAGCGCCCTATGCCACCCCGGGGGCGGGCTGGACGTCCGACCGTCGCGCCGCGCGGGTTTCGAGGCCACCGACGGACGGACGGCATGGCGCTTCAAACGCGAACACCCCCTTGACCCTCTGTGCCTTTAAAGATAATTTCGAAAGAGACGATATTCTGGTAAATGGGCGCCCAAGGAAAACGGTGTTCCCGGACCACAGCCCCAAAGAGTCATGTCATGGCCAATGAAACCATTCTGATCATCGACGACGATCCCGACATTCTGGATCTACTCGACAGCATCCTGGCGGCTGACGATTACGGCATTTGCCGGGCCGCGAACGGCGAAGAGGCCCTCGCCTGCTTTGGGTCGCAATCGGTCGACCTGGTCATCACCGATCTCAACATGCCCGGCATGGGGGGGTTGGAAGTCCTTTCCGCCGTCAAACGGCAGGATGCGGACATGGAAGTCATCGTCCTGACGGGCAATGCCACCGTCGAAAATGCCGTTCAGGCACTCAGGGAGAACGGCGCCTTCGATTACCTTACCAAACCGCTCGATAACATCGAGGATCTTTTGATCAGTGTCGCGCGGGCCATCGAACGGCGCAATCTGACCTTGCAAAACCGGTCCCTGATCAAGGGGCTCAAAAATGAGGTGGAAGAGCGCAAACGAATCGAGCAGCAGCTTCTGCG
>JAAUYD010225437.1_pt1 | contig 17966 bp, 3 predicted proteins | sample 7278101 | NCBI WGS metagenome assembly JAAUYD01 (sample SAMN14350128, study PRJNA611818) | marine sediment metagenome | isolation source: surface marine sediment (0.6m) | place: French Polynesia: Moorea | collected 2018-08 | reverse complement strand
CGGATTTACCAAGCCAGAACGAGTAGGCGATGAGCTATTTGAAATGTTTTAAAGATGAATTATCCCTATGAAACGTTTATAAGATATTCTTCATAGAGATTTTGGGCGGCCGGATGGCTCGAATAACAGCTTGAATTCAATCTATTAAATCGCCCGGAGTAAGTTATTATGATTTACGGCAGTTGTCGGATCAGCGGTGATTATTATACGAGGAAAATATTATAATTTTCCCGTATATTAGGGATTTGATGGATGGAGAGGCCCCCTCTTCCCCAGCATCCGGATATCGCTTGCTTCAGCGGGCGGCGGGCAGAAGGTCACATTGGCTAGCGAGGCCAGCATCTTTCTATCTTGTGATTAGCGTCAGAAACACCAAGAGGAATTGTCGCCCCCCACCCCTAGCCTAGGCCTTGCTAGGTAGCTCTCCAAATCGTTTTTGATTAGTCAGTCCAATCATGAACATCCAATATGGTAATTCGTTCAAAATGCTTGTGATAGTTTATAACTTCATCCACATCCCGCAATTGACTCGGCTTCACAAAAATCTGCCCAAGACTGGACATACCACCGACTCCCTCTTTTTTCCAGAGTGAGGTGGTAAATCTGAAAATTAAGCCCATAGAAGGAGCTTCGATCAAGTAAGCATGAATAGAGACCGCTCATGTGTAATAGACGAGACAAGATCTGACACTCGTGACTTATCAAACATCTCTGTCTAAACGCTAGAAGACCAACCGGCCGCATCAAGGATCGCTTCGCTTTCCTCCTTGACCCGGCCGCTGTGGTCCTCTCGATTCAAATCAGAGCTGTTTGCTGGAAAACCTGTGTTTTCCATTATAAACGATGTCTCGGCCTGGTCAGCCAACTCAACTTGCCCCTCGAATAATTGGTCGACCATTTTTTCCTTGACCAGGTGCTTTGACTCCAGAAAAGTCGTCATCGGTGTGCGGCCAAAACAATACTTGCCCTGGTGGGTTCGCTCATGATTATAGCGCGCCAGCCAGTTGGTCAAGTCGGTTTGCAACTCATCTAACCCTCGATAGACCTTTTTGCGAAACGCGACGTCATAAAATTCTTCTTTCACCGTGCGATGAAAGCGTTCGCAAATGCCATTGGTTTGGGGACTTTTGGCTTTGGTTTTAGTGTGGTCGATATCTTCAATCGCCAAATAAAGCTGATACTCGTGATGTTGCAATGAACCACAATATTCGGTGCCTCGATCGGTTAAGATGCGAAGAATCGGCACCTGTTGCTCGTCGAACCAGGGCACAACTTGGTCATTAAGCGTGTCTGCCGCCACCAGGGCATTTTTCTGTGTGTACAGCTTGGCAAAAGCCACCTTGCTGTACGTGTCGATGACGCTCTGCTGATAAATGCGGCCGATTCCCTTGATGGTCCCCACATAGTAGGTATCCTGGGACAGCAAATAGCCGGGATGATGGGTCTCAATTTCTCCTTTGATCTCTTGCTCGATCTTCTTCTTCTCCAGGGCCTGAAGTTGGGTTTCCGTCAGGATCAGACCTTCGGCCGCAACTCGTTTCTCCAACCCCTTGAGCCGTTTTTTGAATGTTTCTAAATCATGACGCAGCCAGATCGAGCGCACACCGCCAGGCGACACAAATATCCCGCGCTTTTTGAGTGTGTTGGACACCCGCTGCTGACCATAAGCCGGATTCTCAAACGCAAACTCGATGACCGCTTGTTCGACTGCTTCTGAAACACGATTTTTGACGTTGGGTTTGCTGCGGCTGATTTCGCGCAGTCCTTCTTCCCCATATTGGTCATAGAGCGCTTTGAAGCGATAGAAGCTATCGCGCGAGAAACCCATGACTTTGCAGGCTTGACTCACATTACCCAGCTGCTCGGCTAGATTCAGAAGGCCAACTTTATTCTTGATGATTTTTTCTTCCGTTTTCATTTCTGCACTCCTCTTGCTTCACGCAAGTTTACTAGGAGTGTCAGATTAAGTCTTGACTAGTGCATTTAATTGTATTTGCTTTACACACAATTGTTGCCTGCAAGGTTCTACGCAACACACAAGCCTCAATTTATACAATACCTCTAAACATTTTGTTTGGTGGTTACATATCTAAATTCCTTGGATCACGAATGCGATTCATTCTTTTTCCCTTGACCGGACATATTGGTCATTGAATTGAACGACGCCTCCAAATCCAGTAAACCCGTCCGGTATCGGAAGGTATTCAAGTTGCCAGGTGCCGGAAACACACCCACCCACCTTGGGAGATTGGACATGTCCAAATCACAGCATCAGCCCCAAATGACCCATCAATCATTGAAGGGATTCCTCACTTTTTTACTTCTCCTTGTTTTTATCTTTCTAACAGTTTTTGCCGTGCAAGCTGACAACAGCCGGCTCAATGATGGGAGTATCTTTGTTCAAGGCAGCCAAGCACCCATCTTCCTGGATAACAGCCAGTCGGCTGACTATCAGGAAGGCTTTTTGACTAATCCAAGCTCCCCGCAGCCGCTCTCCCCTTCTGACTGGTATGTCAGCACCCAGGTGCAAAACACATCCCGTTTTGTGGCGCCTATTGAGGCCGACTATGGGCAAGGGTGCGAAGATTTGCCGGCGACCCACACGGTCTCAGATGTGGCGGACCTGATCTACCAATGCCAGGGTCGTCTCATCACGACCCTCAACACCGGGGCGGCCGCCAGTGACCATGCGATGCTCTACTTCATGCCCAACCAGCTTATCGACCTCAGCCAGGATGTGACCGTCAACTGGGACCTCTCCACCGTGCGCACCAACGCCCGTCACGACTGGCTGGAAATCTGGATTACTCCGCTGGACGACCTGATCATGTCGCCGGCTACCAAATTTGTGCGCACCGGTCAGGGGACACCCGACAACGGGCTGCTCCTGCGGCTGGACGCCAGCAACAACTGGACTATTTTGTATGTTGAAAATGACGTCGTGCGACATTTCTCCACCCGGCGCCGGCCGGTACAAACACTGCTAACCCCTAGCAAAGAAACGCTAAGCACCTATGAGCTGTCAGTTTCAAATGGCCGCATCCGCTTTGGGCTCCCAGGTGAAAACTGGTGGTGGCTCGACGAGGCCTTGCCCTCTGAAATGACCGGCTGGACAGCAGCCGCCATCCAGTTTGGCCACCACAGCCGCGGTGTGCCCGGCAGCTGTAAGCGAGCTGACTGCGTGCCTAACAGCTGGCATTGGGATAACTTCACGATCTCATCCGCCCAGTCAATTACGATGATTGGGGGGGGTCAGCACCTGATTAACGGCGCCGCTGCAGATCAATCCTTTACCCTATCGAGTCCGGCGCCTGCCGGGAGTGTGCTGCGCTTTGCCGGCGTGGGCAACAATCTCAAAGTGAGTTTTGACGGAGGAAACACCTGGGCTTCCCCACAGGTACAGGGAGACGTCAAACGTCAAAACGAAATGAAAAGCTACACGATGACTGTGCCGCAAGGGACAACAGAAATCACCTTCAAAGGGGCCACGAGCTGGTCCGGTGATTGGGCGGTCAGGGACATGACCGTTTGGGCCGGCCTGCCTTAACGGCCGCTTTACCTACAAGATCCCAACAGCCAATATCAGCGAACTAACCGAGGAAGTCATGTCTCGTCACCAAAAAAACACCACCCGCATTTACGCCATTACCATTTCTACACTTTTTGCATTTCTGCTCACCGGATTATGGCTGGGCAGCCGCCCCATTCAAGCGGCCTTGATGGCCCAGGGCGGCGGAACGCCTGGTCCTTTTAGTGAGACCTTTGATGGCACCCCTGCTGCCCCAACCACTTGGGAGTCAGCGAACTGGGATGTGTCCATCTATGCCAAAAATACCTATACTAGCTACACGCCTCATTTTGCCGATTACGGGAGTGATTGTTCGGCCATCCCTATGTCCCACACGGTGTCGGTATTTGAAGAGGCGGTTTACCAGTGTGACAACCGGGTGATGCTCTCTTCGGGAACGGGTGACGGCAATTACAGCATGGCTTTTCTGACGCCGAACCAGCTGCTTGATTTTACGCAGAATTTCACCCTGACCTTTGATATGTCCACGGCTCGCTCCGATTACTCTGCTGACTGGGTTGATTTTTGGATCACCCCCTATACCCGCACCGTGGTCAACCCGTCCATTGATTGGTGGGGGGGGCAGGGACAGCCATACGAGGGGCTGCAGATTTCCCTGGATGGGGACAACAACTTCAACTTCGATCTCTATGACAACTACACCTCAACCAGCATTGGCACCAACTGGGAAGCGTACGATTACTACCTAACCGAATCGAGAACGACATTAACTACCATTGAACTCAGCGTGGTCAACGGCTGGATGAAGTTTGGAATGCCGGATCATAACATATGGTGGTATGACGATGTGGTCCCGACCCAGATGACCACCTGGGGCGATGCGGTTTTCCAGATCGGGCATCACAACTATGAGGCGGACTCGATCAACACCTGGCATTTTGACAATTTCAACATTACATCCGCTACTCCATTTTCGATGATTGGGGCGGACAAGCCGCTGGTAATGGATTCCTCAGCCAACAAAACCTTTACGCTTGATGAACCGGCTCCGGCCGATTCATATATGCGCTTCCTCAGCATAGGCTACAATCTTGAATACTCGCTGGATGGCGGGACCAACTGGCTAACCCCTACAGAACAGGCTCAAACCACGAGTGGTAATGATTTTAGTTCGTTTTGGACTGCGATCCCGGCCGGGACCACTCAGGTTGAGTTTCGTGGTCAAAACTGGTGGTTTGATGAATGGGCGGTGACTGAGTTTTCCGTCTGGACCAAGACACCTCTTGTGGCTACGACCTTAAATTGGGAGGATGAGGGGGACCAGGAAGTGGCCAACTACGGCTACTCCGTTCGCGGTGCGGGGGATATTGATGATGATGGGTATGACGACATCATCGTGGGGGCTTATCGATATGACGGCGTCTTAACAGACTCTGGCAAAGCCTTTGTTTACCACGGCAGCGCCACCGGCCTCGAGGTCGAGCCTCGGTTTGAAGTTGAAGGCACCTTGGAAAACCATTGGCTTGGTTTTTCAGTCGATACTGCCGGCGACGTCAATGGCGATGGCTATGACGATGTCGTCATGGGTGCTCGTGAGGCCACAGCGGTTACAGATCGCCCTGGAAGCGTTTATGTATATTATGGATCAGCCAGCGGGTTGACTGACTCCAACTTCACCATCATCACAGGCACCCAGAACAGCGAGCGATTTGGGCAGTCAGTTATTGGGGTTGGTGACATTGACAACGATGGGTACGACGACATCGCCATTGGGTCACTTAGCTATGATAATGGATTAACCACTGATGCGGGTCGAGTATCAATCTATTTTGGAAGTAGTACGGGCATTGATGAGACTCGAACGCCGTGGCGTTATGCCGGTGACGATACGGATGGCTGGCTGGGCCTGAGATTGGCGCAAGGGGACTTAAATGACGACAATCTACCGGACCTGATCGTCAACGCGACTTATTATGATACAGCGGTCATTGAATCGGGGCGGATCTTTGTTTTTTACAATCAAGGGACCGGATTGGGGTCAACTCCCGATTGGTTTTTTGATGGCACACAAGTTCAGGAAGAACCTGTGGGTATAGCCAGTGGGGGGGATATCAATGGGGATGGAATCGACGATCTTCTCATTGGTATGCAAAAACACAGCAACGGTCAGACCTGGGAAGGGAAGGTCATGCTTTTCTACGGCTCTTCATCCGGGTTGGGGGCTTCCAATCGCACGCCAGATTGGCAAATTGAAGGCAACCAGGCCGACGGCCGTTTGGGCTGGACGGTTGATATTGCCGGTGACATCAACAATGACAACTTTGACGACATTGTTGTCGGTGGGGATGAATACGATTATGGGGGCCATGTGGATGTGGGCCTGGCTGCCGTTTACTTTGGCAGCGCATCCGGTCCGGGCGCGGCGGCCGATTGGGAAGAGTCCAGCAGCGGCACCAACACACGCTATGGTCACGATGTCGCCGGCGCCGGCGATGTCAATAACGATGGTAAAGCCGACATCATCGTGGGCGAGCAGCGTTACACCAATGGTCAGTTCCAGGAAGGACGGGCAATCGTCTATCTGGCCGACACCATTATTAACAGCACCCCCTATCCGCGTATATTGGAAATTTCAAAAACCGGACCGGCAACGGCCGCTCCTGGGGAGCAGATTACCTATACTCTAACGGTAACCAATGCGGATCTTTCCACCGCCAATAATTTGACGATTACGGATACCGTCCCAACGGGCGCCAACTACATCAGTGGCGGCAGCTTCGCGGGCGGCCAGGTCACCTGGACCATCTCTCAGGTGCTACCTGGACAGGCTCAATCGGTGAGCTTTGCCGTCACGGCTACCCAAACGATTACCAACGACACCTATACAGTTAGTATCCCCCAGGGCATTACCGCCACCGGCGAAATTGCGGTGGTGACTACCATTACCGATTCGGTGGTCACGCGCAATTGGGTGGAAGTGACCACGGCCAACGCACCTGGTGTGGATCAAGAGTACGCCCTGGCTTATGACGTCAGCCGTGACATCACGGTCCTCTATGGCGGCAGCTGGGCATTGGAGCCAAGAACGTGGGAATTTAACGGCACGAACTGGAATGAAGTCGTCAACACCCAGGCCCCGAACGCGGTTTACGGCATGGCGATGGAAGATATCGGTTCTAGCCTCATTCTCTTTGGCGGGGCTAATGTCACCGACACGGCTCTGGCTGAGACTTGGTCATACAACGGCACCAGTTGGAGTCAGTTGGCACCCAGCAATTCACCATCTGCTCGGACCTATGCCGCATCGACGTATGATTCAGCCAACGGCCAAATGATTATTTGGGGGGGGCAGGATGGCCTGACCTACTTCAACGATATGTGGGCCTTTAACGGTACCAATTGGAGCCAGCTGACGCCTAGTAATTCACCACCAGGAGCCAGATCATTGGCCGCTATGACTTATGTCGATGGAAAGCTTTATCTTTTTGGTGGACGGAGTGCAACCGGCGCTATTCTGAGTGACCTCTGGGTCTATGATCTATCTACGAACACCTGGAGTGAGGTGGCACACGGAGCGCCGTGGCCAACCGGCCGCATGGCGCATGCCATGGAATATGATCCAACAGCTGATGTCTTAGTTCTGTTTGGAGGCACAAGCGATGCGACTGACACTCTGTTAGTCGACACCTGGCACTATGATCCGGTAAGCGGTTGGGAGCAGGCAACTCCAGCCCAAGCATCTCCCTCAGCTGTCTATATCACCGTGGTTTACAACAGTTTGGATGATGAATTCATTATGGTCGTAGATACCGATACTTGGGCATATCGATGAAAAATCAAACTCAATCGCAAGAATGCGGACCAGCTCATTTGGATAGGATAGGTCATCATGCAGATTTTTCATCACTCATCTTCGATCAAGCCACACAATTTTGTTTCCATACGAGAAGATACGCGAGAAATGGCTATGTATCACCATTTCTGTTTAAGACGCTTTCTCGAGCTAACGCTTCTTATTTCGGTAAGGGCTAAATAGAGGGAGAAAGAAATGAATAGCAAACTACATATCAGCACAAATCAAAAAACTCAACTTACACACAACTATCAAAAAATTACCATGAAGAAGAAATTTTTGGCCATCGTAACCAGCTTGTTTTTGGGCATTACTTTTTTTTCGACTTTTTATGGCTCTTTGATCGAGTTTCCAATCGCATATGCATCAGAATTCCCTAACGGATCATGGTCAAGTGCGCTAAGGGATGGCGACCTTAAACAAATGTTGTTGCCGGTTGAGATTTTTGAGCAACAAGGTGGCACAATTCGCTATGTAACCGTATCTGGGGACACAAGTGCGGCCAATGATTGTACAAATTCAGCTGCACCTTGCTCTATTCAGCGAGCCGTAGATGCAGCTATCAACGGAGATGAAATCCACGTGGCTGGGGGAATTTACAATACACCCGTTACGGTTGATAATAAAACCGCCATTGTGGTTATTGGCAAGTCAGTATTCTTGAGAGGTGGATATGACAGCAATAATTGGGCATCACCACCAGATTCTACCGTTCATGAAACGATTTTAGACGGGAATAATAGCAATCGGGTCGTTCATTTATATGATAGTGGCCCTACAATCGAAGGATTTACGATTCGAAATGGTTTGTACTCTTTTGGTGGTGGAGCGGGTGCGGGGATTTATGCTTCAAACGTCAATCAAGTATCGCTTATACAAAACAAGATTCATCACAATAATGCCAGCAGTAATTTCAACACCAATGGGGGGGGCATATACGTTAGTGGATCGGGGATCATTTCAGGGAACACAATATTTGACAATCTTTCTACTGGGCAGAGTGGCATTAATGGCGCAGGAGGAGGCATATATTCATCGGGGAATGTCACAATAACCAACAATTTAGTTTACTCCAATACGGCGAATTTGAGTGGCGCGGGAATATATGCTACAGGTAATCCAAAAATTTCGGAGAATCAAATCTTCTCCAATACCAATGCGTTTTGGGGAAGCGGCCTTTATTTAAATGGAGAAGCTCAAATACTGAATAATTGGGTTTATAACAACCAGGCTTCAAATTCAGCTGCTGGGATCCTTGTGGATGGCACTTCTACAAGCCCCGTTGTTTTGCATAACAACACAATAATCAGCAACACGGCCAACTCAAGTAGCGCCATTCAGATAAATTCATCTATTCTCGTATCGCTAAGTCACAACATTGTTGTCAGTAATGTAAACAGTGGCGGCGGCAATCAATTACAGCTAAATTCTACTACCGAAGGACAGTACAACAATATCTATCCCTCCGAATCACATGCAGAATTAACCAATACGTTAAACCATTCGCCTTCCTTCTCAGACTTAGCCAATTTTGACTTGCATCTTGCCAATGGAGATGCGAACATTGATGCTGGGAATATTAACATTGCGCCGGCGAATTTAAAGGATATCGATGGAGACAGTCGACCCTGTGGGGCGCAGATTGATATTGGAGCGGATGAGTATTGCGTTGTGCAGTTGCCTACAGATGAATTTTTATCTAGCCTCGTTCCTTCCAAAAATACGGCCATCGCCAACGGAACCGATGAAATAGAATTGGTTATTACCTTGAGAGATACGGGCAACAATCCTGTGTTTGGTCACGTCGTGGGTTTGGATGTTTCTAATTCTTTAATTACTCCGACATGGCCTCTTGGCACGTTAACTGATAGTAATGGGGTGATAACCGCTTCTGTTTCCAGCCAGCTTGCTCAAAGCACAACAATAACGGCAACCGACCTAACAGATAATGTCACGGTTAATCAAACAGCGACAGTTTCGTTTGAGGATGCACCCATTAGTAGTCTGGCTATTGTTCACAGTGGAAACGCCGTAATCGGTCAAGCGGTACAATTTACCGCGACGGTAAACTCACAGGCTACCAATGTAAATTACAGCTGGAATTTTGGGGATAGCAGCACAATTTGGCAAGGTGGTCCCACAATTAACCACACCTATCAAACACCTGGCGAATATGATGTTGTTGTTACCGCGACCAACACGGCCAGTACACAGTCAGCAACGACTAATATTACAATGTCATCGCCGGCCGGACCGGATTTAACCATTCAAAAATCAGCCCCATCATTTGTAGAGGAAAATGGGATAATTACTTACACTTTGACTGTTGAAAATCAAGGGCAAACGGCGGCAACTGGTGTCCTGGTTTCGGATGTACTGCCGGTCGGATTGACTTATCTCGATTCCGACGGGATTTTCAATGGGAACTCGAATACGGCAACCTGGACAACGTCTTCGTTGGCTGCAGGCAGTCAGGTGTCTTTCTTTTTGAGTGCGCAGGTTACCGCGACAGCCGGAAGCCAAATTGTCAATTCAGCAACGGTATCCGGAGATCTTGACGACTTCTTGGGAAACAACAGCGCCAATCACACGCTGGATGTTCTCTTGGATATCCCCAACCTGAACATCTCGCTTTCCGACAATCTATTTTATCTGGCGCCCAATCAAACCGATAATTTGACAATCACAGTTGTTAACAATGGCTCAGCCGCAGCTAATAATTTAGCTATTGACAGCCGATACAGCTGGATTTCTACAACCACATCATTTCCAAGAACACTGGGGCAGGGAGCAACTCTACAGGTACTGTATACGATTAATACGGAGGGCCTTACTGAAGGGCGTTATGAAGCGGACATCACGATTGTGGCCGACAATGTGTCTTCCCAAGAGCGGCCGACAACCATTCAGGTTGGAAATTTTGCCTCAAATGTTGCCGTAAACATTACCAATGATACCGGTGCCGCCGTGGCCAATGCAGATGTGACACTCAGTCGACTGGCCACTCGTCCAGTTTATCAAAATGGCGTATTTACCGGCGATGAAGTCGTCGAATTGCAAGATGTAACATACTTTGATGGTCATTTTGACTTATCTCATGTGCCGGTTGGTACCTATTCAATGACTGTCACCGCTGATCAACATGATCCGTTACTGACCACGGTTGAGGTATTGCCCGGAACAACTTTAATCACGGCAAGCCTTACCGCCTACCCAACAATTGTTTTTGAACCGGCCAACGCCAACACATCCGTTTTAGCCGGTAGCAGCGACTACATTCAGGTGAATGTACGTAATCTCGGCCCGGGCATCGCCACAGGGTTTGATCTTGCTGATGTTTCCGTGAGCGAATCATGGATGAATGTGGCTTTACCGCCCAATGCAAATGTAACAGAATTGCTTCCAGGGGATGAATTGCCGGTTACCATATTTCTGAATCCGCCTGAAAATCTGGCTCCCAATTATCCTGTTACATTCGAAGGGAATCAGGTTTCCGTTACCGCAGCTAATATCAGTCAAGCTGCCCAACTTGATTTTACGGTCAACGTTGTCGATGTAGCGACTGGCACATTGGAAATCAACGTATTTGATCAAACATATACAACAACCGTTCCCCTTTCCGATACAGAAGTAACTTTAATCAGTCAAACACCTCGAACGGTACAACTACCTGATGGTACATCATATCAAACAACCGACTGGCAAACGGCCAATACAGATAACACCGGTATCATTATCATGAATGATTTGCCAGCGGGTTCCTATAACATATATGCCGAAAGTGATGGTTATTATAGTTATGTGGATACCACTACCGTTGCTCCGGGAGAGGTTAATGCCTCATTGGGGATTAACCAGGAAAATATTGGCCTCCAACAAGATCCTTTTAATTTTGTGTGGACGGTTATAGACGGGCAAATCACCGATACTTATGACATCACGATTGTCGTAACAACAGAAGAAGGTGAGCTTCCATATCCGGCTTTGTTCGCTTCCTCTGAATTAATTGAAGTTGGCTCTGGCTCTCAAAGTTTGACCAACAGCCCCATGGCATCGGCAAAGGGAGCTGGACTTTTAAAAGTTGTGCAACAACAAACGGATAGTGGCGATTGGCTCATTGTTAATATGGGTTTGTTACCCATTACTAATTTGGAACTCAATCCCGAATTCGGAGACTTTTCGTTTACCGTGGATACCTCACCGATTCCAACCGTTTTGGAGCCTGGTCAGGCAATTACCGTGCCTTTTTCTGTTTCTTTAATTGGAGATGTTGAGTCACAACCCTGCCGGGGAACACTGTATGTTTCCGGAAGTTATCAAATTCCTTTCTTAGGATGGGAATGGGATATTTATCGAACCAATGCCCCCATCTATCGTCAATGCCAAAATGAGGGTGATTGGGAGTGGACGTATGAGAATGGCAAAGTCACCGGCACTTATCAAGGCAGTTCTCCTCCACGACCACGAAATGCCCCACCACCGGCCGCTCCTGGTGGCGAAGCGGCTCAACTTATTTTGAGCGGTAATGCCAGCCTGATTCGTCAAGCCTTGTGGGCTAACTTGACCCTTCAAGCCAATCAAAATTTGACGGGGGTTGAAGTAGATATTGAGGCACGAAATAGTGAGGGGGCTGTTCCGGTAGGTGGTTTTGCCGTGACGCCAACGCTTCCCACTTTATTAAACGGAAATGGACAAATAAATGTGGGCGAGTCGGTAAGCCAACAATGGCTTCTTGTGCCAGGGGAATTGGACATTACGGATCTAAATGGAGAACCTTTTACGATTCGCGGCCAAATTTCGTACGATGGTGGAGATCCAATTCAGACAACAGCCGAAACCATTCAGATTTATCCCCAACCGCGAATTGAATTGAAGTACCGCTTCAGCCAACCAGATGACAATAATCGATTTACAATTCAGGTTGAGGCGGTGAACAATGGATTTGGTATAGCCAATGGCTTAAATCTCGATTTAAGTAACGTGACCATCTTGCCAGATTTGGACGGAAATGATTTTAATCTGACTTATCAATTACTGGAAACTTCTATTGATGGTGTTGCAGCAGAAAAACAGGGTTATGTCTTTAATTTTGGAGATGTATATCCAGATACCAGCAAAATAGGTCGATGGGAAATTGAAATTCAGTCGGCAGATGGATCACCTTTGCCATTACAAATGCTGGTTACGGGATTTAGCGTTTCATGCAGCCACCGTGACTATCAGGGACTTGAATTGTCCACCCTGATCGTAAACTGTGGCGAAATTAATCAATATTATCTATCACATGATTGCCCGTTCTGCGGTATTGAAGATTTAAATCTTTTGCGAGGGGGGCCGATTAACACGTTTAACGGCAATTACGATATTAGTCAAAGTGCACCAGGCGTTCGCACCGTTGGTCTTCCGCTGCAATTTAACTGGACATACAACAGCCTGACTGCAGGAATACAGGGGCAAATCCCCATTACCGAAAGCATTATGGGGTTGGGTTGGACACACAATTATAACCTGATGCTTGATTTAACTGTGACTGATACTGTGACCTTTCGCTCACCGCGAGGCAATCAGTACGAGTTTTGGAAAATCGGTGACGAGTATCATGCAGCGGTCGGCGTGAGGGCGACTCTGGAGGAAACTCCTACCGGATTCATTCTGACAGCCCGTAACCAAATGCAATATATTTTTAACGCCGATGGGCAGATTATTCAGCAGATTGATTTCCATGGGAATGCTCAAAATTACATTTACAATGGTCTAGGGCAACTGGAACGGGTTGTCGATCCGAACAGCAACCGCGGGTTCGATTTCGCCTATCATGCGGACAATGGATTCTTGGCTTCTGTAACAGATCCGATTAGCCGTACCACCACCTTCGGTTACGATGAAAATCTCAGCCTGAATACCATTACTGATACACGTGGATTGGTATGGTCCTATGAGTATATTCAAATTTTCAGTGGTCAGTATCTCCTCTCAAAAGTAACTGATCCAGACAATCGTGTGGTTGAAGAAACCGGATTTGATACCATTGGTCGAGCCATTACCCAAACATTCGATGGTGTTGATTTGACAATTGAATACTTCGATGATGGTCGCCGAATTATTACCTATGGCTCACCGTCGTCCACCTATGTGTCTGAAACGCTCGTCTACAACCATCAGGGGACTATTATTGCGGTTGCCGATGGCGATAAACAGTTGGAGGTTTTTGAGCTTGATGGAAATCAAAACCGGGTCTTGATGACCGATCGCCGAGGATATAGTACGCAATATGCCAAAAATGAATTGGGATATACCAATGTCATTACAGATTCACTGGGCCAAACCACCTCGCTTGCCTATGACAGCAACAACAATTGGACTCAGATTACCGATGGGCGTGGGCACAGCACCTATTACAATTATGATGAAAACAACAACCTAATTACCCAAACCAATCAACTGAGTGACACTGTCACGTACACTTACAATGCGTTCGGGCAGGAAACAAGCATGACCAACGAGCTCGGTCTTTCCATCCTCTACGGTTATGATGCGATTGGACAATTAATCGTAATAACCAATACGCAGGGATTAACAGAGACTTTTGCCTATGATGATGCCGGCCGGGTAATCACAACAACAAGCACCACAGGGCAGATCACTATAAATACCTACGATGAGGCTGATAACCTGATCCAGATTATACGTAATTATCACCCGAATGGCATTCAAAATTATCTTGATGAGTACAATTTAGTTACGCAGTATGATTATGATGGTGCTGGCCGGCCAATCAGCATGACGGATACGGTTGGCTTGACCACGTTTACCGTTTACGATGATTTTGGGCGGGAAATAGCTCAAATCGGCAACTACAACAACCCGCTGGAGGCGGATCCTTTAACCCTATGCAACAATTCAGATCAGCTTCGCCTTGAGAATATCTGTACGCAAACTCAATACGATGATCTGGGTCGAATTGAAGCGCAAATTGACAGCTTGGGTCGGATTGAGCGCACTTTTTACAATCAACTGGGTCAGGTGATGGGGATGGTTGAAAACAGCCTCCTGGTCACAAGTGCGGATCAGCTGGATGAGTGCTTTGATCCACAGGCTGCCTTATTTGCAGGGCTGGAAAACCCCGAAACTCGAGATCACGACCTGTGTACGGCATTTTCCTACGACGCCGCTGGAAATAACACACTTCTGACGGATAGCAGCAGGCAGAAAATGCGTACTTTCTATGATGCCTTAGGCCAGGTTGAAGGTGTGGTGATGAATTGGGATGGTTCGCTCACACTTGATCAGTGTTTTTCTCTATCTCCAAATCGCGATGACAATGTCTGCATTCTTTACGGATATGATGAAATTGGTAATACGATCATTATCACTGATAGTACGGGTATGATGGTGCGTACATTTTATGATGACCTTAATCGCGAGGTCGCCACGGTGACCAATTGGAATCCGGCGACACTGCAGGATCCCAGCCAATGTCACTTAGCAGCTGATAATATGGATACGGAGAATATCTGTAGCCTGACAGGATATAATGAAATTGGCCAGACAATCACGCAGACCAATGCTTTGGGCCAAACCAATCTTGCGGTATATGATGAATTTAATCGTCCCATGCTTCAGGTTGCGAATTGGGATGGCACCCTGATTACTGAAGAAAGCGATTGCCAGATTCCGGCCGAGGGGGACTCTAATCTCTGTTCCATTACTCACTACGATTCCCTTGGGCGGCCTGATATGACAATTAACCCGATGGGGCAAACTGTCGAGTTTAGTTATGATAGTTTGAGTCGGGTCATGACCACAACGCGTTATCTAGACGGTCAACCCCTGCAAACGGTTGTGGCTTACAATGCCATTGGACTGCAGGACGCGGTTATTGACCCACTTAATCACGCGGGAGTGACGATTTTTGATGAAATCTATCGTCCGGTCGCTGCTGTTAGCCCTGAAGGCACCATCATTTCTCAAACATATGACATCGCCGGCCGAATGATATCGGCCGTTAATAATCTGGGTCATACGACAATCATGACCTATGATAATGTAGACCGGTTAGCCTCCCAACAGGATGCAGAAGGGCACGTGACCCGGTTTGAATATGATGTGCTAGGCAACCAAATCGCTATCTTTGACGCTGAAGGTGTTCAGACCTCCTATGGATACGATGGATTACAGCGCCTTGTTTTAGTTACTGAAAATGATACAGGTGAAGCCGGAACGCGTGAGAGCAATATTGTTACCCAGTATAGTTATGATTTGCGCGGGAATTTGGTCCGTGTTGTCAATGGAAGAGAACTCACCAGCACCAATACCATATATGATGTTCTGGGACGACCAATAACGATTACGGACGCCGTTGGGAACAGCACCTCTTACACGTATAATGCCATTGGACAGCCTTTGACAATGATGGATGGCAATGGGGAGTTGACCACCTACAAATATGACGGTTTGAACCGTTTGATTACCACAACTTACAGCGCGGATAACGAGCAAGTGATTTTTACCTATAATGCGCTTGGCCAAAGAGTGAAAATGGATGATGGTTTAGGGGCTACTGTATATGGATATGATGACCTGAATCGCTTAACCACCGTAACCGACCCTTATAGCCAAACCCTTGCATACAGATATGATGCGGTAGGAAACCGGACAGGAATCACTTACCCTGATGGAAAAGTGGTGACCTACACTTATGATGCTGATTACCGTCTGCAAAGCGTAGAAGATTGGGATAATCTGGTAACCGGGTATGAATATGATGTGGTGGGTCGTCTAATAACGACCACAATGCCCAATGGGGTAATATCCATTAATACCTATGATGATAATTCCCGATTAATCAACTTGCGTCACGAACAACAGTCAAACGGAGATCTGTTGGCCGAATTTTCTTATCAACTGGATGAAGTTGGCAACCGTTTAAGCACTACAGAGACGATATACAATCCCCTTGTAATTGAAACAATTGACCAATATCTAGAGCAAAATGGGCTGCTTGTGCTTGAGGCCGAAAACGGATCGCAGTCCCAGACCAGCCACATCTGGCAAACACAAACCGAACAGACAGGATATGATGGTACAGGATACATTCGGGTTTTGCCTGATGCTGGGCAGAAATTTGAAGAAACAGACCTGGTTGCAGCACCCCAACAATCTTTTGCGATTTATGCCACAAATCCCGCCACATATACTGTTTGGATAAGGGGCATGGCGCCGGATGCAGCTGGGGATTCTGTACACATCATGCTCAACGGACAGCCAGAAGCAGAATTCCTGACGGGCTTCAATGATGAATGGTCATGGTCATCTACAAGTTTGGATAACAGTCCGATGATTTTGGATCTTTCCAGCTCAGGCAGTTACACCTTGAGTTTGGCCATGAGAGAAGATGGTTTAAGAATAGATCGTTTGCTTCTGGTAACCGATACCAATTTTATCCCGAACGGAACGGGTCCAGCTGCCAGTCCATTGCAGACGATCTCCAATACAATCCCAGCCACTACCACCACCACGGTCATATCTTATCAGTATGATGACTTATACCGACTGTTGTCGGCGACCTATACTGGGGCAATTTCTGCCAGCTACGAATATGAGTACGATGCCGTAGGAAATATGCTTGCATATACCGATACGGTCAATACAGAAAGTGGCGGAATTACCACAACACGGGTTACCCGATCTTATGATGATGCCAATCGCCTACAAACGTCACTCGATTTTGCAGAGGGAACAACCAGTTATATCTATGATAACAATGGCAACTTGATTCGCGTGATTCCTCCTGATGTTGTCGGTCAACCACCTGCAACTGTTCAAGAATACACGTATAACCAGCGAAATTTAATGATGACTAGCAGCGTGTCACAAAATGGCATCACTCAAACGCAAGCTTTATTTACGTATGACGGAGCGAATAATCGGCTGCAGCAAACAGAATATGAAGGATTGCAGCCCACAGTCATTACCTATACCAACGACATACTTGGCTTATCTCAAGTATTGGTTGCAAACGACGGCACAGAAACCACATATAATGTCTTTGGATATGATTTATTGAGCCAGCAAACTAATCAAGAATTGGATAAGCGATACCCAATAGCTGACGGTCTTGGTTCCGTACGGCTGGAAATGGTTGCAAATGAAGTTGAAGCGGTTCGGACATATGATCCATATGGTAATCTGTTAATTTCGAATGGAATTTTGGGTACTGAGTATGGCTATACCGGTGAGCAAGAAGATTCTTCAACCGGATTGCTTTACTTGCGAGCCAGATATTATAATCCCCAAATTCGAGCTTTCATGGGCCGAGACCCTTGGGGGGGGAATCTGCAATTTCCACAGTCGATGAATGGTTGGAGTTATGTTGAAAATAACCCATCAAACAAATTTGACCCTTCAGGCCTAATCCCCGCTGTACCAAGGGAATTTCCAGAACATTGTCGTTTATCAAAAAGTTACCCTGCCTATGGGGACTGTGTTCGAAGTTACTATGGCTTATACTATGAGTTTGGTGATTATGAAGATTTTATTCGAGACAATAATGGGTTTTTCAATCCTAATCCTGTTCAAGGATGT
>JAAUYD010032553.1_pt1 | contig 17966 bp, 18 predicted proteins | sample 7278101 | NCBI WGS metagenome assembly JAAUYD01 (sample SAMN14350128, study PRJNA611818) | marine sediment metagenome | isolation source: surface marine sediment (0.6m) | place: French Polynesia: Moorea | collected 2018-08 | reverse complement strand
TATGAAGCCGAGCTGAAATTCGAGAATATGATCAGCGAGGAACTGAAATGGACTGAAGAAGATATCGAAGAGAAAGTAAAAGATAAAGCCGACGAACTTGCAGAAGAATTCCAAGAAGAAAGCATTAGTGCTTTGAGCAATGTTTTTGCAGATCTTTGTGCGGTAATAGCTTTTGCTGTAGTCTTAGTGGTTAGTAAAAGACAGGTTGTTATCCTTAAATCTTTCATAGATACTCTAGTCTATGGTTTAAGCGATAGTGCCAAAGCTTTCGTGATCATTTTCAGTACGGACGTATTTGTCGGATTCCACTCCCCTCATGGATGGGATGTGATTATGGAAGTGCTGGCAGAACATTTGGGCGTACCGGCTAATAAGACATTAATCTCTTTGTTTATTGCGACAATTCCGGTATTTATGGACACTATGTTTAAGTATTGGATTTTCAGATATTTAAGTCGTATGTCTCCTTCTACAGTGGCTACATTGAAAGAAATGGACGACTAGATTGTTTTAGTTTAAAACGTCTAGAATTAAAAATCTCAACTCGAGTTTTAACTAACCAAAGTAAGAACTCGAGTTTTTTAATGCGAAATTTAACAGTTTGAAGAGGTCACAGATAAAATACTTTCAAATAACTTTAGTCCGTCAGACTCACCTAAAAGAGTATCTGAAGCCCTTTCTGGATGGGGCATCATCCCTAAAATGTTTCCTCTTTGATTTGTAATTCCGGCAATATTATTAAGAGAACCGTTAGGATTGTGAATGTTTGCAATTTCACCCTCCTCAGAAGCGTAGCGAAAAACGACCCTTTGGTTATCTTCTAATTCTTTAATCGTATCGAGATCGGCATAATAGCGGCCTTCTCCATGAGCGATCGGCAAAGTAATAATTTGTGACTTAGAATAATCGCCAGTCCAAGCTAAATCTGTAGTTTCTATTTTGAGAGAGACGCGATCGCAAATAAAATGTAGATTTTGATTTCGGATTAACGCTCCGGGTAACAATCCAATTTCAGTCAAAATTTGAAAGCCGTTGCAAATACCGAGAACGTATTTTCCCGATTTAGCGTGTTCGATCGTGCTTTTGATTACTGGGGAAAAACGAGCGATCGCCCCGCACCTAAGATAATCTCCGTAACTAAATCCACCAGGAATGACAATTATATCTATATCTTTGATTTCTGTTTCTTGATGCCAAACCATTCTAGTTGGTTGACCCAAGATACCTCGAGTAACAGCAGCGACATCGCGATCGCAATTTGATCCTGGAAAAACAATAATTCCAAATTTCATTGGCTAGTTTGATATGTTTGTTAATTCAAAAGAATAGTTTTCAATAACTGGATTGGCTAGGAGTCGATCGCAGATAAAATCGACTTTTTCTTTCGCTTTTGCTTCGTCAGTTGCATTGAATGTCATTTCGACGTATTTGCCAATTCTGACTTCTTCTACTTCTTGATAGCCTAACTGTTTGAGTCCTGACTGTACTGCCACTCCAGCAGGATCTAAGACGGAGGAACGTAAAGTAATGTAAATGCGAGAATGATATTTATTGGACATTCGCTCTAAGTCAATCTATAGACAATTGTCCTTTTGATTTTAAACTAATCTTGCTCGATCCTTGATCTTATCCTCGTTTTGCTTAGCGTTCCTTACTTGAGATACTTTTTGCTTATTTTGTCTGACCCAATTGGACTCATAAAACACTCTTAATCACTTTTATTTTCGATAAGGGCGATTGGATTAAATTTTTTACTGATTTTTAAGAAAATTTACATATAATTAAATAGTAAAGTATCATTTTTTTTAGGAAGGATAAGATCGATCCGTAAATTAGTAATTAATAGTTATTTATTTTTAGATTGAAACTGATTCTATTTTTAAAAACATAGTCCCCCTTTAGTTAGTTATCCAGTATTAGATATTTTTTTGTGATTTTATTATTTCTAGAATACTACTTTTTAGTATTAAGAAGAAACATTCATATATTATTAATCATCTGTTATTAAAGATTCGCTGGTGTCGATTTAGATCCTTAGATTTTATTGATAAGAAAGCGGCAAAAAGCTATACTCAAAAAAAATACTTAATTTAAATTAATAAAAGCCATATATTACTAAATCCTAAAAGTATCATGAATATAAATTCTACCTTAGAAGAATTGCAGCTCTATGATTACACTGTAGATTTTAACGAATCAGTAAACGAAGTAATTAAAAATTTTAAAAATTTTCCTGAAATTCCAGGGGTAATCTTAACAGAAAATAATCAATTTATCGGAATTGTTTCTCAAAAAAGCTTTTGGCAATATATGAGCCGTCCCTATAGTTTGGAACTATCTTTAAAGCGTTCAATTTATTATGTATATCAGTTTCTTAACCTTAAGACTTTGGTCTTTTCTAAAGATATTTCCATAGTAGAAGCAGCTAGAAAAATCTTAAAAAGAAAAGAAAAAAGCCTCGCAGAACCAATAGTAGTGAAGCTGAATTCTGGAGAATATAAATTATTGGACATACGACAACTACTAATTGCACAGGCAGAAATTCATGAATTATCTAATTTATTAATTATTAATCTTTGCAAAGATTTAGAAAAAACTAATAAAAAACTCAAGCTTTTAGCTAATCTTGATGGGCTAACTCAACTTGCAAATCAACGCTTATTCGACGAGTATTTACAAACAGAATGGAATGAGGCTTTAAAAAGTACAAAATCTTTATCTTTAATTGTATTTGAGTTAGATTATTTCAAGGCTTACGATGAAATTTACGGTCATGCCAAGGCTGATGATTCTTTACGTCAAATAGCCAAAGCTATTAAAGAATTAATTAAAGAAAAAGAATGTTTGGCTGCTCGCTACGTGGAAGATGTTTTTGCTATTCTTTTTCCTGGGACTAACGAAGCTCATGCAATTACTATTGCAGAAGATATTAGACAGAAAATTCTTACTTTAGAAATTGCCAATTCTGGCTCAAAAATTAGTCCTTATTTAACCATCAGTCTGGGAGTTTCTACAACAGTTCCGGTTCAAGAAGAAGCTCCAGATATATTATTTGTAGCTGCAGATCGAGCTTTATCTCGATCTAAGCGATCGGGAGGAAATTGTGTAATTATTTCAGACAGTCAATCAAATTCGATTAAAACGAACAGAAATATTTTTTAATCATAAACAATGAAATATGCTCTGATATTTAGGATTAATGTCAGAGTCTATTTTCCATTTTAATAATACGACTGTCAACAGAACTAAGAGATTTTCATAATAGTTTGGAGATAAGAATTATTCCAGACAACTTTTCTATTTCTTCCTGCTCTTTTTGCTTGGGTCAAAGCTCTATCCGCACCAATTAATAGCATATCTGGAGTATTATTATCTTGGGATGGAGTTGCACTAGTTATCCCAAAGCTCATAGTTAAATGGGCACTAATTTGAGAACCAGAATTAGGAATTTGTAAGCTTAAGACCTTTTTGCGGATCTTTTCTGCCAGACAAGCCGCATCTATCTTATCTTTATTAGGCAGGATTATTGCAAAATCGTCCCCACCATAGCGAGCTATCAAACAATTTACATCTTTGAGAGCTTTTTTAATTACTTTTGCGATTCTTCTTAAAGCGTCATCTCCAGCTAGGTGACCGTAAATTTCGTTATATGGTTTAAAGAAATCTAATTCACCGATAATTAAAGCGATATGATTGTCTCCTTCGCGATCGGCTTTTTTCCATTCAGTTTGTAAATATTCGTCGAATACGCGCCGATTTGCAAGTTGGGTTAAACCATCCGAACTCGATAAAATTTTTAGCTTTTGGTTAGCTTTCTCCATATCTTTATAGAGATTAGTAATTAAGAGATTAGCTATTTCATGAATTTTGGCTTGTGAAATTAATAATTGATGTAAGTCCAATAACCTATATTCTTGAGGTGCTGTTTTTACTACAATTGGCTCTTCAAGTATTTTCGCAGGTCTTTCTAATGCTTTTTTAACTCCTTCTATGATTGTGGTTGTTTTCGGAAGTATTAAGTTCTCGATCTTGAGATAATCATAAACGTACCGTATCGAACGTCTTGAAGATATTTCGATACTATAAGGAAGACTCATATATTGCCAAAAACTTTTTTGAGAAATGATTCCAAAAAATTGCCCGTTCTGTAATAAAATTACTCCAGGTAAATCGCTATTATTTTTGAATTTTTTTATTACCGATTGAACCGGCTCAGTTATATCTGCTTGATAGTTAAAAAGTTTTAACTCTTCTAGAGTTGAATCGAGATTCATAAAAAAAAGATTAATTCCTAGCCTATGTGATGAGTATAACTTGTTATTGTCATTACATCAATATAAATATATTAAGCTCGATCTCTCTTGTCATTTTAGAGAAATTTAATTGCTAATAAATTAATTTTTAAATATCTCTTTCAATGCCTCTTTTTCGATGTAATTAGCTTAAAAAGGGTTACATTGAGAGAAAAACGATTAATTTCTGAGTTTGAGACTATTATGTAGAGCGAGTTTATTGGCTCGATTCATGGCAATAATTAAGCTTGCTAATAAATTTTTAATCTTGAGTTTTTCAAGATTAGGGTTTTGTAAGTTTGCCAATAGCTCGATCGAGATTAAATTATACGATCTGCAAACAATTTAATTAAATAAATTGCAATTTTAGCAAGAGCGAACGAATCGATCTAAACGTTCCATACCTTTTTTAATTGATATTGGATCGGTAGCGTAAGATAAGCGAATACAGCTATCTGCACCAAAAGCAATTCCCGGAATTGCTGCTACTTGTTGGGATTCTAAAAGATGGTTGCAAAATTGTAGAGAATTCAAACCAGTTTGTGAAATATCAACAAATAGGTAAAATGCTCCTGATGGTTTTTCGCAAGTAAGCCGATCTATTGAAGCGATCGCATCGTACATTATTTCTCTTCTTTCTATAAAAGCAAGGCGCATTTTTTCAACGCAATCTTGAGAGCTATTAATTGCGGCGATCGCGCCATATTGTGCGAAAGTACAGACATTAGAAGTAGAATGACTTTGAATCGTACTCATGGCTTTAATTATCTCGACAGAAGCAGCAATATAACCGATTCTCCATCCAGTCATAGAATAACTTTTAGCAAAGCCATTGCTGACGATCGTGCGCTTGAAAATTTCCGAATTAACAGCAGCAATACTCAAATGTTTGGCATCGTCGTAGAGAATTTTTTCATAAATTTCGTCAGAAACTACTAATATATCTCGTTCGACGATTATTTTAGCTAAATTAGTAATTTCATCGGGAGTGTAGACAGATCCGGTGGGATTTCCTGGAGAATTAAGGACGAATAATTTAGTTTGAGGAGTAATAGCGCGATCGAGTTGTTCGGGAGTAATTTTATAGTTATTTTTTGCTGTAGTGGGAACTATGACTGGCTTGCCGCCTGCTAGTTTGACCATTTCAGGATAAGATAACCAATAGGGTGCGGGAATAATTACCTCATCGTCGCGATCGATTAAAGCCAACATTAAATTGAATAAAGAATGTTTGCCGCCGTTAGTAACGATAATGTTGTCTGCAGTATAGTTTAAATTATTATCTCGCTTCAGTTTAGCGGCGATCGCCTCTCGCAGTAAAGGTTCTCCTGCTGCCGGCCCGTACTTAGTTTTACCGAGATCGAGAGCTTTTTTAGCTGCTTCTTTAATATGTTCCGGGGTATCGAAATCTGGTTCTCCCGCGCTAAAACTGCAAACGTCAATGCCTCGGGCTTTCATTGCTTTAGCTTTGGCAGAAATTGCTAAAGTCAGGGAAGGTGTTACTCGAGCTACTCTTGCTGCCAATTTCATTGTTTTTTACCCCGGAAATTATTATTTAGCATTCCAGCAGATTTAAGGCTAGAAAGTAAGACAATATACTTATTAAAAAGCATCAGTCATTTTGAACTTTTAAGACTTTTTCAAGATTTAAACCGATCTAATATTCAAAACCAACGAGTAGAAGATCGGTTTATTTACCAAAAAAGTTATAGTTTTTTAGAGTATCATTTTATCTCGATCGATACTAGCATTTTTGCTAAAAAATTATGATGTCTACGTTACCGGATCGGGATCTACTTATTTCGATCGCTTTAAAGCCGACATTACTTTAAAGAAGCCGAACAACCCGTTTAAAGCTCCTGCGGTTATCGTACCCCCCATAGCTGCCCCGAGAATACCGTGACAAAAAACATCTGTTCCTGTCAGATAGAGATTTTTAATCGGAGTTTTTGCGTCGATCCACTTGGCATCCAATCTGGTCGGTATTGCTGGAATACCGTAAATAGCACCGCGATCGCTTCCATTAAAATATTCTACTGTCAAAGGTGTAGAAAGTTCGCTGTATGCAATTAAATCTTTGAAACCTGGATATTTGGAATTGACTAGTTCGATTAAGCTTTGCGAAAGTCGTGCTTTAAGTGCGCTATATTCCGCTCCTCTTTTTTTCCAAGGTAGATCTTGCCATTTAGCAAAGCAATCGTAATTTATAAAGCTAATAATTTCACCCGTGTGGCTTGTTGCTGCTGGATTTTTGAGGGATGGGAAGGATAAATAACAGCTAGTCGGAAATCGGTCTAAGCTGTTTAGTCCCTCAAATGTTCGATCGTGGTCGTAATCTTGATAGATCCAATGATTTTCCCCTTTAAATCCCAATTTAGCCGGAGATTCTTTGAAACCTAAATAAAGGGTGATATTACTGGTTGGTTTGGCAAATGCTTTAATTTCTTTTTGATAGGGGAGGGGATAGTTTTCTGGAATTAGTTTGGTATAGGTATTATGCGCTCCTGCATTGGAAATAATTATTGGTGCGTAATATTCTTCTATTTCTGCATCCGATCGATCGGTTTTCTTTGCTTTTGTGCCGATCGCCTTTCCGTTTTCAATTAATATCTCCGTAACTTTTCTTCTGGCGATCGCTTTTCCTCCGGCTTTTTCAATTACTGGTAAAATGCATTTGGCAAGTTGAGCAGCACCTCCGACAGGATACCAAGCACCTTTAAGATAGTGGCCAGCTAACAAAGCATGAAAGGTAAAGGAACTTTGGGATGGCGGTAAAGCGTAAGTTCCCCATTGTGAGGTTAATAGGGATTTTAATTTCTGATTTTGAAAGTTGCGATCTAAGTATTCTTTGGTTGTTTGTCGGAATATTTTGCCATATTTGCCTGTAATTAGTTTGAGAGGGGCTTTTTTAAGATCCCGGAAGTATTTGTTTATGGCCGCTTTATCCTCTGGAAACATCTCGATCAGATCGGATTGATATTTTTGCGGATCGGAAGCTACTTCAAAGGTAAAGTCGGGATAGATAAATTTTTCAAACGGATCTGGCATTTTATGCCAAGTCAGTTTCCCGTCCGTTATATAATCAAATATCTCTCTTCCTATTTCTCCTTCTCCCATCTCTCCGACATAATGAAGTCCCACATCCCAGGTAAATCCTTGACGCTCGAATTCGTGGGTAAATCCACCGATTACATAGTGCTGCTCTAAAATTAAGACTTTTTTGTGACTGTATTTTGCCAGAATGGCCGCAGTTGTAAGTCCGCCAATTCCAGAACCGATGACGATCGCATCGTATTTAAATTCAGACATTTTCTTTTTCCTCGATAATTTTTCCACTGCTGCGATCGCAGAGCGAAGATCCGTCAATTGCCACCCCCAAACCCCAGCCGAGAATTGGATAAACGCTCCAAAAGTATCGCGGTGTCACGCTCAAGTTGAGCAGAACTAAAAATATACTGACTGCTAAATAGGGAATGAGATGGAATCTCACGAATGCATTTCTTCTTTTGGCTCGTTTTTGGCTGGTTTTTTGTTTCTCTAACCAAACTTTTTTAGCTCGTTCTAAAATTTGGGTTGAAATACCTATTTCAGCAGCTATTTCTTGTAATTCTTGCTGGGAAATTTGATTGTCTTTTTCGATAGTTGTTGCTTCTGCTAGAATTTCTTGAACTTGTTCGTTGGTGTATGTCTCGTTCATTATTTTTGCTCTCCTTAAAACAATGTAATCCTTTATATGTAATTTTTGACATATAAAAAATAGATTTTGAGATCGCAAGAGAATTTAAAATGATTCGATCTGAGAAATGGTTTCATCCAACCACTTTAAATACATTTGTTCGTAAGCAAGGCCGAGATCGAGAGTCATCCGCCAAAACTTTGCTTCGCGATCGAAATCGAGGGTATCGCTTCTCAGTTGAGATGGTGGGGAGTATTCTTCTGGTTTAATTTGCTGGTAAAGTTCTAATTGTTGCTGGCGTAGTTGACGCTGAAACCTTAACTCGCTGAGGACTTCTTGACGGTCTCTCGATCCAGAAAAAAACAATCTGACTAGTAAACTATCTTTGCTAGGTGGCAATTCGGTGAGGCTTTTGCCCAACCATTCTTTTAACTTAGATTTGCCTTGCTTGGTAATTTGATAAATTCTGCGTTCGAGCCTTTCGTCAGTATCGTCAATAACCGAAGTTACTAAACCGTCCCGCTCCATTTTGCGTAAAGTCGTATAAATTTGACTGTGATAAGCGTGCCAGAAATGGGCTGTCGATCCGTCGATAGACCGTTTGAGGTCGTAACCGGTCATTCCTTGATAATTGAGAAATCCGAGCAGAATATATTTAAGCATATTTATATGTTATTTCTAAATTTTTTATATGTCAATAATTACATGTATTTTTTTAAACAGGCTGCTGGTTTGCAAACAGTGGAGGGTTAATTTCTTGACTGTTTGTTCTTCTGAACTTATTTTTCATAATATTCTTTGAAAGTATGGAAAACACTTCAAGAGATCGATGCTAGTATTTGAAGCAAACTCGAAACAGAATTGCGATCGTGGCTAAAGTTACTTTAGAAAATATCTATAAAAGTTTTCCCAACCGAAACAACTCAGAGCGGGCCGCGACTCAATCGATCGCAAAACCAACAGAGAAAACATCAAAGCCAAAACAAGCAAATCGAGGAATTAGCGTTTTAAAAGCGATTAACCTAGAAATTCAAGACGGAGAATTTATGGTGTTAGTCGGCCCTTCTGGATGCGGAAAAAGTACCTTATTGAGAGCGATCGCCGGATTAGAAGAATTGACGGGGGGAAATATTTGGGTGGGAGACCGCCTAGTAAACAATTTGCCACCAAAAGAGCGAGACATTGCAATGGTGTTTCAAAATTACGCTCTTTATCCCCATTTAAACGTCTACGACAATATTGCTTTTGGTTTGCGACGAACCATAGCAACCGAAGACAAAGAAGATCGAAGCAAAGGAGTAAAAACGAAGCCTTTACCCAAAATAGTAGAATTGCTAGAAAATTTATTGAGAGCAATGACGCGATCGCTACCGAGAAAGATGCGCTATCTCTCCAAAAAAGAACGAGAAATTGAAATTAGAGTTCGAGAAGCAGCCAAATTATTACAAATCGAGACCTTACTAGAGCGATATCCCAAAGAACTATCTGGAGGACAAAAACAGAGAGTCGCATTAGGCCGGGCGATCGCCAGAAATCCACGATTATTTTTAATGGACGAACCGTTATCTAATTTAGACGCTAAATTGAGAGCCGAAACGCGATCGCAAATTGTCAAATTGCAGCGTCATTTAGAAACAACCACGATTTACGTCACTCACGATCGGGTTGAAGCAATGACGATGGGCGATCGAATTGCAGTGATGAACCAGGGACAAATTCAGCAAATTGCCCCACCATTAGAAATTTACGATCGACCGGCAAATATTTTTGTCGCCCAATTTATGGGTTCGCCAGCAATGAATTTAATCCAAGTAAGATTAGAACGGGGTATAAATCTGATTCATCCTCAATTTCGTCTTACTTTATCCCATGATTGGAACGAGACATTAAAATCGTATCAAGATCGATCGTTACTCTTAGGAATTCGGCCCGAACATTTCGAGATAGATAGTTTAAAAAAAGAAGATAATTTAGTAATTAAAGTAGAGCAAGTCGAAGCATTAGGTAACGAAACTTACATTGCTTTTAATTTAGATCGAAACGGGCCAAACCGCGATGCTAAATATTTTCAAGCAAAAATATCACCAGATCGCTTGGTGCAACCTGGTGAAGAAATATGCCTATCAATAGTACAAGACAAAATTCATTTATTTGAAGTAGAAACAGGTAGAGCTATTAGCCCCGATCGCGCTATTTAACTTTTTAATTGAGGAAATCGGGGGAGGTCAGAGTTTAAAAATCAGCTTATTTTTATTAACGATTCAATTTTCTTGCCTCAAAACTCGTTACTAGTTACTCACTACTTGCTACCTAGTTATTAGCGTCTTCTTCTGCTACCGAAACCAGTTCGTCTTTTAGTTCCACTACCAAAACTAGGCTTGCGATCGACTTGAGAGCCAGATCTTTCATTAGTTTTAAGATTGCTACCGCCAAAACCAGATCCGGTAGATCTATTTCTGTCTACAGTATTTCTTCTGGTGGTAGAAGAAGCATTTCTTAAAGCCCCAGTAGTGCGTAAATTATTTCGATTTCTAACCGTTGCTGGAGGTTCGCCATGTCTTTCTTGGTAGGAACTAACTGCTTGGTTGTAATTACTACCGTAGCCACCATAACCGTTCATCGGCCCGGCTTGATATGGTGGGGGCATATAGTATTGAGGTGTAAATAACATACTGGCGATCGCGCTTCCAGCAAAAGATGCGGCAAAAGGTACCCAGAAATTAGACTCTTGACGGACGATCACCGTTTCTTGCTGGCCAGTTTGGGGGTTAGTTTGAACTTCGGTTACGTTATGAACGTATTCAATTTTAAAATCTTTTGAGAGGTGGAATGTTGGCGTCCCCCCTTCAACATTAAGATAACTCTCTGCTCCATTTTCAACTTCTTCATCAGTTAAACGAGCCATCTGCAACTCAGTATTGCGATATACAGGGGGATTAGCATTGAGCAACATCAAAGTATATTCCCCGTTGACATCGTCGTAACTGGCTTGCTGTACCGGATATTTTCCGTCTTGTATTTTAGTCGGTTCTGGAGTGGCAGATACACCGCTATTGTTATTATTATTGGTGGTTGTTTGCTCTGAGGTTGTAGATGTTCCAGAACTACAAGCTGCTGTAGTCCAACACAAAGTTAGGGCTAAAAAAATAGCTACAAGTTTTTTCGAGAACATATTGATTTTGAAAATTCCTAATCGTTATTTGGTGTATTGAATTGAAAATTACAACGGAATCAATTCGGGGAAATTGACTAAGATTTGGTCGCTAGTCAGTTCTTCACCCAAACGTGCGGGGGAAAAGTGAACTTGAATAGCTCGCAATCTTTGTTGATAGTGGAGATTAATTAAGGTTTTGAGACCTTGTTCTAATGCTCCCATATCTGCCAAATCTGTTTCTAGATCGGGAGATTCTCCTTCTAGAGCTACTGTTATCATAACAATTAAGTTTTGAGTAACAGGCAGTGCTAACGGGTCTTCTGGTCGGTTATCCGAATCGATATCTTCTGGTTGACTTAAATATCTTTGTGACGAATCGGTAAATAATTCGGTAAAGTAGTCTCCAGCATCTCCTTCTTTCCAGAATACGTCCCCTTCATTGGCTGCGGCTTGCCAATAAATATTATTTTCAATTAAATTTTGACAAATTTCTTCTAAACCAAGGCCTAGAACTTCCATATCCCCATCACTTTCGATTGCCGTTCTACCAACGCGGTTGAGAAGGCCGAGAATGGGGGCTACTTCATTTCCTGCTAAATGGATAAAAATACGGGCAACTACAAAGCGAGTTTTACCAGTAAATTTATTAATGCGATCGCCTAGAGAACTCATTCTTTTTATATCAATACAAGCTCGATTGTTTTCTAGTTTACTATTTATATAAAACCAATCTCAAATTGTCTATTTTATATTTGTGTTTATTCTTGCTTATCAAAGAGTAACTTAAAACTAAAAAAGATCGTTTTAATTTCTCAAAACTAATTGAAAGTTCCTTAAAATTGTTTCGGTCTGAAACTTTGAGATCGAAAAGAGTTGAGGTTAAAACAAGTTGTGACTTTAGTAGAAATTATTGAAAAGGGTGGCATAGCAATTTGGCCCTTATTATTCCTTTCAGTTTTAAGTTTGGGCACGATTATCGAAAGGGTTTGGTTTTGGTCGAGAATTTTACTTAAAGAAAGAATCATCCTCGACAATCTGATTACAGCTGCCAACCGCAATTGGGAATTAGTAGAAGAACTTTCAGGAACTTATAGAACCCACCCTCTAGGACATTTTTTGTTTAATGCTTTGCGAGTTCCTAATTGCGAACCGGAAGTGTTTCATTTAGCTTTAGAAGCGTCTGCAGATGAAGAATTAGCTTTGATGCGACGGGGTGACAAAGTCTTAGAAGCGACGATCGCCCTTTCTCCTTTGTTGGGTTTGCTGGGTACGGTGTTGGGTTTGATTAATTCTTTGCGATCGATTCAAGTTAGCGATCTGGTTAATTCTTCGACTGCTGGGGTTACCCTCGGAATTGGAGAATCTTTAATTTCGACTGCGGTAGGCTTGATCGTGGCAATTATCAGTTTAGCTTTTTATCGCTTGTTTCAGGCTTTTTGGTTCGCTAGACTGCGGATTTTTCGTAAATTAGCTGGCGATCTGGAAATGGTTTATCGCAGCAGGTGGTTCTCAGCAAATCGTAACGGTAGTTCCAAACAGAGCGATCGCGTTGAAAATCCTAATTTATAATTTTGAAATAATATTATGAGCGAGCAGCAAAAATCTCGACGATCTACTAAGACTCGTCCGATCGAGTTTTGGCAGCAGGATAACTATCATCGCAGCGAGGTAAGGATAGAAATTATTCCTTTAATTGATGTTATATTTTGTATTCTGACTTTCTTTATTTTGGCAGCAGTCGGCATATCTCGCCAGCAAGCGATTACGATGGATTTGCCCCAAGCTAGTACCGGTAGGGCCCAAATGCAAGAAATGTTAGTGGTTAGTTTGGACGATCTCGGTCAATATTATTTAGAACGAGAATTAATTAGCAAAAATCAACTCTATCGAGAATTAAAAAGATACCATCAAACTAATCCCCAGGGTTTAATGGTACTCCACGCATCTAAAAATGTTACTTACAGTAAAGTAATATCGGTTTTGGATCTGCTCAGAGAAGTCGGGGGCGATCGCGTGGCTTTGGCAACTTTACCAGGGGAATCCCCCCAACCAGCTAATTTTTACCCCTATTACTCTCCTTACGAACAAATTTCGCCAAACTATCGTTACAATCCTTACAATCCCAGAATTAGGCAATATCCTAGAATTCCAGAACATCAATTGCAACAGGAAAAGTAGAGATTAGGTAGTAGGTAGTAGGTAGTAGGGAACAGGGAACAGGGAACAGGGGAACGGAGAAGACATAACTTGTTCTCCAAATCTGAAATCGATCGATTAATTTTCGACTTAAAACCCCACTAACTACTGACTAATCCCTGAGGTGCTACTCAATATTTATCGTCGTGGGAGAGGAATTATCCCGATCGCCTGGGAATTTAGTTTTGCGATGTTCGGCATAAATGCGATCGCGCCAAGTAAAGAATGGTTCGTAGGCACTGTTGTCGGCTAAACCGGGAATTCCTTTGCCTTTAAGTGCTTCTGGTAAATCTAAATAAGCTCCTTCTGGGTATTTAAGAATGATACTTACTCCAGCTACGGCTAAATCTGCCAGAGTAAGGCGATCGCCGACTAAATAAGGTCTTTCTTTGAGAATGAGACTCAAAGCTTCTAAATCTTGTTTTAATCCTCTTTCTGCTTCTGCGATCGCATCTCGAGAGTAGCCAATTCCAGTTCCTAAAAGATTTAAAAATTCTGAAGGTACTGCACCGACTAAATTTTTGAGCAGATCTGGAGTATCTTGCGGCAAAATAGAAGTACGAAAGTTTTGATTTTGGTTTAAGGCACCAACAAAAGCTTTACGGCCTTTGATCGCGATCGATTCGTCGGCCCATTCTTCGATTAACAAGCACTGTCCTTTTTGGACTGGATCTGTTGGAATTAGTGGTTTTTCTGGATATTTGCGCTCTAAATAAAAGGCAATTTCCGTCGAGTCGGTAACTATAGTATCGCCATCTTTTAAAACTGGTACTTGTCTTTGGCCGGAAAGTTGAAAAAGTTCTAGTTGTCCGACACCCGGAGTCACTTCAATTTTTTTGTATTCTAGTCCTTTGTAATCGAGAATTAATCTAACTTTCTCGGAGTATTGGGATAGTTCAAATTGGTATAACTCCAGCATTGGCTTTTCTTCCTTGGTAGTAGGTCGATATTTTCACTGATAATTTAACGTTTGCAACGGTGAAATTGAAAGGTTTTGATTTGTTTTGACTAATTTATCGCTGAATTTTGCAAGTTTCGATTCCCGACATTTTAAAGAATTCACTTAAATAGATTTTTTTACCAATTAGTTAGCTCGTTTCTGAAAGATCGGGCTAAAAGCTAGGATTGGCTAAAGTCTTATCTAAATCTCTGACTGTAACAATCTTAAAATAGAAAGGCTATTAAATCGCAACTGAGTTAGTCGGTGAAAAAAATTACACCTTTAAGACAGGTCAGATAGCAACGGGATCGGTAAACCCGACATCTCGATCGCTAAATTTTCAATTAGATCTAGTGCCTAAAACGCGAATGAATTCTAAAGGCAAACCATCGCGATCGGCAATAAAAGCCACTTCATAGACCCGATCGCCGATAATTTGCTGGGTAGGTTTCAACAAAATTTTTAAAGGTTGAAATTGTTGGGGATCGCGATCGGCCGCAGCGGCAAAACTGGTCTCCATTTCTTTCAACCAACTAGGTAGATCCGAGGCTAATTGGGTCAGATCGAAAGATAAATGATAGTATCCCACATAATGCTCGTCGCCAAAAGGGTCGGGAGGTGCTTTAGGTTCGGGAATTTGAATTAATTCGATCCGGCCCCCCAATCCTTCCATCCAGCAAGCTAAAGTATATCCGGTGGTAAACCTTTCTTTAACTGTAAATCCGAGCTGTTGATAAAATGCGATCGCCAGATGAATGTTGGCGGTACGGATCGAAGCGTGGTGCATCATAATTACGCCAAGCTATTCAAAAAACTTAAATGCGTAGGGATAGCGGCCGGGAATGCCTTCTTCTTTTTCTAAATTGAAGTTAATCACTTGCCAACAATCTTCTTGAATTGGATCGGGGCTAAATTCTACCGGAAGTCCGTAAAGTTTGGGGTGTTGAGAATCTGGCTTTTTCTGCCAAGAGTTATTACGTTCCAAATAAGAACTGACCAATTCTCGATAGCGACTGGCAATAACTACTTTGGTTGCTTTATACCCTTCTGTGTACAAGCGATCTAAAGCTTCGTGAATTTCAAACCGAATTCCGTCGGGATGGGTATGTTGTCTGTACCACTCTTTTTGCCAAAGTTTCCAATGTCTTCCAGACTGGAGATGAACTAATTCTTTTGTTTTCGGATCGGCTTCAAAAGCCCCGTGACGGGGACATAAATAAGTATCTGTTAAAGTTAATGCTGATATCAATTGGCGACAGTGAGGACAGTGAATGTCAGGGCCAAATATAGGGTAGTGTAAATTCAAATCCATCATTCTAGATATTTACCTGTCAAAAAAATTTTTATGCCCAGTAATTACGGGTTGACTCAAACTTATAGATTTTTACTATCTTTATGTTTAAATTTTGCCCGATCGCACGCTATTTTTAAGAAATTTTTCTATTTTTTATAGAAATATAAATTATTTGCAAGATAATTTTTCGAGTAATTTTTTTTCTGCTAAATTTACATAACGCCACTGACCGGGTTGAAGATTTTCTAAGCTCAATTGAGTTGTAGTTTTGCCGTCCTTGATGCCGATCGCGATTCTAACTAAACGCAGAGTCGGATAGCCAACTGCTGCTGTCATTCTTCTTACTTGACGGTTGCGTCCTTCTGTTAAGGTAATTTCTAACCAACAAGTGGGGACGTTTTTACGATAGCGTACGGGCGGGTTGCGGGGCAGTAAAATCGGTTCTGCGATTTTTTTAACTTTAGCTTGACGAGTTCGATAATCTTTAATCTCGACTCCTTTGGCTAGCTTAGCGAGTGCTTCGGAGTCTGGAATTCTTTCTACTTGCACCCAATAAGTTCGGGGATGGGCAAATTTGCGATCGCTCAGACGATGTTTTAAGATTCCGTCATCGGTTAATAATAACAATCCTTCACTATCTAAATCTAACCTGCCAACGGAATAAACCCCAGGAATAGAAATATAGTCTTTCAGGGTCGATCTCGGTCGATCTGTATTGCTATTATCGGTAAACTGACACAACACGCCATAGGGCTTGTAAAACAAAATATATTTATATTCCATAAAAACAAATCGATAACAGAATCGAGTTATTCTCAAATTGAAATGCCATCGCTCTTTTGGTGAAATCTAAAGAACCTTTAAATTATGCTGCGAAAGTGTGCAAAAATCACTAACGAAGGTATTGAGGGAACGCAAAAAGTATGAGAATTCTATTTGTTGCTGCAGAAGCAGCACCATTGGCTAAAGTTGGCGGAATGGGGGACGTGGTTGGTTCTCTGCCGAAAGTATTGCAAAAATTAGGCCACGATGTCCGCATATTTATGCCTTATTACGGTTTTCTGCCAGATAAGATCGATATTCCTCAAGATCCTGTTTGGCAAGGAACTGCGATGTTTAACGATTTTGCCGTTTACGAGTCAATTTTACCAGGTACTGAAGTTCCTGTTTATTTCTTCGGCCATCCTGCTTTCGATCCCCGTCAAGTTTACGGTGGAGAGGATGAGGCTTGGCGTTTTACTTTTTTTGCCAACGGTGCTGCTGAGTTTGCTTGGAATTACGATTGGAAACCGCAGATAATTCACTGTCACGATTGGCACGCTGGGATGATCCCAGTTTGGATGCACGAATCTCCAGATATTTCTACTGTTTTCACTATTCATAATTTAGCTTATCAAGGGCCGGGTAAATCTTTTCTCGAAAGAACTACTTGGTGTCCTTGGTATATGCAAGGAGATAATACCATGTCGGCGGCAATTCAGTTTGCCGATCGGGTAACGACGGTTTCTCCAACTTATGCCAAGCAAATACAAACAGTAGAATACGGCGAAAAATTACATGGACTGCTTTCCTATGTCAGTGGCAATTTAGTGGGTATTCTCAACGGTATCGATACGGAACTTTACGATCCTAGTAAAGATAAGTATATCCCTCAAACTTTTAGTTCTGAAACGGTCGAACAAAGAAAGACTAATAAAATTGCTTTACAGGAAGAAACTGGCTTAGAAGTTAATAAAAATGCTTTTTTAATTGCTATGGTGACTCGCTTGGTCGAGCAAAAAGGGATCGATCTAGTCATGCAAGTTCTCGATCGCTTTATGGCTTATACTAACGCTCAATTAATTGTTTTGGGTTCGGGCGATCGGGCTTATGAAACTCAACTTTGGCAGCTTTCTAGCAATTTTCGCGGCAGAATGGCGGTACAATTACTTTATAATGATGCTCTTTCTCGTCGCATCTATAGCGGTGCTGACGCATTATTAATGCCTTCTCGTTTTGAGCCTTGCGGTATTTCTCAGTTGTTAGCAATGCGTTACGGTTGCGTTCCGATCGTTCGACAAACTGGGGGTTTAGTCGATACTGTTGGCTTTCACGATCCGATTAATAATTCTGGGACTGGCTATTCTTTCGATCGCTACGAACCTCTCGATCTTTATACTTGCATGGTTAGGGCTTGGGAAGGTTTCCGACACAGAAATACATGGCAAGAGCTACAAAAACGCGGCATGAATCAAGATTTTAGTTGGTATAAATCTGCAGTTGAGTATATCAAAATTTATAAGGAAATTACCGGGCAATCTGGAGAATTAGACGAAGCAGAAAAGCAAAAGCTAGCAACATTAACTAACAAGTCTCATTAATTTTGTTTACCTCTCCTTCAAGAGAGGTAAATTTAAAGTCTCTTCTGAAGATCT
>JAAUYD010087931.1_pt1 | contig 17969 bp, 10 predicted proteins | sample 7278101 | NCBI WGS metagenome assembly JAAUYD01 (sample SAMN14350128, study PRJNA611818) | marine sediment metagenome | isolation source: surface marine sediment (0.6m) | place: French Polynesia: Moorea | collected 2018-08 | reverse complement strand
TTACGCCTGTGGACAAGTTACCCGCCGACGGGCTTGGTAGAAACAGGAAGCAAACATCAAATTGCTCTATTTGTTGAGATATGAGCGATTTGTGTAAGTTTTGTGTTGCACTCAATCCCTAACCCCTATACCCTAATTCAATGGTGCATTCTTCCAAAAGAATCTACAAGCCTGCTGTAGCCGTACAATCAGGTTTAAACAACTTTTTAGTCTGCGGTTTGGGCAGTTTGGGACAATATTGTGCCATTGTTCTCAAAGAATTTGGTGTCAAAGTCGGTGCAATTGATAGGCGACAGTGTATAGATTGGGAAATTCCAGAGTTACCGGATTTGTTGGATGAAGTGATAGTTGGTGACTGTCGCCAAATTAAGGTTTTTCAGGGGGCAAAAATCGAAGATTATCAAGTGATTTTGTTAGTTACTAGTGATGAACAGGTAAACATCCAAGCAGCATTTACAGCACGTTTACTCCATCCCCAAATTCGCTTGGTAATCCGTTCTGGTAAATATAATCTCAATCAATTATTAAGTCAAAATCTGGGGAATTTTGTGGCTTTGGAACCCAGTCAACTGGCTGCTTCCGCTTTTGCCTTAGCTGCTGTTGGTAGCGAAACCCTGGCTTGTTTTTCCTTAGATGAAGAGTTAATTCAGGTGGTACAGCGACGGATTCAACGGGGGGACTACTGGTGCAATCAACGCCAAATGTATGAGTTAAATAGCCATTTGCGTCGGATTTTGAGTTATTCTTCCCCCGATACTCAAACTACCAACAAATTTTATGAATGGGAACCAGAACACCGATTGCAGGAAGGGGATACCATAGTTTATGTGGAGAGGGGAAAACAGTTAACAAGTCTTAAACCAGTAGTAAAATTCAAACCGAAAGTCAGCAATTTCCATTGGAATTGGCAAAAATTAATAGACAAAATTTCTGGGACAAACCTGAAGCTGCAAATCCTAAATTTCTGGCATTCCATAGAATTACAATCTTATCAGCGAGTTATCCTCATCTGTGGAATTACTGTATTATTACTGGGTTTTACAAGCGTTATTACTTACAGATTATTTTATCCCCAGGTCAATTTTCTAGATGCCTTTCATGCCACAGCCAGCCTACTGTTGGGAGGATACGGGGATGTGTTTGGAGGGGTGAAACTAGAAGATGCAATTCCTGTGTGGTTGCATTTATTTAGTCTAGGACTAGCACTGGCGGGAACTGCTTTTATTGGGGTGCTTTATGCCATGTTAACGGAAAATCTCTTAAGTGCCCGGTTTCAGTTCTTAATCCGACGTCCTCCCATTCCCAAACGCAATCATGTGATATTAATTGGTTTGGGAGGTTTGGGACAAGGAATAGCTCAGTTTTTACAGGAATTTAAGCAACCACTGGTAGTTATCGATAACCAGGAATTGGAACGAAGTATGTTACCCCAAATCCCTTTAGTTACTGGTGATATTATCCATGCTTTAGATAAGGTCAATCTCCCACATGCTAAAAGTATAATTGTGGCAACAGACGACCAAATGATTAACTTGGAAATTGGTCTTATTGCCCATAATATCAATTCCCAAGCCTGGTTAGTAATCCGGATGTTGGATCTTAACTTTAGCGAAACTTCGGGACAACTTTTGCCCTATGCTAAGGTGCTGTGTACAGAAGTTTTAGCAGCAGAAGCCTTTGTGGCAGCTGCTTTTGGGGAAAATATTCTCAGCTTGTTCCATTCTCACAATCAAACTGTGTTGGTGACGGAATACAATATTGCATCTGATGACACCTTGCAGGGATTATTATTGGCAGAAGTTGCCTACGGTTATGGAGTAGTACCAATACTATACCAGAAGTCAACAAGAAGATTGCCCAAATGGATGCCTGCTGATGATATTAGGTTGCGAGTGGGCGATCGCCTGGTGGTGTTAGCAACCATCGAAGGGATTAAAAGCATTGAACAAGGCAATTTAGCTAGTACAGACTGGCAGGTAAGGGTAGAGAAAGCCATTGGTATTAATAGCACTTTTGAGGGAGCTATAACCATTGCCCGAATTGCCGGATTTTCCCTAGCAATGGCAACAAGGGTGATGGAACAATTGCCAGTAATTTTACCTAAAGCACTGTATAAACATCAGGCTCATCGTCTAGTCCATGAGTTAAATAAAGTCCAGGTGGTAGCTCGTTTGTTGGATAATTCGTAATACTGTTACGTACCAAGGTTGCTAGGTGATGCTCTGGTTGCTCTCGCTCTGGTTACAAGGTTCTACCTTGTAATGCGTTGATCACAGGCTCTGCCTGTGATCAATTCTGGAGGCAGCAGCCCACCCTAGAAAGCATTTCCAGGCAGCAGCCCAGAAACGAGTGCTTTAGCAAGCCGTGACATTCTCCCGACGCTCACCCGAAACGGGTAGAGCGCGGGCTTCCCAAGATCGCTCTTGAGGTTTCCTGCTTCATAGGGGTTCCCGGGCAACCTTCCTCCACAGGCAGTATCACCGTCTGTCCAACGGCTATAAGACCTCGTTGCATTACTACTTGAGCAGCAGCAACATCTCGGTCTGTTGTATATCCACATTCATGGCAGTGATGTACCCGTTCCCTAAGTTCTTTTTTCCCGGTATGGGCTCCACATTGAGGGCAAGTTTGGCTTGTCCCGTTGGGATCAACCTTGGCGAAGTACACCCCACGTTTCCAGCACACCCATTTGAGGATTTCCAGAAAACTTCCCCATGCCGCATCCAAACAATGCTTTGCCAACATGCCACGGCTAGTCATTTTGAGATTCAAGTCCTCAGCAAACACCATCCCGACTGTGTCGCAAAGCTTATGAGCCGTCAAAAAATGGAACTCACGCCGAACGTTATAAATGTGTTCATGCAGTGCGCGAATCTTGGCTTGTACTTTCCGGTAGTTGGCAGAACCCTTTTTTTTATTTCTCAATTTGCGTTGCAGCCATCGAAGCTTGCTTTGCAAATCCACGAAAAAGCGCGGACGTTTTACCAATTCACCATTAGATACAGCCAAGAACTTTTCCAATCCCAAATCAATCCCCATGGGTTCACCATGGGGCATGACATCAGGAACAAAGACATCTGCTTGCAGAATCAGTTGAGCATACCAACCCGACGATTTCAACACTACCCGCACTTGCTTGACCTCAAACCCTTCTGGGATCGGACGATGCATTCTTGTGGGCATGACTCCAATTTTCGGCAGTTTCACATTAAACCCGTTGATTGGGTTGGACTTGAACTGCGGGAACACAAACGAGTGATACTGACCAAACTTCTTGAAGCGAGGGAACCCAAATCCCCTTGACTGCATGAATTTGAACGACTTATCCAGTCGCTTGAGAGCATCTTGCAAGACCTGAGAATGAACTGCCTTCAGTTCTGGAATCACGTCTTTGGCTTTGGTCAGTGCGTTTTGCTGTTTGTAGTAGTCGGGATAAGACACATCCACAGGAATAATGTATTCGTGTCTGATACTGCAAGCATTGACCGGACATTTACGCGAGTTCATCCAGTCCTTTCGCTCTGCCAGTGCGTAGTTGTAGACGCGGCGGCATTGCTCCAGCCAATCAAGCATTTGAGCTTCCTGGTCAAGTCCTGGATAGATTCGGTAGCTGTAGGTCAAGTTCAACATCTCTACATTCTAACAGATTCATGTATTTTGTTAGAGGCTATAACATAAGTATGCCAATTTTCGGGGCATCTAACCCCTCAATTGGCACGGGGAGTCCATGTATCCCGGCGCTCATTTTTCAAATAGAGCGCGGGACTTATAGCTCCCCGAACCCCTCACAAGTTAACTAGATAAAGCTTGATTAATGTGCTTTAACAATTCTTCCATGGAAATTGAGCGGGGTAAAATTTGGGTGGTAGAATTTCCGATTACAGATGCGATCGCCCCTAAGTTATCTGACAGCTTTTTTTGTGACTGCTTGTGGGGAATTTCTACTTGAGAATCGTTGTTTGACTCAGATACCAATATCAAAATTGGTGGTAATTTTCCTGATAATTGTGCTAAAGCCTTCAGTGCTGCCAGTATCTCTTTGGTGAGGATAGATTCTGTTAAGCAAAGTAGCATTAAGTCTACGCTTTGGTGACGAATTTGTTGTAACATTTCTGCCCAGGAGCGTCCCATGGTAGCTTTAAAGCCAGCGGTTTGCAAATATTGAATCCATGCTTGAAACCATTCTGAACCCCTAGCAATAGCCGGTGGATTTTTGAGTTGGGCAATATTCCCATTGATTTTTGTCCGCTTTTGTTTGACTCCTGGTAAATCTGGTAAATCTGGTAAATTGACGACAAAAATATTGGGAGGGCAGCATCTACCAGCGGCAATTTCCAATACGGACAATAGAGCATTTGTGTTACCATCCTCTAGTGGTGTTAAGCAAGGGAAAACTGCAAGTCCAGGGATTTGGGAAGCTGCTTGGATAATTGCCACATCGCAAATTACCAGGGGTAAATTCTTCAGACGGGGATACTGACTGAATTTTTCCAGGTAAGGTTGGGGGTTAGGCATTTGTGTATCCAACAGAACTACATCAAATTTCCACACTCGTGCCAAAAGTTCTGCCTGTTCCAAGTCATCGGCTTCTATCACCCTTTGTCCTCGTAAAATGGGGATGGGGTTGTGGAGTTCCAATGCACAATTAACTAACCTGAGAATTCGTAGGGGATTGTTAATAGTGGTGGTATCGCAGGTGCTTTGTTCCTGTTGCTTGGCTTCTGGGGTGATAAATAAATTATCCAAAATACCTGCCAATTTACGATATTGTACTGGTAAATTCAAGAAGCCATCGGCACGGTTGGCAAAGGCTTGTTCCTTTTCAGCGCTGGTAGCGGTGACAATCACGGGAATGTGACGGGTGGCTTGATCTGATTTAATTAGGGTGAGTACATCCCAACCCGACAGTAGGGGTAGTAAGGGATTAAGAAATATTGTTTGGGGTTGCAAACGTCGGGCTTTTTCTACTGCTTCGGTTCCTGAACGAGCAATTACGGCTTGATATCCTAAACCTGTTAGTTGCTCTGTCAGTGCTTCTATGTATCGGCTGACTGCCTCTACTACCAATACTAGCCTTTGGGAGCGATGGGAGTAATGAGGGGATGGGGTAGTACTGGGGTGGGGAACAGAATTAACCACCATATCTTCCCAATCTCCGAGTCTACCTATTTCGACCTCTGTCCACTTTTCTAAGTCAGTTTCGCCAAAGCTGGTTTTGGGAGGACTGGGGGGCAATAATAATGTAAATTGACTGCCTTTACCTTCCCGAGACAAGAAGCTCACATCTCCTCCGTGGAGACGTGCTAAAGCCCTGGTTAACACCAATCCTAAACCGGTACCTTCAAATTGGCGGGTGAGGGGATTTTCCAGTTGTTGGAATTTTTGAAAGATTAAATGTTGTTGATGTTCGGGAATACCAATACCGGTATCCCAGACAGTAAAAGCAATCCAACCTTCCCAGCGATTTACCCGCAGTCCCAATTGTCCACCAGTGGCGGTAAATTTAAAGGCGTTGGCAAGTAGGTGTACTAGCATCTGGCGTAAGCGTAGCTCATCTGCAACCATGCCCTCTAAGCCTGGTTCAATGGCAAGATGGTATTGATGCTCTACAGCAGTTGTCTGTGAGTCTGGGGAGGTAGTTGGGGTTTTATTGTTTTGGGTATATAGTGCTTGGGCATCGGTATAGGCTCGTTCACACACAGTGCGAATATTTACAACAGACAGAGTTAACTCCATCTGTCCCGTTTCCATGCGGGTTAAATCTAAAATGTCATTTACCACACTCATCAGGTGGCGTCCGCTTTGATGGATTAATCCGGCATAACGGGCTTGACGTTCGTTGAGTTCTCCTAACTGTTGGTTAACAAGTAACCGCGATAATCCTAAGACAGCGGTGAGGGGTGTTTTGAGTTCATGGCTGATACAAGCTAAAAATTCGTCCTTTAAGCGATTTAATTGAATCAAATCGGCATTTTTGGCTGCTAGTTCTTTGCACAATAGTTGCTGTTCGGTGACATCTGTGGCTAACATCAACCATAAGTCATTACTTGCTGATGTGTGAGAATTTGGCTGCAAGTTTATGTGTAAACTATCTAAGGGAATTTTGGCGAACTGCCAGATTCTCTCCTGACCATTTTGCATTTCCACAACGCAGGTGCAACTACCAGGTTGGCGATTATCCAAAAAGCAGCGACTAGAGGGAGTAGATACTTTCTCTCCTCCTCCTAGCTTTTCTGGAAGTTTATCAGTGAGAACTGGACTATTTACTGCTAAGGTAGAATTTCCACCCCCAAATTCTGTTTGTAGGGGTGAATTTTTCCAACCATGTCCATTGCCTCTGGTGATGATAATATCTGGTTGAACAGCTTTTTGGAGTGAAAGTATTGCGTTTACTTGCTTGCTGATGGCTTCCGGGTCTTTTAATGTTCCCAACTGTTGCCACCATGCTGGGTTTTGTGCCACTATTGTTCCTGTAGCAGTTTGTAACATTAAAGGCCAAGGTAGTCGTTCTAATAGCCCTATTAATGCTTTATATTCTAAAGAGTAGTTTTCTTTTGCAGTCCAAGATGGGGGATAATTTGGGGTGAGTGTAGCATCAGCATTTTCTCCCACATTACCTTTTGGGGAATTATTAGACTTTAAAGACTTCCTTGTGGCTTTGTGAGAACTTGGTTTTTTATTCCCAGAATTGATTTTTGCTTTTTGCTGCGCTAAAAATTGCAACAGACGGGAACTATCCAACAGCCCTACAAATTTGCGATCGCCATCGATTAGTGCCCAATTTAAATTTAAAGGATTATTTTCGCAGTTGTATTGAGAAGGCAAAAACAAGCTAAATTGCTCTATACACCATGAATCCGGTAATATTTCTATTGATTCTATAATGTCCTCTCCCCAAGTTAAGACTGGCTGCTGTGACTCCAACAGCTGACTAGCGCTTGGGGTGCCGATTCCTGTCAATAATTGTGGTAATATGCCCGCAGAGCGCAGCAATCCTAGAGGTAAACCTTGTTCATTTAACACTACCAGGCGATCGCATTTTTGTTGGGAAAAAATTGCCAGTACTGCCGCCACAGTAGTAGTTGTTGGACAACTGGGTACCCTGGTAATAAATTCAGAGAGCGGGTAATTTAGGATTGACATAAGGACCTGGTGGGTTGCAACTTCCGAGTCGGTATGAGTATCTGGCATGAGCAACTGCATTTATAACCGGGGGTCATTTCTGTCTGAGGTCATTACTATTATGTTATTTAATCACCGGATAGCAGCTTTGACAATTTGGACTTCTTACTTACTTAATAGAGTGGAACCTCAGACACTCCGGTTCTACCTTTGATTCCTATCAATATTGCTTTGAGTGACATCATTCTTGATTGCCACTAACAACAGCACCTAGTAGATTTTTCCAAAGGTTAAGCCCCCTAGGATTTGCTTTTCCATCAGTATCTCCTTGCTGTCGCCAACTGATTAGACAGGATTAAATCGCGGCAAATAGTCATAAAACCGGATAATTTGGACGCTTACAAATAGTAAAGAGTGGTCATTTTTGTGTAGCCATCTCTTTCTATGTAGTTGTGATGGCTTGATAATCAACTTAATGTTTACGGTAAGAACAGTGCTTGATGTAAAACGATTTTGCTGTTTAATCCTTACCGACAGTTGTCCAAAGCTATCTAACTCAGGGGTGTCATGACTTAAATAACGTAGCAAGAGGCTCAGAGTGGAAAGACCTACCCCCATTTGGGGTGAATAATGCGGTTTTATACCGTTTTATCCCGACCTGTAGGTTTTCCACTCGTCAATGATAGGGATAGCTACATCAATTATCCGTCTTTTGATTCGCTTTGGAACCTTTAGGAATTATAATGATTGAGAATGCGACATTCCTTCATTTTCGTTTAAATATCTTAATTAAGGAGGTAAATAAACCACCAACATAATATAAATATAAGTTTGTAAACAAGATGTAAACAACACAGTAGCTAATCTCACCTGGATAACTAATTGCGGGGATAACCTCCAGCCGAAGCTAATCTACGAAAAGCCGTGAATTAGCATCCTCAAAGGAAGACACCTGGGGCTAATGGAAAGTTAAAAAACGGGCATCTATACCAGCTTCATCCTATCCAGATTAACCGTTGCTCCCCTTACCTACTCAGTTTTTACAGTTAGCATTGCTGATGTTACTACTGCCCTTGGATATAATGTCATCCCTTTGGTTAGTGAGTTGCAAAATATATAAATGAATCAATATTATTACTGATAGTAATTAAACATCTGGAGGTTACCAAAATCATGCTTTATCCATCGGAACTAGTTGTTAGAAAAAATTTGTTTTGGTTAATTACCCAGAGTATTGGGACTATTTACCAGTCGTGTGATTGGCATATAACCAGGAATCCGAGTTATCTTTTTCAGGATTTGTTATTGTGGTTAAAGCAGCCCCGAAATCAACATAAAATCTTTGAAAAATTATATGTACTTAGATGGCAAAAAAAAGAAAATAGGCAGTTTTTCTCAGAAATGGATGCAGTTGAAAGACAGAACTTGTTGCGGCAAATCAAAAAAGATTATAGTCAGATATTGATAAGTTATTTTACTACAGACAGAACTGTCAAAGATAAAATAGATAAATTTGTCAATTTAGTTTTTTGTGCTAAAATTCCTGTGCCTCAGATTATAGAGATACATATGGATTTAATTGAGGAGTTTTCCAACCAGCTAAAATTGGAAGGGAGAAACGATGAAGCATTACTTGATTATCGCCTGACATTAATTGATATTTTGGCTCATCTGTGTGAGGCATATCGCTGTTCGATGCCAAAATAGCTTCAAGGCTGATAATTCTAATTGTCAAGCACACAGTTCATGGAAAGCTGGCACTCTTAATCTACTATGCTTTGAGAACCTACCTCAAATTTTTATGTATGAGTAAAATCAGAAAAACCTATGTCCTCAAGCTTTATGTAGCAGGTAAAACTGCAAATTCTGTCCGGGCACTAAAAACACTCAAAGATATATTAGAACAGGAGTTCAAGGGAGTTTATGCTTTGAAAGTCATCGACGTACTCAAAAATCCGCAGTTGGCAGAAGAAGATAAAATCTTAGCTACCCCCACACTATCGAAAATTTTGCCTCCACCCGTGCGTAAAATTATTGGGGATTTATCAGATAGAGAAAGAGTATTGATTGGATTAGATTTACTCTATGAAGAATTGGTTGAACAAGAAAGCTTAGAAGAATAGTAAGCTGTTCAACATTTAACTGTTCCACATTTAAATTGTATATGAGTGAGAGGCGAGACGCCCATCCCATGCTGATCCTACAATCAACTGATGATTTTTGTTTATGCAAATTAGATGTATTATAGCTTAAAAAGCAACCTACAATACAATAAAATAAAAATTGATTAAGATTATTTACAATACTAAACAAAAATTGGGTTGAGTTCCCATTTGTCAAAAACAAGCAATGAGTGAAAACGACCTATCAGGGCAAAATCAAGCACGGGTACTTACCGGTGTTGAAAAAATTCGCACGATGATAGAGGGCTTTGACGATATTAGTCATGGTGGTTTGCCCATTGGTAGAAGCACCTTAGTCAGTGGTACCTCTGGAACAGGTAAAACTTTATTTTCTTTGCAGTTTCTTTATAATGGTATTAGCTATTTTGACGAAGCTGGAATATTTGTCACTTTTGAAGAATCTCCTAGTGATATTATTAAAAATGCCTGTATATTTAACTGGGATCTACAACGTTTAATAGAGTCAGGTAAACTATTTATCCTCGATGCTTCTCCAGATCCAGAGGGGCAAGATATTATTGGTAATTTTGACTTGTCGGCATTAATTGAACGGCTACAATACGCAATTCGCAAATACAAAGCCAGACGAGTAGCAATTGACTCCGTAACGGCAGTATTTCAGCAATATGAAATGGTAGGAGTGGTGCGTCGGGAAATTTTTCGGTTGGTAGCACGTCTGAAACAATTAGGTGTGACAACCGTGATGACTACAGAACGTAATGAAGAATACGGACCGATTGCTGCTTTTGGGGTAGAAGAATTTGTCTCAGATAATGTGGTAATTGTTCGTAATGTCCTGGAAGGGGAACGTCGTCGTCGCACCATTGAAATTCTCAAATTGCGGGGTACAACTCACATGAAAGGAGAGTATCCTTTCACCATTACCAATGAAGGAATAAATATCTTCCCCTTGGGAGCGATGCGTTTAACTCAACGTTCTTCCAATGTCCGGGTTTCTTCAGGGGTGAAGACTCTGGACGAGATGTGTGGTGGTGGTTTCTTCCGAGATTCGATTATCCTAGCTACGGGAGCCACAGGTACTGGTAAAACCCTGTTAGTGAGTAAATTCCTTCAAGATGGCTGTGTTCATGGGGAAAGGGCAATTCTATTTGCTTACGAAGAATCTCGTGCCCAACTTTCCCGCAATGCCACTTCTTGGGGAATCAGCTTTGAGGAATTAGAGAAGCAAGGGTTACTGAAAATTATTTGTACCTATCCAGAGTCTACAGGTTTAGAAGACCACTTGCAAATTATTAAGTCAGAGATTGCTGATTTTAAACCAGCCCGTATTGCCATTGATTCTCTTTCTGCCTTAGCTAGAGGGGTAACCAATAATGCATTCCGGCAATTTGTAATTGGTGTCACGGGTTACGCCAAACAGGAAGAAATTACCGGATTTTTTACCAATACAACAGACCAATTTATGGGGTCTCATTCCATTACTGATTCCCATATTTCTACGATTACCGACACGATTATCATGTTGCAGTATGTAGAGATTCGTGGAGAAATGTCCCGGGCAATTAATGTATTTAAAATGCGCGGTTCTTGGCATGATAAGGGTATTCGCGAGTACAACATTACTGCTGAAGGTCCGGATATCAAAGATTCTTTCCGTCATTACGAAAGAATTGTCAGTGGTGCGCCTACCCGCGTTACTATCGATGAAAAGGCGGAACTGTCTCGCATTGTCAAAGGCTTTCAAGATCAGGGAAGTTCCGATTCCTCAAGTTAGCATCATGTTATAGTCTGTGGGAGAAAACGGTTTCTACCGCTTGATTTTTGTGTGAGGGAACGCGGTGAAAGGACAGCAAATATTCCATACTTTTTTACCTGGTGTGACAGCAGCAGTATTAACCACTCAACCAGTTTGGGCTGAGAATGTAAAAGTCAGCGGAATAGAGCTGAGTACTACTGCTAACAATAACACCATTATTGCCAACAAGGTTAATAGGCAACAGCCAAGTACACCTAAAAAAAATCCAACCACCGTTATCACCCCTAGTAGGGTGAGTTCAGGCAATTTTCAGCTTTTGAGTGATAGCGCTACGGGGATAATGGTGACTGGCAAAACAGGTGTACCCATCAAAACAACATCGGCAACAGATAAAAAAGCGGTGTTGAATTTGACCCCTTCTTTATCTAATTTCCTAGAGAAAAATCGTCTTGGTTCTGCCCAAAATCAGCAAACTCGTGGTGATTCCTTGATTACTACTAAGAAACCGCAGAATGAGGGCGATATTATTGTTAATGAAAATGTAAAACCTAATGTAAAACCTAATTCTGTAGAGTCAAAAACTTTGCCCGATGCAGTGGGCAAGAAAAAACCTCCTAATACAGCAAAAAGTCCTGGATCTGCCAAGCTGTTAAATGCGGTGTTGAAGCAGCGAAATTGTCAGCAGCAATCTGGAAGCAAACAACCCCCAAAGGAAACAGGAAACAGGGAACAGGGAACAGGGACTGGTTTGTCAGAGGATTTAAACCCCTGCCAAACTTCTGTCACTTTGAAAGGTGAGGCTTCAGAGCAAGGAACCAGGCAACAGGAAACAACTGTTAAGAGTTGCCCGTTGCCCGTTCCCTCCAAGGCAACAGCTTCGGTGACTGTTAGTGATGCAAATTGCTCGCAAAGTGATATTTCTGGTCAGCCAATGGCGCAAACACCAACGCCAATACTACCGGAGACTAAACAGTTAGAGCCAAATGGTTCTGGTTCGGCTTTACCACCTGATTATCTCAATCCCAGCCCCAATCCTTTGCAGTTTCCCACCAAACCGGGAGAAGTGGAAGTAAAGGGAACTCAGCCCATTACTTTAGAACAAGCGCTGGAATTGGCAAAACGCAATAATCGGCAATTGCAAGAGGCACTATTGCAGCAACAAGTGGCTGAAAAAGACGTGCGAGAAGCTCAAGCAGCTTTGTATCCTACTGTCGATCTTACCACTCAGGTTAGTCGGCAGCAGTCTGCTGGCGCTCAACGTCAGATTGAAGCTGGTTTAGCCGGACTAGATACAGTCACCGACACTGTGAATGCTCAAGCAGAGCTAAGATATAATCTTTATACCTCTGGGAGACGGTTGGCAAATATCCGAGCAGCAGAAGAGCAACTACGCTTCCGTGAATTGGATGTAGAGCGCATTGTAGAGCAAATTCGTCTGGATGTCAGCATTAGATACTACGATTTGCAAAACAGAGATGAACAAGTGCGGATTAACGAGTCTGCCGTTAGGAATGCCGAGGCTAGTTTAAAAGATGCTCAAGCATTAGAACGAGCTGGAGTGGGGACGCGGTTCGATGTGTTGCGCTCTCAGGTGAATTTAGCCAATGCTCAGCAACAACTAACTAGTGCTGTTGCTGAGCAGCGAGTTAGCCGTCGGGAATTAGCAAATCTGTTGAGTTTGTCCCAAGGGGTTGATATTAGTGCCGCAGACCCTGTCAAATTAGCAGGACTGTGGAACGAAACCCTTGAAGACAGTATTGTCAAGGCATTTCAAAACCGTCCCGAACTGCAACAGAACTTAACCCAGCGTAATATTAATGAGCAACAGCGCAGGGCTGCACTTGCTAACCTGGGTCCCCAATTGAGTTTGGTTGCTAGGTATGACCTACTCGATCAGTTCGATGATTCTGTTGGCGTTACTGATGGCTATACTGTAGCCCTCCAGGCAACCTTAAATCTATTCGATGGGGGAGCAGCAAAAGCCAGAGCAGCTCGGGAGAAAGTTGAGATTGCGATCGCGGAAACTCAGTTTGCTCAACAACGCAACCTAGTGCGCGTTGAAGTAGAACGGCAATATTTTCGTTTGCAAGCTAATTTGGAAAACGTTCAAACCGCTAATGCTGCTTTGGATCAGGCGAAAGAATCTTTGCGTTTGGCAAGGCTGAGATTCCAAGCTGGTGTAGGTACTCAAACTGAGGTAATTAATGCTGAAAGCGACCTTACCAGAGCCGAAGGTAATCGAATTAGTGCAATTTTGGAATACAACAGCGCTTTGACTCGTTTACAACGAGCTGTTACTTCAAGGTCATCGCGCTAGATGAATGGTGAAAGGAGGGAGATGGGGGAGAGAGGGAAGAGGGGGGAGAGGGGGGAGATGGGGGAGAGAGGGAAGAGGGGGGAGAGGGGGAAGAATAAAATTTTCCTAGTCCCATTTACCATTCTCCCTTTCCCATTTCCCATTTACCATTCTCCATTTACCATTCCCTGCTCAATTCAGATATAGCGGTTTTTACTCTTTATGCAATACAGACGCTTACCTCACCCCTTTCCCCTCTCCTACCCTACGGGAAGCCACTCCGTGTCTATAGTAAGGAGAGGGGTGCCGAAGGTGGGGTGAGGTTGAATTGTGTACCTCACTCAACTGAAAACCGCTATATTTCTAATTTTGGCATTGCTGAACTAAGGGATGAATATGAGTGGGGTAGGCATCTTGCCTGCCTGGTGAAATACAGAAAACGGGCAGGGATGCCCCGCAGTCGCTACAACGGGGGGAACCCCCGCAACGCGCTGCTCTCCGTTCCACAAACCAAGATGCCCATCCCACAAAACCATCAAAATCATCCTGCCGTCAAAATTGGCATAACATATTTGAAAAAAGAATGCGACACATAGTTGGTTGGTAGGGGTGCGGTTTCCGCGACCCTACAATTGGATCTGTTGCAACCATTTTTTGATTGGGTATAAGATTCCATGACTACAGTTACATCTCAAGAAATAGCCCAATTTCGTTCCTTGTTGGCAGATTACCCCCAAGCTTTGTCAGCACTGGATTTAATCGAAGATTGTGAGGGAGATTTGGAAGATGCAGCTATGACACTAGCTATTCGCGCAGGACAACAACCAGAAGCTGAAAACTCCGAATGGTTAGATGCTTTGGCGAAAAAATGGCGTGCTGTTATCTGTCAGGCACAATTGCGGGATGACTTGCTGAATGGAAAAGTACTCTTAACGATGGAAGAGTTAAAAAAAATACCAACGTTTCCGAAGATTTTAGCCACACCAGTTTTGATGTATGTTTTTAAGGAGGGTATTAACAATTTTTGTCAGCCACTAGATACTGTTAAGTAATCAGCTTTTACACATCTAATTTGCCGTTTTCAAGTCAATAGAATAAACCTCACCCCGGAACCAAAGCCACCCCTCTCCTTAGTAAGGAGAGGGGAAGGGGGTGAGGTTCAATCTGTATTGCACCCAACTACCACTGATGACTTTTCCAAAACCGCCACTATTTTTACCCCAAATTCCTCTTCAAATACTCCCTTTTTATAATCTAAACTCCACAATTCTAAAGCACAGTCATCATCAAGTCGAGACGGGAAAATTCGCAGGTGCAATTCCTTTATATTGCGGCGATATTCACATTTAACTTGAGATATGGCAGCAATTTTCCGCCGATCCAAAGCCACTGCTAATCTTAAAATCGCACTCAATTGACTCACAAGAATGCGGTGTTTTTTACTCAAAATATTATAATTTTCATGCTTTTTTTTCGGCGGTGATTTGCGATGATAACGAGCTATATTAGCAATAATTTCGATTTCAGTTTCGTTATATCCTAATAACTCACCATTACGAATTAAATAATAGGAATGCTTGTGGTGGGAATCATGACTGATATAATGACCACAATTGTGTAATATGGCGCTAGACCAAAGTAACTGTCTTTCTTCTTCTCCCCAACTATGCAGCAAATATTGGGTTTGGTCAAATAGACTCATGGCAAACTTAGCCACGCGATCGCAATACTCTAAGTTAACGTGGAACTTTTTTGCTACTTTTAATACACTTCTATCGCGCACCGAAACTTGATAGCGCAGACGGTCTTCTATTAAGCCGTGGGCTAGCATCCAGTCTACAATTACCCCTTCTCGCAAGGAACGTTCACAAATTGTTAATGAATCAACTCCCAACAGGGTCATTGCTTCCAGTAATATTATTGAACCTGCCAGTATAACCTCAGACCTTTTTTCGGGCATACCCGGAATTGCTGCCCGTTCGGCGTTAGTCATTTTGCGCAGTTTATTTACCCATTCCCGCAAGTCTTTGAAGGTAAGCTGGTAGCCATTGAGGGTAGAGGGAATATAACCCAATTTGTCCCTGGCATTAATTAGCGCCAAGGTTTCAGCGGTTCCAGATGTACCCACTAAGCGGGGAACTTCGCCAAACTTGAGATTTGCTAGTACTTCTTCAACGGAACGTTCCAGCATCCCCCTGACAAATGCTTGCAGATATTGAAACTCATCATTATTGATGGGATCGGTGGTGATTAATTCCCCAGTTAGTCGCACTGCGCCAACTTTGGTACTAGTAAGGCTTCTTTCCTCATGGGAGTCCCCTAAAATTAACTCAGTGGAACCACCGCCAATATCGATGATGATGTGGGGCTGGTTATTAAATTCCATCCCCGATAGTACACCCAGGTAAATCCGTCGCGCTTCTTCTTGTCCGGCAATTAAGTCAACGCTTAGACCTAACTCTTTGTCTACTGTTTGTAAAAAATCTTTACCATTAGGGGCTTCTCGGACAGCGCTAGTCGCCACTGCCACAATGGTTTCAGCTTTCAGGGTTCTGGCTATTTCTTGGAAGCGTCGCAGAGTTGCGATTGCCTTTTCCATTACCTCTGGTTTGAGATTCCCTGTCACCAAATCGCGATCGCCCAATCTGACAGTTTCCTTTTCTCTGTCGATGATGCTAAATGCAGGTAATGTGGGTTCAATGCGCACAATTACCATATGCAGGGAATTCGTTCCCATATCAATTGCAGCAATAATCCGGTGTTGCTCAACTGTTTGAGTGGGGATACTCGGATAGCTTGTTGAAACTAAATCCACCATCTAATTATATCTCTCTATTTAGAATAGTAAAAGCTGGAAGTAGGGAATAGGGAATAGGGAAGTAGGGAATAGGGAATAGGGAATAGGGAATAGTGTTTCTTTCATTAACGGATGAGAAATAATCGGTTACTGTAAAGAAACATAGAAGTAAGTAGTCGTCATGAACTGTGTACACCAGGGCACATGAAAATTCTTCTTAAGGGACTTGCAAATAAAAAAATATCCCAAAATTTGATAGTGGTACAGGCATCCTTGCCTGTATGAGGGGCAGGCAGGGATGCCTACCCCACAATATGGGATAATTTCTTTGTTGGTATTTCCTAACCTGTTTCCCTTCGCTGGACTCACCTGTTAAGAATTCCCTATTTTCAAGTCAGCCTATACTTTTACAAATACCAAATAACGATATTCTATAGATGTAAAGATGTATTAATTAATCTTTCTCTAGATATTTTTGATTACCTATGCTGAGGAACCCACAAACCAACACAGACGAACCTACTTGGAGTAAGATTGTCCAACTTTTGCGGTGGAATAAACCGGAAGGGAGGTTAATTTTGATGATTCCTGCCCTTTGGGCTGTGTTTTTAGCAGCTTCGGGAAAACCTCCTCTACCGTTGGTGGGAGTGATTATTCTGGGTACTTTCGCCACCAGTGCTGCTGGGTGCGTTGTTAATGATTTGTGGGATCGCAATATAGATCCAGAAGTAGAAAGAACCCGCAATCGTCCCTTAGCATCCCGGGCACTTTCGCTAAAAGTTGGGATTGTGGTTGCGCTGGTAGCGATGGCTTGTGCTGCGGTTCTTGCTTTCTATCTTAACCCATTTACTTTCTGGTTATGTGTGGCAGCTGTGCCAGTAATTTTACTTTATCCCGGTGCCAAGCGAGTATTTCCCGTACCACAGTTGGTGCTTTCCATTGCTTGGGGTTTTGCTGTGTTAATTAGCTGGAGTGCTGTCACCCAAAACATAAGTTTACCCACTTGGCTGCTGTGGGGTGCAACGGTACTGTGGACATTGGGATTTGATACTATTTATGCTATGAGCGATCGCGATGATGACCGACGCATTGGTGTTAATTCTAGCGCTCTGTTCTTTGGCAATTATGCCCCTGTAGCCATTGGAATTTTCTTTGTGGGAACTGTTGGTTTGCTGGCTGGTTTAGGAGTCGTTACAAATCTTCATTTTGCCTTCTGGATTTGTTTGGTAGTAGCCGCTATTGGTTGGATTTGGCAGTTGGTAAATTTGCGACAGCAAGACTTGCCTAACCCAGCTTATGGACAAATGTTCCGGCAGAATGTCTGGATTGGTTTTATTCTCCTTGCTGGCATGATTGCTGGCTGTTTTTAATACAGGTAATAGAGAACAGGGAACAGGGAACAGGGAATAGGGAATGGGGAATGGGGAATAGGGAATGGGGAATAGGGAATAGGGAATGGGGAATAGGGAATAGGGAATAGGGAATAGGGAATAGGGAATAGGGAATAGGGAATAGGGAATAGGGAATACACACATCTTGCACCTGGACTAAAAAGCGAGGCAGCGCGTTGGTGAGCTTTTTTTGGTTTTCCCCTTCAATGGTGCAAGATATGAGCCTCCGACTACCGCAATTTTCGCGCTAACAACAAATGAAACAAATACAACATCCTCTTACCTTGTTCCCAGTTCCAGTAAACCAAAAAGTTTTTTAGAAGTCTTACCATCTGGACATTTCAACTAAAACCAGGAATATCACAAAACTCACAAAACAACGTTAAATTGAGCATTTCAGACGATACCCCTAGTTACCTTCAAGCGATCGCTTTATTACCAATGGTGTTTGCTTCCTGATCCA
>JAAUYD010187780.1_pt1 | contig 17971 bp, 13 predicted proteins | sample 7278101 | NCBI WGS metagenome assembly JAAUYD01 (sample SAMN14350128, study PRJNA611818) | marine sediment metagenome | isolation source: surface marine sediment (0.6m) | place: French Polynesia: Moorea | collected 2018-08 | reverse complement strand
GTGGGTATCACACCCAACAAGTTCGACCGCGTGGCGCGGATCGGCCAGGCGGTTGTGCTGACGCTCGACTCGCTTGCCATGGCGCAGGCGGTTGCCGATAGCCCGCTCGACAACGCGGTCGTGGTCGAGATCGACTGCGGTGAGCATCGGGGCGGATTGCCGGCGGACGATCCGGACCTGATCCGCATCGCCCGCACCCTTGGTCCCCGGTTCTCCGGGGTCATGACCCATGCCGGCCACTCCTACGCGACCGATGACATCGCCGAGGTCAAGCTGACTGCCGCAGCAGAGGTCGAGGCCGCAACCCACGCCGCTGACTGCCTACGGGCCGAGGGGATTGGGGTTGCCCACGTCTCCATCGGCTCAACACCCACCGTTCTACACGCAGATGACCTGAACGGTGTGACCGAAGTCCGGGCCGGCATCTACCTCTTCGGCGATCTCTCGCAATACGGTCGCAATATCTGCCATCTTGATGACATCGCCCTGACGGTGCTGGCCACCGTCATCGGTCACAATCGGAAGGCAGGCGTCCTAACGATCGACGCCGGGGCCCTCGCGATGTCGAAGGATGTTGGCGCCAATACACACCTGCCGACGGCCAAATATGGGTGGCTCTGCGACACCGAAACCCTCGCCCCCCTCGGCCTCGCCATCGATGTCGTTCATCAGGAGCATGGTACAGTCAACGTCCCCGACCCCAAGCTTTATGACCGTCTGCCCATCGGCAGCACCGTCCGTATCCTGCCCGGCCACGCCTGCCTGACCGCAGCGGGCGGTTATGGCAAATACCACCTGACCGACGGCAGGGTGTGGGCGCGGGTCGACGGCTGGGACTAGCGGGGTCGGCTCACGCGATCTGCTGGCTCTCGCTGGCGCCGCGTCAGCACTCCGCGTCTGGGCCCGCTCGCGATGCCGAGCTTTCTCGCATCACCCTGACGCCTGACTGACCTACCCGTCAAAGCGCAGGATATGCGGCCAGGGATTGACCTCCGTCGCCGGATCGACCTCGACCTCGATCAGTGCCGGCGCCTCGCTGTCGAGCGCTTCCTGCAAGACAGGCTTCAGGGCCTCCGGGCTCGCGGCCCTGTAGCCCGCGACGCCCTGCGCCTCGGCCAACTGGACATAGTCGACGCCGGGCAAGTCGCTGGCCACAGCGCGGCCGTCGAAAAGGGTCAGCTGATCGCGCCGCACATTGCCGTAAGCACTGTTCTTGAAAACGATCGTGACAACGTTGATCCCATATTGCGCGGCTGTGGAAAGCTCGCCCGCCGCATACATGAACCCGCCATCGCCCGTGATCGTCACCACCGGCGCATCCGGCCGTCCGACCTTCACACCGAGCGCTGTCGGAAAGGCAAAGCCGAGATTCCCCTGATAGCCCGAGGTGATGTAGGTCCGCGGCGCATAGACCGGCCAGGCAAAGTAGGAGGTAAAGCCTGCCTGGCAGATATCCTTGACCAGGATCCCGTCGCGCGGCAGCACCTCCCGGATGGCATCCAGATAGGCGACATGCGGCTGCACCTCCTCGAACTTGGCCCGCGCCGCCGCCTCTGCCGCCGAGATCCTAGCCGGCGTTTCGGCATCGGGGGACGTGCCGGCCAGTGCCGCCGCCAGTGCAGCAGCGCCCTCCGCTGCATCGGCTACGATCCCGACATCGGGGCGAAGACGCACCAGCTCGTCCGGGTCGATCTCGATCCGGATCAACTTCCGATCACCGCTCAACCGGTCGCTCGCATTGCGCATCCCGCGCCACCGCATCGCCTGCATTTCGCAGCGCGAGCCAATGCCGATCAGGAGGTCCGTCTCAGACCACAGCTCCCATGCCCCGGCGCTGCCCACACCCAGCGGATGATCAGCCGCCACGATCCCGCGCCCACCCCGGAAGGCCGTCACCGGCGCACCCAAAGCCTCGGCAAGGGCCTGCACCTCCGCGCTCGCATGCAGTGCGCCGTTTCCGACCATGATCATCGGCCGCTTTGCCTCGCCCAGCAATGCGGCCGCCGCCGCCACGGCCTCGGGATCGGGTGCGGGCGCTGCGGGGACCGCCGATTGCAAGGCGGGCTCCACAGGTGTCTTCTCGGCAAGCCAATCCCAGCACATCTCAAGGGAAACCGGCCCGGGCCGTCCGCCCAGCATCTGAGCATAGGCCTCCGCCACCTTCGCCGGGGCATCCGCTGCCCTTGGCACACGGCCCGCCCATTTGATGAAGGACCGCATCGTGCCCGCCTGATCCGGCAACTCGTGCAGATGCCCGCGCCCGCGCCCCATAAACGCCGCGGGGACCTCGCCCGTCAGCACCAGCACCGGCGCATTCACCGCGACGGCAGTACAAAGAGCCGCGCCTGCGTTCAGCATCCCAGGCCCCGGCACGACCGAGCACACGCCCGGCCGCCCGGTCGCCTTCGCATAGCCCATCGCCATATAGGCAATCGTCTGCTCGTGGCGGGCGCCGATCACACGCACCCGGTTCTCCGCCCGCTTGAGAGCATCCATCAGGGGATAGGTCTGCACGCCCGGCAGGGCAAAGACCGTGTCCGTGCCCTGGGCGAGCACCGCCTCGACAATCGCTTCGCCGCCTGACAACCGCTCGCCCATCACATCCCCCAAATCTGTTTCGCAAATGACCGGGCCGCAGAAAGCAGCCCTCCCCTTCACTAGGCCCTTTTGCAAAGCATCTTCAAGGATAGCGCTTCAAAACACCGGGCCGCTTGGCGCCGCGGGCGGGACTGCACCTAGCCTGCGAGCGCCCGCACCGCATTGGTTGCCTCGTCCAGCGCATCCCGGTCGGTTGACCGCAGCACGATGTTCGTCCCGTACCTCCCGTCCCGCTGAAACGGATACGAGCCGATGGCAACGTCGGGATGCGTCTCGGCAATCCGGCCGAGCGCCTCGGCCACATCACTCTCCCCGCGGTCGATCCGCACGCTTTCCGAGATCAGTGGCAACCCACCGGCGAGCTCCGTCACAACCGTCTCGACCATCGCCTCGAAGACCGCCGGGACACCCGCCATCACATGCACATTGCCGAGCGAAAACCCCGGCGCCCGGCTGACCGGGTTGTCGATCAGGAGCGCCCCATCGGGGATCCGCGCCATCCGCAGGCGCGCGGGCGTCAGGTCCGCCTCGCCGTTCGGATAGTTCATCGCCAGCACTTGCCGCGCGTCTTCGCGAACGTCGATGCCGACCTCGAACGCCTCAGCCACGCAATCCGCAGTGATGTCGTCATGCGTCGGACCGATCCCACCAGAGGTGAACACATGGTCCCAAGCGGCGCGCAGCGCGTTCAGGGCCGCGACAATCGCCGCCTGGTCGTCTGAAACCACCCGGACCTCTTTCAGATCGATCCCCCTTTGCGTCAGCCTGCCAGCCAAATAGTACATGTTGGCATCGCGCGTCCGCCCGGAGAGGATCTCGTCACCGATCACCAGCATCGCGGCAGTTGGGTTGGCCATTAGCATCTCCTTGTCTTCCGTGCGGTCAGCGGCTAGCGACAGTCTTATGAAATTCGATCCGCCCCTGATCCCCGCAACGCTTGAGAGGCGGTATAAACGCTTCCTCGCCGATGTCATCCTCGAAGACGGAACCGCCTTGACGGCCCACTGTGCCAACCCGGGCACGATGCTGTCCGTAAACACGCCTGGCGCGCGTGTCTGGCTGCAGGACAGTCAGAACCCCAAGCGTAAGCTCCGCTACTCGTGGAAACTGATCGCGCTCGAAGGCGATCACCTCGCTGGCATCGACACCGGCGTTCCGAACGCCATCGTCGCCGAAGCACTGGCCGAGGGGCGGATCGAGGCACTCGCGGGCTACGCCTCCACACGGGCCGAGGTCAAATATGGTGAAAACAGCCGTATCGACTTTCTGCTCAGCGACCCGGATCGCGCGGACGCTTATGTCGAGGTCAAGAATGTCCACCTCCGCCGCACAGCGGATCTGGCCGAGTTTCCGGATTGCGTCACGGCCCGCGGTGCCAAGCATCTGGACGAACTCGCCGCGATGGTTGCCGCCGGACACCGGGCCGTCATGCTCTATGTGATCCAGCGCACAGACTGCAGCCGCCTTGCCTTTGCCGCCGACCTTGACCCGGGCTATGCTGCTGCCGCCCGCCGCGCGGCCGCCGCGGGGGTGGAGATGCTTTGCGTCGGAACCGACATCACGACCGAGGGGATTGCCATCGCCGGCCCTATGCCCATTGATCTCAACGCTTGAAAAGCCTGCCTAAAAGGCGCATCTACACCGGAATATCGGGACATGGTCCGCACATCACAGCCAAGGAGTACCACGTGGAAGGCCTGACACCGGGGCGTCTGAACCGCGATGGCATCCGCATCCACCGGGACGCGGATTTTGAGGGTATGCGCAAGGCCGGCCGGCTGGCTGCCGAAATCCTTGACATGATCGCCGAGTACGTTGTCCCGGGTGTGACCACGGCTGAGCTCGACAAGCGGATCGAGGACTATATCAACGACCATGACGCGATCTCGGCCACGATCGGGTACAAAGGCTACCAGCACGCAAGCTGTATCTCGATCAATCATGTGGTCTGCCACGGCATCCCGTCCGACAAGCGTCTGCGAGAGGGCGACATCCTCAACATCGATGTCACCTGCATCGTCGATGGATGGTATGGCGACACCAGCCGCATGTTCATAGCCGGGAAACTCTCCCGCAAGGCTGAACGTCTGATCGACATCACGCATGAAGCGCTGATGCGGGGCATTGCCGCGGTCAAGCCCGGCAACACTTTCGGAGATATCGGGCACGCCATCCAAACCTTTGCCGAGGGGGAGCGTTGCTCGGTCGTGCGCGACTTTTGCGGCCACGGCCTCGGCCGGGTCTTTCACGCGGCCCCCAATGTCCTTCACTACGGCACTCCCGGCAGCGGGCCGAAGCTGGAGGCGGGCATGTTTTTCACAATCGAGCCGATGATCAATCTCGGCCGGCCCGAGACAAAGGTGCTGGCGGATGGCTGGACCGCTGTGACCAAGGACAAATCGCTCTCTGCGCAGTTCGAACACACGGTCGGTGTGACGCGGGACGGCTGCGAGATCTTCACTCTCTCGCCCGCTGGCCTCTTCCATCCGACCTGGATCGCCGCAACCGCTTAAGCCTCCATTAACCAAGAACAGCAAACGTGCCGCCATGGCACGTTCAAAACGAAATGCAGGCTTTGGCGAACCGGCCCAGCTTGGTCTGGCGCTCGACCCTCCACCATCACGCGAGGAGGGCTCTCCGTCAGACGACCTTCCGCAGTTGGAGGAACGACACCAGGTCAGCCATCGGGAGCGTTTGCGCGCCAGGTTCATGCGGGCGGGCGCGATTGCGCTGGCCGATTACGAACTTCTGGAACTTGTCCTCTTCCGCGCCGTGCCCCGCCGCGATGTCAAGCCGCTCGCCAAGGATCTGATCGCAACTTTTGGCGATTTCAATCACGTCGTCTCGGCCCCGCCCGCGCGTCTGGCAGAATGCCCAGGGGTCGGGCCTGCGATTGTCCAGGAATTGAAGATTGTCGAAGCCGCCGCCCACCGGCTGGCGCAGGCACGCGTCATCGGGCGGAACGCGATCTCCTCCTGGGACGCGCTTTTGACTTACTGCAAGACCGCAATGGCTCATCGCGAGACCGAGCAGTTCCGCATCCTCTTCCTCGATCGCAAGAACGTCCTCATCGCCGACGAACCGCAAGCCAAGGGCACGGTCGATCACGTGCCCGTCTATCCGCGCGAGGTCGTCAAGCGCGCACTGGAGCTGAACGCCTCTGCCCTCATCCTTGTCCACAACCACCCCTCGGGCGACCCCGAGCCTTCGGGCGCCGATATTGACATGACGCATCAGATTGCGGCCGCGGCCGCGGCGCTTGGCCTCACGCTCCACGACCATGTCATCATCGGCAAGGAGGAGGATGCGAGCTTCCGCAGCCTCGGGCTCCTCTAGCACATGTCAACAAGGCACTGAGCGACCTCGCGAAGCGTAGGTCAGGGCAACCCATTGTAATACATAAAAAATGGAGCGCCTCAGCGCGCGAGGCTCCGCGTCCAGACCTCTACACGGCGATTGATCCGCCGCCCCTCTTCGGTGTCGTCGCAACTGAGCGGCGACAGCTCGCCGTAGCCGAGCGCCGTGATCCGCGCGCGCGACGCGACGTCTTCCGACAACAGCCCACGCAACTGAGCTGCGGCGGAGGCCGCCCGCTCCTGGCTGCGGTCGCGGTTGTTCGATGCCTGACCGAGCGAGTCCGTGAAGCCGATCATCAGGATCTCTTTCCGGTCCATCTCACCCGCATTGATCATCTCGGCCAACCGCTGCATGTCCGTGCGTGCACGTGCATCAAAGTCGACCGCCCCTGTCTCGAAGCGCAGGGTCAGCGACATGCGCTCCGCCGGCAACAGGGTCTTGGTCATATCCTGCAACTGCGTCAGGCTTGCCTCGGCCACACCGGGCAGCATCGCGCTGACAAAGCGCAGGCCCTGTTCGTTGACGGTGACGGCCGACACGCTCTGATCGACATAGCCTGCATCTTCGATCACCGTCTGCGCTTCGTCCGAGGACAGGAAATCGACGAACTCCACCAGGTTCGGCGGCAACTCCCGCTCCGACCGGTAGAGATAGATCCGCTTGGCGTAAGGGTACTCTTCGGATTTGATCGAGAAGGCCGTCGGTGCCGACCAGATCCCGCACTCCCCCTCGATCAGGAGGGGCCGTGTGCTGCGCAGGCTGGAGAACGTCGTCACCCCGAAACCAAACGGATCAGCGGCGACCCGGTCGGCGACGCGCGCATCGTTTGGCAGAACGACTGTATTTCTGCCAAGCCGCACATCTGCTGGCGCCAGAACCTTGCGCTCCAGAATGGCCACTGTCTCTGTCGTCTCGGCCGGCACATAGACGTTGATCGGACCGTCCGGACCACCCAACTGGCTCCAATTGTCGATCTGGCCGGAGACGATGGCGGCAATTTCCGCTTCCGACACGGTGCGGATCGGATTGGAATTCTGGGCAATCATCACAACCGCATCGAGCGCTATGACCGACTCGCTCCGCGCCGAGCGCAGGTTGCCGAGCCCAAGTGCTGCAACAAGTTGAATTTCGGCCCCGTCGACCGGCCTGTTTGTGATGGCCACGGCCGATCTGGCGGTGGCGAGCACCTCGAACACGCGTTCTGTCGCCAACGGCTCAATCATGATCTCGTTGACGACCTCGCCACTTGGCGTGCTGAGGACGACATTCGTCCGCTCAGGCCCCAGCGGCTTGATCTGGATATCGGTGTCTGTGGACAAGCTGAAGCTCTCGACAAGGCTCAGGATCAGACCCTGATCCACGCCCCGCGATGTCAAAAGGCGAAACGGCTCGGCAGCGCTTTCGATCGTTGGGCAGCCCTCGCCCTCGCAAATCACGCCTTCGGCCGCGACGGGGATGGTTCCGACACCTGTTTCGATCGTGTAGGTCTGGCCGTCGAACTCCTTCAGCGTCCCCCTCAAGCTCAGGTTGCCATCCGTAGACCGAAGCGTCACGGTCTGGGCCTGCGCAACACCAGCCAGGAGCAAAAGCGCGATCAGCGAAAGAGGCCTAAGCATGATCTCATGCAATAGATACATCGTTTGCCCATGCGGAATTTGGTCTGCCGCACGAACGTAGTGCGCTACGCCGAAAAGACACGTTAACGACGAGCGACTCTGATATCCTGTATCGTATTAGGAATCAAGACTTCCTCAGCGGAACCACAGCTGGACAAGTCGAACTGAATGTCGCTGTCGCGCTCCACATATTCGCCTTCGATGCGCATTGTGCGGATCACCGGAGCCGACTCGCAGATGGCGCCAAATGCGGCCAACTCGAGAGAAAGATCGATCAAACCACCCTGTGTGCGGCTGTTCTGGATCAGGGTGTAGACCTCAGTCTTCCAACCCAGACCTGTCTGGCGACCCAGAACCGTCAGATAACCCGTGCCATTGCGGCGGGCGGAGCGATAGCTGCCGGGGTTCTGCGACCAGATATGGCCTTCCGTATTCTCACGTGCGCCGAACTCGTAGGCGTGCAAGTCGAAGTCGATATCCGAGCTCCACATCACCGCAACGCGGATCAGGTTCTCAAGCCCGTCAACCGTAACGCTGTCGGTTTTGACCGAGCCGTCGTTGAACGTCACAGTCACTTCAGCGTCGCGACGCAGCGCGGGAACGGTAAAGTCCGCCAAGCCGCTTTCGTCGGTCGAGATCGTGAAGGCGATGCCGGAATGCTCAACCATGAACGCACGGTTTGGGCGGCAGGGGCTGGAGATCGACGCAACGATCTCTGCGCCAAACTGCGCCGTCAGACCCATTTCGATGCCGCAATCCTCGACAATCTGAACCGGCTGCGGTGGCGTTGGCGTGCTCTCAGTTGTGCCCGTATTCAGCGCCGCGACGTCCTCGCCCGCCTGGGGCTGGACAGTTTCAGGCTCAACGGGCGTTTCGACGACCACATCCCTCGGCGGCGGTGGGGCAGCCGGTGCCGTCTGAATGTCAATCCGTGATTCTGTCTGGAGCGCAGCGACCAGCGACGGTGCACCGAGGGGCGACCGCACCGGATCGGAGCCGACGCGCGGCAGCGACGTACCGGCACCGCCAAGCTCGGCGATTGTCAGATCCTGACCGGAAAGGGTCTCGGTGATGCCGACCCCACCAGGCCGAGGAGCAGAGCGTGTATCAGCGTTTACGCCACCGGCGCCCGAATCGACCTCGGACGGCGACAGCAGCGCACGGGCCGCGGACACGGTCACACCCAAGACAGAGCTGCTGCGGGCAATGCTTGCCAGAACACCCGAGTTCTCGGGCACGCTTTCAACCCTTGCGACGGTCGGCTCCTGCGTCTGCGCGGCGGGACCGGCAGTGTCGCGAGCGATGCTGGCCACTTCCGGGGCGCTCGGGGCCTCGCCGACGGTCGGCGCAACACTTGCGGTTTCGACCGGCTCAACGGGATCGGGCACGTCGTTGTCATCCGTGACGTCTTCGACAGCGGCGGTCTGGGTCCCGATCTGCGGAATCTGCAGTGGCTGGCCGCCACCCAGGCCGGACGGCAGGGCATTCTGGTCGAAACCCGACGGGCTCTGCAGACCACCGGGCTGTGCGGGCCGGCCGGGCAGGCTCACACCGGCTGTCTGAAGCGGGGCAGGGGTGCCCGGACGGCTCGTCGGCGCCGAAGGGGACGCACCCGTGGACGGCCGCGAGGCGGAGGCGATGTTCACACCACTGACGCCGCTGGCTCCAGCGTCAGGCAGCGGGCTCGACAGCGTTACGCCACCGGTTGCCACCGAGCGCACACGCGCCGAATCGTTGGCGACATTCACGCCGCTCGACGTCAGACCGGCAACATCCGTACTGACGGAGACAGAGACTGTCTGATTGCGGTTCCGAATACTTTCCGTTGCCTCACCCGGAGTGATGACTTCAGCCGTATCCGGCATTTCGAGGCGCACCGGCGCCTGCATGGCCAATTGGGACACCTCGCCCAAAGAACCCTGCTCCGCCTGGCGCTGGCGCTGGGCTTCGGCCAACTGCCGCTCGCGCTCGACGTTCAGAACTTTCAGCGAGACGATCGTACGCTCGCAATCATCCTCGAACGGAACGCAGTAGGATAGCTCATACTCGCCGATACAGGTTTCGCTTTCAGAGAACTGGATGGCACCATCGAGAGCTTCGGCCATACCACAGGTCGGACCAGCCAGAACGCGCAATTGCTGGGGATCAACCAGATCCGCACCGGTGTCGTTCAACATCACATCCAGCAACTGCACACGTCCGGCACGCAACGAGAACGTATCGGGCGCAGGCTTGAACTCAGGCTTGGTCGTGATGATCGATTCCCCATTCTCGCCACGGCCGAGAATGGCTCCTACGGCGACCATCAGCACCAAGGCTGTCATGATCGTCATATTTCGATCGTCGAGTTTCACGCCGATTCCTCCGTGGGCATGACCTTGTCGAGCCCTAATTTACCCATAAAAAGCCATTGTGAAACAACCTGCTAGGCGAACAACTTACAGTGCGCCTTTCCGGCAACAACGGCTTTAAACCCCAGATTTCCTTACCACTTCCATAAACAGGTAGTATGAAGACCCGGCGAAAATAGGGCGGAAATGCTCGCCTTGGCCAGCGGATCGGCAACAAAGCGCCGATCGATATTCACCAATTGGTGATGTCAAACGCGGCCGTGGCAGTGCTTGTACTTCTTGCCGGAGCCGCAGGGGCAGGGCTCGTTCCGCCCGACATTGCCCCACGTCTCGGGCCTGTCGGGGTCGAGCGCTACAGCCGTCGCGGGACCGGCATCGGCGGTGGCCAATGCAGCGGCTTGAGCCTCCTGAGCTTGCCGGGCCTGCGCCTGAAGCTGGGCAATCATCGCCTGCTGCTCTTCCTTGGTCATCAACTTCACATGTGCGAGCTTCCGCGTCACCTCGACCCGAAGGCGGTTCAGCAGGTTCTCAAACAGCGTGAAGCCCTCGGTCTTGTACTCGTTCAGCGGATCGCGCTGCGCGTAGCCACGGAACCCGACGACCGAGCGCAGATGCTCCAGCCGCAGCAAGTGCTCCCGCCATTCATGGTCGATCGTCTCAAGGAGGAGTTGTTTTTCAACCGAGCGCAGGATGTCCGGCCCGTAATCTGCCGCCTTCTTCGCCATCGCCTTGTCGGCCGCGTCGGCAATCCGCTCCCGGAAGACCTCGTCATCGACACCTTCTTCTTCGCCCCAGGCCATGATCGGCACATCGAGGTTGAGAAGTCGAATGACCTCGGCATAGAGCCCCTCGGTGTTCCACTGATCGGGATAGGCCTTGGGTGGAATATGCTCGGTCACCAGATCGTCGATGACCTGGGCCCGCATGTCGCCGACAATCTCCGCGACATCCTCGTCTTCCATAATCTCGCGGCGCTGTTCGAAGATGGTCTTGCGCTGATCGTTCATAACGTCGTCGAACTTCAGCAGGTTCTTGCGGATGTCGAAGTTCCGCGCCTCGACCTTCTTCTGCGCCTTTTCCAGCGCCTTGTTGATCCAGGGGTGCACGATGGCCTCGCCCTCTTTCATGCCGAGCCGTCCCAGCATCGCATCCAGACGCTCGGACCCGAAGATCCGCATCAGGTCATCCTCAAGACTGACATAGAACAGCGTCTTGCCCGGATCGCCCTGACGGCCCGACCGGCCGCGAAGCTGGTTGTCGATCCTCCGGCTCTCATGCCGCTCTGTCGCCAGCACGAACAGCCCGCCCGCATCCAGCGCCTTCTGCTTGGCTTCGGCAATCTCGGCCTCCACGCGCTCGCGGATGGCGATGGGGTCGGCATCTTCGCCGGCTTTCTCGATCTCTTCCTGGATCCGGGCGTCCATATTGCCGCCCAGCTGAATATCCGTCCCGCGGCCGGCCATGTTGGTCGCAATCGTCACCGCACCGGGCACACCGGCGGCGGCAATGATCGCCGCCTCTTGCTCGTGGAAGCGCGCGTTCAGCACGTTATGCTTGATCCCGGCTTTCTTCAGTTCCTGCGAAAGACTTTCCGACTTCTCGATCGAGATCGTACCGACCAGCGTCGGCTGCCCCTTCTCATGCGCTTTCTTGATCCGCTCCACGACCGCCTGATTGCGCTCTTTTGAGGTGCGGTAGATCCGGTCATCCAGATCCTCACGTGCAATCGGCTTGTTGGTCGGCACTTCAACCACGCCAAGCCCGTAGATCGTCTGGAACTCCTCCGCCTCGGTCTGAGCGGTCCCGGTCATGCCGGCCAGCTTCTCATAGAGGCGGAAGTAATTCTGATAGGTGACAGAGGCGAGCGTCACGTTCTCGGGCCGGATGGTGACACCTTCCTTGGCCTCCAGCGCCTGATGCAGACCTTCGCTCAGCCGACGCCCGGCCATCATCCGGCCGGTGAACTCGTCGATCAGCATCACCTCGTCATTGCGGACGATGTATTCCTTGTCCCGCGTAAAGAGCTTGTGGGCCCGCAGCGCCTGCGTGACGTGATGGACAAGCGTTGTGCTCTCGGGATCGTAGAGGCTCGCCTCCTGCTCCAACAGACCATCGGCATGCAGCCGCTTCTCGACAAACTCGTTGCCCTCGTCGGTCAGTGTCGCCTGGCGGAACTTCTCTTCGATCTCGTAGTGCTCTTCGGTCAGGCTCGGAATGATCTTGTCGATGGTGATATAGAGTTCCGACCGGTCCTCGGTTGGGCCTGAGATGATCAGCGGCGTCCGTGCTTCGTCGATCAGGATCGAGTCCACCTCGTCCACAATCGCGAAATAGTGATCGCGCTGGAACAGGTCCTTCAATTCGGACTTCATATTGTCGCGCAGATAGTCGAAACCGAGCTCGTTATTCGTCGCATAGAGAATGTCGGCGTTATAGGCCGCGCGCTTCTCCGCCTCATGGGCCTGGCGCTCCTGCTCGGCCGCAAGAGGATCGGTGGCAGTCGGATTGAAGGCCACGACAACGCCGACTGTCATGCCCAGAAACTCATAGATCTTGCCCATCCACTCCGCATCGCGGCGGGCCAGATAGTCGTTGACGGTGACGACGTGCACACCGCGTCCCGTCAATGCGTTCAGATAAACGGGCAGCGTCGCCATCAGCGTCTTGCCCTCGCCCGTCTTCATCTCGGAAATATTGCCCCGGTGCAGGAAAATCCCGCCCATCAGCTGAACGTCGAAGGGCCGCAGGCCCAGCGTCCGCACTGCCGCTTCACGGGCATTGGCAAAGGCTTCCGGCAAAAGGTCGTCCAGCGTCTCGCCTGCGGCCAAACGTGACTTGAACTCCTCCGTCTTGGCCCGGATGTCTTCGTCGCTCAGCGCCTGGAACTCAGGCTCCAGCGCGTTGATCTGCGCGACCAGCGGGCGAACCGCCTTGACCTTCCGATCGTTCGGTGTCCCAAAGACTTTCTTCTGTAATGTGCCCAAGCCCAGCATGGTTGACCTGTCTTTCCGCGTCTCGTTGCCCTGGCGGCGCCCCACCGCACACCATCCCGTACTTCCCGTCGTCGCCCGCGGTCCGGGTCTTGCCGCACCCGGTCCGACGCTTTATGTGGCAAAGCAAGACGCCAATGTCTCGTCCGTGCGACCGGCTTCATCTAAGCGGCGGGCGCACACCTGTCAACGCCGCCCAAGGGGCATGCGGATCCGCACGGATCCACTCAGAACTGGAGCTCGCCCATGTCGATCACCCGCCCGTTTTGCAGCGCCCTGATTGCGGCTGCGCTCTCTGTCACCGCCCCGGCTTTGGCGCAAGACGAACAAACTGATGCGGAAACCGCGGTCGAGTACAGCAGCGAAACCATCCTCGCCCGCATCGGTGACGTTGAGATTACACTCGGTCATGTGGCCGCAATGGTTGCGCAGTTGCCCGACCAGTATCGCCAGCTGCCGGACGAGACGCTCTACAATGGGATTGTCGAGCAGCTCGTCGACCAACAGCTTCTTGCGATGGCGCTCGACGCTGACAGCCTGCCGGAACGCGTCGCGCTGATGCTGGAGAATGAGACACGTGCGATCCTCGCCCGCGAGACGATCCAGCGCTCGATGGCAGAGGATGTGGAAGAGGCCGCCGTTCAGGCCGCCTACGACGAGGCGATCGGCAACATTCCGGCCGAGACGGAATATAACGCGTCCCACATCCTTGTGGAGACCGAGGAAGCCGCGCAATCCGTGATCGAGACGTTGAATGGCGGGGGCGATTTCGCCGAGACCGCCAAGGCGGAATCGACAGGACCGTCCGGCCCGAACGGCGGCCAGCTCGGCTGGTTCGGCGCCGGCGCAATGGTCGGCCCCTTCGATGCGGCTGTCCAGGCGATGGAGGTCGGCACGATCTCCGAAGAACCGGTCCAGACGCAGTTCGGGTGGCATGTCATCCGCCTCAACGAGACACGTGAGAAGCCCAAGCCCACACTGGAAGAAACCCGCGCGCAGTTCGAAGATCAGATCCGGCAGGAGCGCCTTGAATCCTACATCGCCGATCTGCGTGCCACATCCGATGTCGAGCTCTTTGGCGAAGGCGTGCCGCCCGAGGCCATCCGGGATACCACGATCCTGCCCGACTGATAATGGCGAAGATCAGCCATGTCTCGCCGCTGGCCCCGGCCGGCGGCTTTCCCGATCTGCCGCCAATCGCCGGTGTCCGCTTTGCGAGTGTTGCGGCCGGCGTCCGGTATGAGGACCGCCCGGACGTGATGCTGGCCGAGATTGCCGCGGGCAGCGCGATGGCCGGCGTCTTCACCCGATCCGCCACGCGCGCGGCGCCCGTGCTCTGGTGTGAACAGAACATCGCGGCAGCCACGGACTGGGCCGCCGACAAGGGCTTCGCGATCCTCGTAAACTCCGGCAACGCCAACGCCTTCACCGGCGCTGCGGGCGAAGACAGCACGCAACGTTGTGCCAAGGCCGTCGCCACAGAGCTTGACCTGCCCCTCCGGCAGGTCTTCCTCTCTTCAACCGGTGTGATCGGCGAGCGTCTGCCCGACGACCGGATCACCAGCCAGATCGCCACCCTGGCCGGCACGATCTCCGACAGTGGGATTGCCGGGGCCGCCGCAGCGATCATGACAACCGACACCTTCCCGAAAGGTGCCGCGGAAGAGGTCACGCTGAACGGCACCACCGTGACGCTGACGGGCATCGCCAAAGGCTCCGGCATGATCGCGCCCGACATGGCGACGATGCTGGTCTACCTTTTTACCGATGCTGCCATTGCACGGGCCGTGTTGCAGGCGGTGACGTCCCGCGTCAACGCGCGCACCTTCAACTGCATCACGGTCGACAGCGATACCTCGACCTCCGACACGCTGCTGATCGCTGCCACAGGCCGTGCTGCGATGGCCCCGATCACCTCGGAAGACGACCCGCGCCTTGCCGCGTTCGAGGCCGCGCTGGAACGTCTGATGACCCGCCTCGCCCATCTCGTCGTCCGCGACGGCGAGGGCGCCACCAAGTTTGTCGAGATCCGCGTGACGAGGGCTGACAGCGATGCCTCCGCCCACCGGATCGGCAAGACAATCGCCGAATCACCGCTGGTCAAGACCGCCCTCGCGGGGGAGGATCCGAACTGGGGCCGCGTCGTCATGGCCGTCGGGAAAGCGGGGGAACCCGCCGACCGCGACCGCCTGACCATACATTTTGGCAACACCCTCGTCGCCGAAAACGGCTGGGTCGCGCGCACCTATCGGGAGGCCGATGCCGCGGCTTACATGAAGCAGTCCGACCTGATCATCTCGGTCGATCTCGGCATCGGCGCCGGGGCCGCCAAGATTTGGACCTGCGACCTGACGCACGGCTACATCACAATCAACGCGGACTACCGCTCGTGAACGTTCTTCTGGTCGCGGCCGTGGCCCTGATCGACGCCGATGGACGGGTCCTTCTGGCTCAACGGCCAGCCGGCAAGTCTATGGCAGGACTATGGGAATTTCCCGGCGGCAAAGTGGAGCCCGGCGAGACGCCCGAAGCCGCCCTCATCCGCGAGTTGCGTGAGGAACTGGCCATCGATACCTGGGACAGCTGCCTTGCGCCGCTGACCTTCGCCAGCCACTCCTACGACACGTTTCACCTTCTGATGCCTTTATTTGCCTGTCGAAAGTGGGAGGGTCAGCCGCGCCCGACCGAGGGGCAAACCCTGAAATGGGTGCGCAAACAGAACCTCCGAGACTATCCCATGCCGCCCGCCGACATTCCGCTGATCCCGATCCTGCGCGATTGGCTTTAACGATTTGTTTGCCACAATCGTAACACAATTATGCGATCTCACTTGCATTTAGTAAGCGGTAAGACGATTTTGATTACATAAGAATAAGCGGCGGAATTGCTGCAGCAGGGTGTGGTGCGGGAGACCTGTGATGCTTCAGACGATCCAGACTGGAAAATACATATCTATTCAGGGCGAGTTCGTCCGGGACTATCCGGATGGCAGCGTGATGGTGCGCGTGGGGCCGTCTTACTATGTCGGCAAACCTGTCATCAGTTCGCTTAAACGGCCTGACTCAGACGACGACCTTAAGGCGGTCAACGCCTGACACGGGTGTCGGCCCTTAGGCTGACACCCATCCTGACAATTCTCGATCGATAATCGCCGCCATCATCTCGATATGGGCGGCGTCGTCATTCAGGCAGGGGATGTATGTAAACGTCTTGCCCCCGGCCTCCATAAAGCTTTCCTGGATTTCCTCGTCGATCTCTTCCAGCGTCTCGACGCAGTCGGATGAGAACGCGGGCGCCATGATGGCAATGTTTGTCTTGCCCTCTTCCGCAAGACGCGCGACCTCTTCGACCGTGTAGGGCTGCAGCCACTCCTCCGGACCGAATTTCGACTGGAAGGTCGTGCGGATATCCGTGTCCGCCCAGCCCAGCCGCTCTTTCAACAGGCGCGTCGTCTTCTGGCACTGGCAGTGATAGGGATCGCCCTCCATCAGGTAGCGCTTCGGTACACCGTGGTAGGACGTGACCAGGATGTCGGGCTTCTCCTCCAGCCCCGCATAGGTCCGCTCGACCGACTGCGCCAGCGCCTCGATATAGAGCGGGTGGTCGTAGTAGGCCGCGACCGTCCGGATCGACGGCTGCCAGTTCATCTGCATCAGCGCGCGGAAGGCCTGATCGTTGGCCGTCGCTGTCGTGGGCGCCGAATACTGCGGATAGAGCGGGAAGAACACGATCCGCTCGCACCCCTGATCCTTCATCTTCTCGATCACCGATTTGGTCGAGGGGTTGCCGTAGCGCATACAGAAATCGACGATCACATCATTGCCGTAGCGTGCCGCCACGGCCTCTGCGACCTTCTCGGCCTGGGCCCGGGTGGTGGTCAGCAGCGGGCTTTCGTCCAGCTCATTGTTCCAGATACCTTTGTACGCCTCGCCCGAGGAAAAGGGCCGCTTGGTCAGAATGATCAGTTGCAGCAATGGCTGCCACAGCCAGGGCGAATAGTCGATCACCCGCCGGTCCGACAGAAACTCGTTCAGGTACCGCCGCATCGACCAGTAGTCGGTCGCATCCGGAGTGCCCAGATTGGCCAGGATCACACCGATCTTTGCCTTTGCAACGGGCGGGTGGTCGGCATCGGCATGGGCCAGACGCCCCTCTCCGGGATGGACGGGGCAGCGCTTCGTTTCATTCATCTGGGCGTCATACATGGCGATCCCTCGGGGCATCAAGCTAGAGTTTTCAGGTAAAGCACGCAGGCCAGCCGTCAATCATCGCGGGCGGGACGCGGTGCCGCATCCCCGGCGGGCATCTCTGTTGTGCCCAAAACATCGGCAAGCCGCGCGGTGGCTGACCCCGGCCGCAGCGGTTGCGGCTGACTGGCGGCGGGCGCCCAGCCGGTCAGGAAGACCAGTTCCACCGTGACCGGCAGCCGTCCCTCCGCATCCCCGAATGCCTCGCGGTAGATCTGATCGGCGCGCGCAAACAGCGCGCGCGGTGGCACCCGGCGGTCGCGGGCGGCCAGCACATTGGTCTCGCCCATCGCCCGCAGATCGCGGACGAGTGCGGTCAGATCGGCATAGGTCACCGTCAGCGTGAAACTGTCAGCGACCGGCAGGGCGAGCCCCGCCCGCTGCAACAGCCCGCCCAGATCCCGCAGATCGGCCATCGGCGCCACGCGCGGCGACAGCCCCCCTGTCAGCGCCACTTCCGCCTCCGCAAGGGCTGTCCGAAGCTCGTGCAGACTGCGCCCGCCAAAGGCGCAGGCGATCATCAGCCCATCGGGGCAGAGGGCCCGGCGCATTTGCACAAGTTGCCCGACCGGGTCGTTTGCCGAATGGAGCGCCAGGGCATGGATCACCAGATCATGCGCCCCCTCCTCCAGATCCAGCACATCGCCATCGGCGACCAGCGTCGGCGCATCCAGCCGCAAGGCCTCGGCCCAAACCGCGGCCCGCGGCCCGACGATCGCCGGTGCCGTAAAGGGTCTGTTAACCTCGTCCAGTCTTTCCTGCACCAGATCCGCAGCCTCGCGCTGCAGGAAGTCCTCGGGCGCCCGGGCCGC
>JAAUYD010014915.1_pt1 | contig 17974 bp, 11 predicted proteins | sample 7278101 | NCBI WGS metagenome assembly JAAUYD01 (sample SAMN14350128, study PRJNA611818) | marine sediment metagenome | isolation source: surface marine sediment (0.6m) | place: French Polynesia: Moorea | collected 2018-08 | reverse complement strand
GATTGGACGTGTCAAAATCCCCCTAACCCCCTTTTTCAAGGGGGAGATCCTTTACCCGGCATAAAAATAGCAAAAATCGCGACATTTGCCCTTAACCGAATGCCATTGCCTCGTAGGGAAGGGGACTGGGGGGATGGGTTCTCGTAAAAAGGGCTATTTCGGGACGAGCACTAACTAGTGCTATGTCAACCATATTCTAGTGGGTACCATCGGGCATTCCCCCTTTGAAAAAGGGGGTTAGGGGGATTTTTAACACTTGGGAAATATTGATTAAATCCCCCCAGTCCCCTTTTCAAGGGGGAGTTTATTACCCGCCACTCATCACTTGACATGGCACTAGTTCCCACCCCAGAAGTCTGTTTTGTTTGGGGAATTAGATATTTCTGTCGTTGCCGCGCAGGCGGGAACCCATTGAGTTCATTATGGATTCCCGCCTACGCGGGAATGACGATCTTGGATGAATTACGGTACACTACCTAGTTTAAATCAATTGACTATTTGGCTTTCGACCCAAAAAAGCGATCCATCAGGTGAATGGCGGACAAACGCCATTTCGCGAGCAGCACAATTCGTTGACAGCGTCAATTATTTGACGCTTTAATTCCAGTCCGGCAGCAGAGGCGAGAGGTGGTTATCCTTCCTACCCGACTCTAACGGCCATAAAATGAGGAGAATTTTCACCTGAAACGATAACATCGAGCGCGCTGCCACTATCTTGAAAAGCACGGAGCTCTATGTAGTCGCCCGTATTGAACTCCCAAAGTGTAACGACTTCGCTCCTGGACTGCTCGATCGCGCTTCGATCAGTAGCGGCAATAATTGTACCGTTGTTGAGAAAAATATCCAGCATTCGTCTACCAGTACTGTTGCTTTCCCATTGGGCTTGGCCAGTTACTAGATACTTTCCAGCTGTTTGAAACGTGATTCGGCTATTGTTAGATACAATATCGTGCATGTGATCCGTATCAAATTTAGTATCGTTAAAGTTTAAAACCGTCGTTGTGTTGTTCGCAATCTCTTGATTAGAAGAGTTGCGCACCCGAACTGATTGATTCAATGTTGAGAATGGCGCAGTCATTTTTTCTCCTTTTCCCTTGTTTCGTATCCCCAATATTAAAGGACTTATTACATAGTAATCTTTATTAATTTATAGTCAATAAAAAACTTTGTATTTTTTTGACATATATCTATTTTAGCTCATCTGAAAAACTTCCCTGGGGCTAAAGCCGCCAGGCTATATTCCTTAGCCGCTTTTCGGCTAGGCCATCTATTTACCCGACCCTTCATTGAAGGCTGGACAGAGCACTGGCGCTCCAGTTCATTACGTGGTACCTGGCAGTTGTAAGTTGGCGGCGATCCAGGCCAAATTCACCGGAGGTAGGAGATGGGACGCCATTTTGATATTGAATGCCTAGATCCCGGCATGGTTGCGGTCCTGGGTGTGCCTTCTGACGAGAACTCGTCCTATATGCGCGGGCCTGCTGCAGGGCCAACTATCATTCGAAATGCCCTTAGGTGCGACGCTACCAACCTCTCGACAGAATGTGGCCTCGACCTCAGTACCCACTCGGGCTGGACCGACCTGGGGGATCTGGTGTTTGAAAATCAAGCCTCTGCCGTGGCGGATATTGAACGCCATTTCCGCGAGCTTCTTTTAAGGGATGTCCGGGCCCTGGCCCTTGGAGGAGACCATGCGGTGACCTATCCAATCGTCCGCGCACATGCTGATACGTACAAAGATCTGACCCTTGTTCACTTGGATGCCCATCCAGATCTCTACGATATCTTTAATGGAAATCGCTTTTCCAATGCCTGTCCTTTTGCTCGTATTATGGAACAAGGCCTGGCTGCGCGTCTGGTTCAGGTAGGCATCCGCACCATGACCCCCCATCAGCAAGATCAGGCAAATAGATTCGGGGTCGAAGTGATTCGAGCAGCAGATGTAGGTGCGGATCTGTCTTTGGAGCTAGCAGGGCCGGTTTATCTATCCCTAGATATCGACGTTCTGGACCCGGCTTTTGCTCCAGGGGTGTCCCACCCAGAACCCGGTGGCCTGTCAACGCGCGATGTCATCTCCATCATCGGGAATATGGGCGGCCAGATTGTGGGCGCCGATATCGTGGAGCTCAATCCCAGAAGAGATCCCCAAGGTATCACCGCTATGGTGGCTGCCAAGCTTCTCAAAGAGATATTGGGAAAGATGCTTAGAGCAGGTCCCAATACCTGATTGTCCCCGGTCGGACTTTTCACTGCACAAAAGCGCTTTTTATCTTGTGGAAGGGTTCCATTTTTAAAAATCAGACTTAAATTTTATAAAAATTCAATCCTGTGTTCGTGACAATGGCTCCATTGTTCTGATTCGCGTGGACAACGGGAACATTGTGCGTCGCTGGGATGTCTAATTATCTAGAACTGACACATGTCAAACCTGGAATCAAAGGATAATATGTTCACTTGTGGTGATATTCCCGCCTGGGATGTCCCCAATGGAATGCTACACTTGTCTCCAGCTGGCATGCACAAAAACGCATCTCTGAAAATTGCAGGACTGGAAAGGCATCATCTGGAGAACGTGCCCCCAGCGATGGTGGATTTCTTATCCATTGCATCCTATCTATACATCGCAGAGCGCATGGGGCGTCTTTCAACTGACGCTGAACCAGCACCTCGTTGCTTCAGGCTCGTCATCGGCGTCCAAAATCCAGATTTCTGGCACTCCCTTGAGGTCAAGGGTGAGCTTGAGAAGGTGTTGCGAGTACTGTGCCGGGATAGATTCTCGTTTGAGTTCAGGCAGTGTCCATCGCCTTCTTTAGACCACCTTTGTTGTGTTGTGCCATCTCCCACGCCTCCAAGAGCGCTCAGTCAAAACGACGTTATCATGCTCCTTTCGGGCGGTCTGGATTCCCTGGGCGGCGCAGCTGACTTGGTGCTCGAAAAAAAACAACGGGTGATTGCTATCAGCCATCGCACTTCCAATCTGACTTGGAAAACCCAGGACGCCTTGGTAGATGCCTTATCGCGGAAGCCCGGAACGCTGAGACCCGTGCATATACCATTCCGCGTCGTGCCTTACGACAATCAGTATCGTAAAGAACGGCCGCAGCACACATCCGCGCTGCTTTACAGTGCTGTGGCCGGGGTTATTGCTGCTGCATCGGGTATTACTAGGATTTATTTTCATAAAAACGGTATCTGCAGCCTGGGCTTCTCTGCGCCTCGACAAAGACACCCCCTATTGCCCGTGCGAACCACCCATCCCCAGGTGCTGTTTCGGCTCTCACGCATCCTGTCTATGGCAGCTGGTTTGGCAATAAAAATCGAGAATCCCTTTGAAAATAAAACCCGATCTGAAATAGCCAACGCGATTTCCAACAGCGGATTGGCGCCAATGATGCGAGAAACGGTAAGCTGCGCTGAGAGCCCCTTTGGGAGCCCTGTACACCATTGTGGCACTTGCGATACATGCATTGATCGGCGCTTTGCCTTGTTGGCGAGTGGTCTCGATACCTATGATGCGGATTACAATGTCGGTCTCACGAGCAGGCAGTGGGAAAAGAAGCCCCATCGCTCGCGACTCCTTTTCTATATCGCGGCAGCAGAGGGCTTTGCCGCTGTCAGGGATCCATTCGATTTTGTCAACCAGCACGGCACCCGAAATGCGACAGCCCATCCCGACATGAAAACCCGGGCCATCTGCCAAAAAATCTTTGAAATGCATAGACGTCACGGCCACGCCGTTGGTCAGGTGGTCAGCCGACTCTCCAAACAGCTCTCCAAAGACACCATCGAAGGTCGGGTGCAGACAAATCAATCTCTGATTATGCTAACGGCCGAAGGGCTCAGAAGAAGCTCATTTCCAGCGCCTCCACCCATCGACGACACAAAGGATCTCAAGCTTCGCGACGACAGTAAAAATGTATTCTTAAACCTCGGCGACTATTGGATCATGCGATTTGGCGGAGGACCGACATTTACCCTCAAGTTCAGCAAGGGACTGATCTACATCCGCTGGCTCATCAAACATCCGAATCGCACGTTTACCGCCTATGACCTCATCGACCTGGGCGAGGGGCGAGAGCCCTCAGGTCGACCACCTGCTGCTGATCTGAGCATCGATCAGAAGGCCATCGCCAACGTCAAAGAGAGCTTGCATCGTCTCAAAACAAAGTTAGAGCTGGCAACAGATGTCGGGGATATGGATACAGTGACGCGGTGCGAGCAGAAGATGGCATCCTTGACAGCTTATCTCATTTCCCAGACCCGGCCGGACGGACGTCCCAAAAAGCACAATCCGAGAAAAGAAAAGGCGCGGTTTGCCGTGACCAAGGCGATTTCGCGGGCACTAAAACGGATACGAGCCAATGACAAATCAATGGCAGGGCATCTGAGCACACATATTAAGACGGGCTTCAACGTGACCTACACGGACCCGGACACCCAATGGGAAGCCTGATTCGCATGACCCGCGCGGTTAAGGGAACGACGATTAAGGCTATTGCGATGTCGAACTTGGGTAGCGTACAAAACTGCTTATGAAGATGACGGCAATAACGCGATCTCGACCATTTTCAACGTCTCAGAGATGTTGTAGATTCGGCCAGTAGGAAAGGAGCCCTTGTGGGATTTTCAGTTGACGATACCAGACGGCATTCCCCAGTGTCCGAGTCGGCCCGGTGCTGGGGATAAGGTAGTCATCGGAGAACGGTTACGGTGATGAATAGAATTGGAATTCTGCTACTAATTATCTCGCTATCTATGTTTACTGGAAAAGCAGTGGCAGAAGTGCCCTGGGTACTTCCAGTCAGCGGGGTGCTAACCGATCTAGATGACAATCCGCTGATCGGGTTGCATAGACTGGCCTTCACGATTTACGATGCGGAAGTCGGAGGTGACCCCCTATGGAGCGATGTCTATGTCCTGAATCTGAAAGACGGCATATTTTCAGTTTATCTCGGTGAAAAAACAGCACTGGATTTACTCGATTTCGTCGAACATGATGCGCTGTGGCTCGGCGTACAAGTCGAAAACGAGACCTCTGATTCTCGTATCGAGATCGCCTCCGCCCCTTTTGCCGTGGAAGCCCAGTACTGCCGGCAGGTCGTCGGTGTGGATTGCAAAAACGGCAAATTCCTTCAAGGATGGGATCATAAGACAGGAGAGCCCATCTGCATGTCGGTTCAATTCGCGTATATCGACAACTTGCCAGAGGGCTTGGGTGACGGAGACAATGACACCATATACTCCGCCGGAGCAGGGCTTGCACTGTCTGCAGATAACGCATTTTCAGTCAATCAGGACGATATCGAGAATTGGGCCATGGATGTCTGCTACGACAGCAAAGCCGAGTTGCTCTTGGCCCTCGATGATGAGTACGTCAACGAAAACCAGCTCGGTGGCGTGACCAGCGATATGCTCGTCGCTGGTATCGCACCTGAAAAGATCCAGGGGACAGCATGGACATCGGAAAACGATGGCCCTGAAACTGGTCTCAGCGCGGACCTTCTCGACGGTTATCAAGCCTTGGACTTCTCTCTGATAGACCACAGACACGATTCAGACTATCAAGGTAAATACAAGTTTACAGTAATCGTCAGCCCAGTTGGAGATGGCAGTGACACCGTAGCCAACGGGCAAGCCCTGTACGATGCGCTGGAGAGTATACGAGGAGCCGCTTCTCAAGACAGTCCCTATCTTCTAAAAATCGAACCGGGCGTCTACCACTTACAGGAGATTAATGGCGGCCATCGGACCTTGAAGATGCAGGACTGGATAGATATAGAAGGCTCTGGCGAGAACATGACAAAAATTACATCGGTCGGGACGGACCAAAGCATGGGTGAAGATTATGGTGTAATCGAGGGAGCGAACCATGCAGAGCTCAGATTCCTAACAGCGGAGAGTACCGGTGCGTATTACTTCAACATAGCTATAGTAAACAAATATACATCACCCAAGATAACAAACGTTACTGCAATCGGAAGAGAAGGTCAATTTTGTGTTGGAATATCCAATCGCTATTTCTCAGCACCGCACATAGAATCTGTTACTGCCAAGGCTGAGTGCTGGAATGCCTATGGTATTCGAAATTTTCGCTCGCAGCCTACCCTTATCAACGTAAATTCATCAGGGATTGCAACAGGCGCGGTTGGCGGGGGAATTCGAAATTCTGAATCAAACATAACAATTCTAAGATCAGTATTTAAAGGAGAAAGTTCCAACTGCATTACATATGGCATTCGCAATCGCTCATCAAGTTTGGTTTTAATAGATGTCACCGCATCAGCTGTGAATGGAAGAGACGTCCGGGGAATTATCAATTTTTCAGCCAATCTCACAGCAACCAACTTAACCGTTACTGCGGCAAACGGATCGGCAACGACTCATGGCATTATAAATGAAATCCACGGTGATGAGCTAGGACCCCATTCAGTCAAAGTGTTCAACTCAAAAATTACCAGTAGTGGACAGACCATTTCAAACACCGACGGATACAGTGTCTGGATAGCCTCATCTCTTCTCGATGGCGATCCGCCAGTGGGAGCAGGCAACCTCAAATGTACTTATGTGGTGGATGGTAATTATGATGCCTACACCTGTCCCCAATGACGGCCCTTAAAGGATATCTAAAGTAAACCGTCCGAAGAAAGAAAAAACCACTATCCTGATGTAAAAATAATAAATTTTCCACCTGTGATGCCTAATGTCACGGGGTGTGACGCCAAATGTCACACCGTATATAGGTGGAAGACGGAATAGAAAACCAGATTGATGGTAGCGAGGTAGCGTGGGATGAATCAGCAGAAAGATAGAATAAGGTCAAAGATTATCGGCCATAGCCCAGCCTTACTCGAGGCTATTCAAAAGCTGGAACGCGCTGCTGGTCGACACCATCTTCCCATCGTTCTCCTCGGCGAAACCGGCACCGGAAAGGAGCTGGCCGCAAAGCTAATCCATGCAATAACCAGGCCCAATGAACCGTTCGTGCCGATTAATTGTGGTGCTATTTCAAAGGAGTTGATGATGTCCGAATGTTTCGGCCATGTAAAGGGGGCGTTTACAGGTGCCATCAGAGACAGGAGAGGCGTTTTCGAACAAGCCCACGGCGGGGTGCTGTTCCTCGACGAAATTGGAGAGATGCCCCTGGACCTCCAAGTCAAGCTGCTCCGGGTGCTTCAAGATAGGGAAATCCAGCGGGTCGGCAGCGAAAAGACCATCTGTGTCGATGTCCGCATCGTCGCAGCGACCAACAAAGATCTCAAAGGCATGGTGAAAAAGGGCACCTTCCGGGAAGATTTGTACTTCCGCCTCAAAGGCCTGACAGTGACCCTACCACCATTGCGAGAACGGGGAAATGACGTGCTGCTACTCGCTGATCATTTTCTGAAAAGCATCGATGAAGACAAATGCTTTAGCCTCAAATCAATGCAATTGCTTCGCCTATACCAGTGGCCTGGCAATATCCGCGAGCTCGAAAACGTCATCGTCGCAGCTGAGGCAACAGCCGACTGCCGCGAAATAGAGGTCGACCACTTGCTCGATCTGTTGGAAAGTGATGGGCTGCTGGCAGGGGTCACACCCACTAACACAGCTACCTATGACATCGATTACTCGTACAGTTCTTTGGGAGACTCTCCTTGACCGTCTGTTGTCGGTGCCTGTTTTGGATCTGGTGGTAGATCTATGGCCACTGTTCCTTTTAGGCCCTTTATGGCAGCCTCAAAATTTGCTTCAGCTTGGGCCAAGGTGAGCTTGGCGTGGGCTTCTTGCTTATCCATTGCGGTGACATAGGTGCGAATGTTTTTAACTGCCTTATCAAAATGAAGGGCATTGTCGTGGCACAGAGCCAGATAGAAATAGATTTCTGGATGGTCTGATGCAAAGGCCTCGTACTCCCTTACAATTTGGCTCAACACGTGGATGGCATCCTTGCATTCATCCGTATCTTCGGGATCTGCGTTGAGATAGTGCAAATATCCCTTGAGCAATAGCATCTGAGCCCCACCCGGTCGCCACAGGTGCTCTGGAATGCGTTGAAATCGCTCCAGGGCATCTCGGTAGGCACGCGCGTTGACGGATTTTAATACGTCGGCCACCTTGTCGCGTAGGTCAGCTATCTGATCTTCGGTCATACTCAACGACGGGGATGGGGGATCAAATAAGGGCAGCGGGGCCCCTTCCTTGCCCTCGAGGAGGTTGGCCATGCGCGCTGTCAATTGAACAGATGGTTCGTCAGACGCCAACTGGGCGGCTTCTTTTAAAAACGCTGCGGCTTGCCTTTTTCGACCATTCGCGAGCAGGGATACGGCTTGCTCAGCCAGGTTTCGCGCCCTGCTGACACCCGTGCCAAAGCCCTCTACGACTTGTATTAGTCGGCCATACGACCACTCGTCTGTATAAATTGTCGCCAGATACCCGGCAAAGCGGCTAAACGAAATCAGATCCCGCGGTGCGGCAAACTCGATGATCGCGTTGTCGTCCGTATTGATGGGCAGGTCTTTATACAAATCCGAATCCGAACCCGACCCGTTCCCAGGGCTGTTCGTATAATCATTCAGCTCTTCTTGGTTCACGAGCAGGACCCTGGCAAACACATCTGTCGCCGAAAAGATATAGGCCCGCTTCATCTCATCCCGCACCGATGGCAATGCCATTGCCATTTGAACGCGCTCTAAATCAAAGGTCAGTGGCTTAAAGGAGCCGAGCAGCACGGTATCCGACGAGAGATCCTCGGCAGCAAACAGGGCCACATGGGGAAACACGCTCGCAAAGGTCCTAAAAATGGTCTTGATGTTTTCAGGCGACAACTCGTAGAGCTGTACCCATTGGCAAAAAATACCGTCCGGCTTAAGCGCCTGGCGTGTCGCTAAGAAGTTATCCACGGTGAACATATTCGACACACCAGTGATCCACGGATTTGAGGGCTCGGAAATAATAACGTCATACTGCTTTGGCGATGAGGCGAGAAAATTGCGACCATCGTTGTTGAACAGGGTAAGGCGATCGTCAATCACATAGGTGTTGGGATCTGACCAGTCAAAATCCGGGTTGGGCACTTTGGTAATGGGATCGAATGGTTGACGATAGGTGAGATGGTTGACGTTCAAATCCGGATCTGTCTTTTCCCCCTCCATGGTGCCAAATACCCGAGAGGCCTCGACCACGGCGTTTTCGAGCTCGATGGCATCGACGTACGCTATTGGAAATGCAAGGGCGCTGCCCACGGTCACGCCGGATCCAAATCCCACGATGGCCACTTCTAGATCCTTGGGACCTTGGGGGTGAAACAATAACGGGTAAGCAGCCACCATGATCTGTGTGGGCATGTCGTCGCCGTTGGATGCATCGACTTTGCCGTTGTTTTTAAGGGCAAAATGGCGACCCCAGAGCTCGATCGATACGGTTGTGCTGACCCCGTCGTAGTAGTATTTTATGTCTGGATCCCCCCATGATTCCTCATCCAAAGCGTCTTTCATCAGGGAAATACGAAAGATGCCGATGGTTAGGGCCGCGGGATCCCAGCCAGGCACGCGAAAGAGAAAGGCGAGCACCAAGAGCATTGCTGGGATAGCCACGGCCAATCGGTGGCGATATTCGGCAGTGGCGACGAGGGCCAGGGCGAGGCCTGTTATGGCATAGATACCCACGGAAAGGAAGAACGTGGACTGCATACCCGCACCCCCAAAATATCGGGAGAAGAGGGGTACAAACACAAATGCCGATAAAAAAGACCCACAAATAGCGCCAAAGGTATTAAGGGCATACACGCTTCCCACATCGCGGCCTACGCGGGTGAAATCGGCACTGGCAATGCGTATGGTTAAAGGAAACGTAGCCCCCATAAAAAACGTAGCAGGCAATACAGCAAACGCGGCCACAGCAAACATCAGGAACTGAACCAAGCCCACGTGCTGGTCGTAGGAGGAGATATGGGTGGTCACCAGATGGGCAAAGACCCGCGGTAAATCATCCATGTAAATGAAGTTGAGCATGGCACATCCGGCAATGCCAAGCTCGACCAAAGCCAGGGCAAAAACCGGGTTGCGAATGCGCCTTACTAACTTGGAAAAAACAGCGGCGCCTCCTGCGAGTCCAATGAGGAATGCGATAAGCACGAGTGAGAACGAATAAACAGATGCGCCGATGATCATGGCCATGGCGCGGTTCCACACTACCTGAAGGTTCATGGCCGCAAGACCGGACAAAAAGAAAGCCACAAGCGTCAGATGTCGCATAAGGGGCGTTGCGATAACGCTTGGTTTTTCGTCCTGTGCAAGCAGCGTGTCCAGGGTTTCAGTGTTCTGGCTGTCTTTCTGGCGAGTAGGGAGGAGGAAGAGCCACTTGCGGCAGGCGAAAATAGCGATGCACAGGAAAATATTAATCAATCCAGCAGTGCGGTTCGTCGCAGCCAGGCCAATCCCTGGCAACAGGGCAAAGGTCGACAGAAAGACCCCGCCGATAGCCCCGATAGTGTTGACAGTGTACAGTGCGCCCACCCGGGATCCGACCCGGTGCATGTGCGCTTCGTGGGTCACGAAATGCCGAGACAACAAGGGCAGTGTCGCCCCCATACACGTGGTCGGGATGAGCAACACAGCAGCCACGGCGGCGAACCGAAGCAGCGATAACAGCCAAAAATTATTGGCGTAATTGGCGACCATCCATCGATTGAGGCTCGGATAAACACCTTCGATGAGGATCGGAATCACCAGGGCGATAACCCCGATGATGCCTTCTGCAATCGCATATACCAGAAGCGGCCTGCGCAGTCGGTCGGAAAACCGTCCGAACAACCAGGACCCCAAAGCCAACCCGCCCATAAAACAGGTCAAGACCGTGGAGATGGCCAGGGTGGTGGCGCCAAAGACATGCTCGAGCATACGCGTCCAGACAATTTCAAGGGTAAGCCCAGAGATGCCTGACAGCAGAAAACAGAGCAGAACAAAGGGTTGCAATGCGCGTCTCGCTCCTTGTAGGCCGATCCAGTAGGCCATCCGAGGATTGGGAGCTGAGTATACGGCGAGAAGACTTAGATGTCACGAGTTGCAAATCCACTGAGGCGCTTGGTTGAGGTCGAGTTCTTAAAATAGGTTGACGTTAAGGTCATAACTGGTCATATTAGTAGTCATGGAGAGTGTTAACATAGCGACTTTGAAGGCAAAATTAAGCCATTACCTGCGAGCTGTTCGGAGAGGAGCAAGTGTAAAGGTCTTAGATCGCCAAGTACCTATCGCGCGAATCATTCCCTTTGATAGTGATGAGGATCCCCTACCCAGCAGGCTGCCGAGCCGACCGATTGACGCGTTGGTGATACCAGCGCACGCCGAGAAAGATTATAACAGCCTGGACGCATTGATCGAAGAACGCCAAAACAGCCGATGAGAGCATACATCGACACGTCGGTACTCTTGCGGATAGTGCTCGGTGAGCCTAACCGTCTGAGAGAATGGCATACCATTACATATGGTGTATCGAGTGCGCTGATCGAAGTGGAATGTCTTCGCACATTGGACCGCTTACGGGTACGAGGTGCCCTAGATGAAGATAGACTTGCCAAGCGACGCGAACGCGTATTTTACGCATTGGAAACGCTTGAAATTATAGAAGTATCCAAACCCATTTTATCTAGAGCATCCTCTCCATTTCCAACATCCCTCGGCACCCTGGACGCAATACACTTGGCGACCGCCATCGCCTATCGAGATATACGGGGACTGGAGGTCGCAGTGCTCACCCACGATAAAGAGTTGGCAATGGCGGCGCGTTCCGTAGGATTTGATACGCTGGGTGTTTGACCCGATGGTCTTGTGGTAAGGCTCGGTGACTTGAAAAAGCACTCCTTTTGCACCAAAATCCCCTTCTGAAGTGATATGACACCAACCTTTTCCAAGGCTACTTCGGACCAAACTGCTCAAAAAAAGCAGGCCATGCCAGCTGTTTATCGCGTATTCGAATTGGCGATCTACGGGGTTACGCTGCTGCTACCGTTCGTGTTTTTTGCCTGGACCACACCGCTTTTGTCCGACACCACCATTGGCAACGACTACGTGGCGTTTCCCATCACCCAGCAAATATCCCTGCAACACTCCTTAGAACGCAACACATGGCCTCTTTTTGTCCCGGGGTTCGCTGGTGGACGACCCTCTGCAGCCCTCACGCTCGGCCAGTTATTTCATCCGCAGAGCCATATTGCCTCGGTCCTGCCTGGCTACTGGGATGGCCATGCCAATGATTGGAATACGGTATTGCGTCTGCTGACACTCGGGTGCTGCCAGTTGGTGTTTCTTATTTTGTTTCGGCGCTTGCGGCTCACCTGGACCGCATCGTTTATCGTATCCCTTTTAACTGTTTACAACATGCGCATGCTCGACAATTTTCGGTATGGCGCTTCACTAGAGAACCATACCGGGCACTTGTTCCTCGTCGCAGCAGCGGCCTTTGCCTATCTTAAGCCCACCAGGATTATCGGCCCCCTTTTCATCATTGCTTCATGCTACTTGACCGTTTGCGGCGGGCATCCACAGATGATGTATTTTGGCCTCATCTCAGCAGGTGTTATGGCCCTGTTTCTCCCCTTTGTGATGCATGCCGTATCCGACGAGATACCCATCGATCGGCTCCGACTCAAAAAATATTACACAGGCCTTCTGATCTCCGGAGCAGTGGGACTCATGCTCTCAGCTGCATATATCCTGCCGTTGTATTTCGATTTTGTGAAAGATACTGCAGAGCGGGCAACCCGCGCCTATGGTTGGTCCCTTGCCTATCGAGACACGATCGGCGGTGTGTTGAACAACCTTTTCAACCCTCTGCTGTCAAACGTCCACGGCGCATTCGGAAACAGCTCGCTCCTGCTGGTTGCCTTTCTGACCCCGCTCGCAGTGCTGTTTAAGACAAAAATACCAAAATCGATTTTGGGTATCTGGTTATTTGCGCTCTTTGCTTATTTGCTGACGTTCGGCAATAAGACGCCGCTGCATGAGCTGTGGTGGAGATACTTTCCGCTGGCCAGCACCTTTCGGGTACCAGGCCGCGCCGCAATGATGCTAGTGATTCCTTTGGCGTTCCTTCTCGCCTGGCTCTGGCGTCGACCGACGAGAACATCCACCATGGGAAAGCTCAGTATCATTTGGTCGCCGTTTACTGCGGTCTCAGTCTTATCAGTGCTGACATACATTTTATATAATGTCGTTCTGCACAGCCATTTCAAAGCCCCTACCAACTTGACCCCAGGGCATATCCGGGATGTACCCGAGTGGTTGCCCACGGTGGTCGTGATCGTGGGGGGGGTGTCACTTGTCCTTGCTGCCCTGCCCCTTTCCCGGGCGCGGAATTGGTATACCCATGTCATTGCCGGCCTGATCCTCATTGGGGTACTTTTCCAGACAGGGGCCCTCATGTGGTACGGTACTTGGATAGTGAAACACCGCAGCACCTACTCCTTGAATACTATGGACAGAAGGCAGCAATCGCGCCTTGCCTTTCACTCCCACCCGGGGAACGCAATGCGCTCTGATACGGTGGCCAAACAGATGGAGACCTCTTTTTTGTCTCAGCATATGGGAAAGTTCTACCGAAACCACATTACCATCCCGCCTGGCCCTGATTTCTTCCGCAAAGCTGCCTATCTGCGCACCGAGGATAATATTGTTGTCGCCAGACAAAACAGCCCTGTATCCAGCCAGCCAGCGAAGGCGGTTTCAGCAACAAAACAGGACCGTATTGAAGCCACAGAAGCGACGTTTAACCGCGTTCTATTCGAAGTAGAGAATCACGCGCCGGGTTATTTCAATTTCACTTTTCCAGACTCAACATACTGGCAGGCCTGGGTGGACAACACAGAGACGACCGTTTATCCGGCAAACGGCGGAGAATCAGCGGTCTATCTAGAGCCAGGTACCCACCTCATAGAGTTTCGCTTTTTTAGCCGAGCCGCTGCCCTCGGCGTTGCCTTGAGCTTAGTGGCATTAATGCTGATTCTATTCCATGTTTTTTCCAATAGCCTACCCAACACCCCGCGTTACTTTACGTTTATGCCGGCGGTGATCATCCCTGGGCTGCTCGGGCATCTGTGGTATGGCAGCCTTTACGATGGAGACAATCTGGAAACCCGCTATACCTGGACATCCCAAGACCTGCCCAGCACCAAAGCCAACCTCGCATTTGGCAAGCCTACAAAAATGAGCTCTATCAAAAGGCCTCAGTTTCCCTTTAACCACTACGCGGGTCGAGGTGTGGATGGAGAGACGCGCGGCTCTTTTTGTACCCATCAAAGGAGAAACAAACCTTGGTGGCAGGTGGATCTAGGTAAAAAGACGCGTGTTCGTGAGCTCGTGATCCACGACACTTCCAAGACAGCAACGCAGCGGGTATTGCCGCTCGATGTTTTGGTCTCTAATTCAGGAAAAAATTTCCACATCGTCAAAACCTTGAAACATCGGGATGAAAGCCGGCCATGGCGTATTCCCCTTAAAGCCAAAGGGCGCTATTTTAGATTGAAGTCGCATCGCCCCGGCGCCTTGTGCTTTAAAGAAGTGGAAATCTATGCCCAGCCCGCGGCAGAAGATCGCGACGGAGAGCAACAATGAGCAAACCCACTATCGATATTTCCATTGTCATGCCCGTCCTCAATGAGAGCGAGGTGCTGCCATCCACAGTTCAGGATCTGGTTAAAATTCTAGAAAACGAGTCCTTCGAAATAGTCCTTGTGGATGACGGCAGTACAGATGATACGTGGGAAATAATCGAAGCCCTAGCCAGCCAGTTCACCCAGGTCGGCGGTCTGCACTTTACGCGAAACTTTGGCCATCAATCCGCGCTGTTGGCAGGTATCTCCTATGCGCGGGGTAAGGCCGTTATTACAATGGATTCGGACGGCGAGCACCCGCCGGCATTGATTCCCGATCTTATCAAATCGTGGCGTCGCGGCGCTAAAGTGGTCCAAATGGTACGCGAGGACATCAATGCGGACAGTTTTTTCAAGCGTTTTACTTCGCGATCATTCTACAAGCTATTCTCTTGGCTGTCCGGAACCCATCTCCGCCCGGGTTCCTCAGATTTCCGCCTCCTCGATAAAACAGTGGTTGATCTCGTGCTGGATCACCCCAGGGCTTCCCGGTTTTTGCGCGGGTTTGTCCCCTGGAGTGGGTTTCACACTGTTTTTCTAGAATACACGCCGGGCCAGAGGCAAGCTGGTAAAACCAAGTTTTCCTCAAAGCGGATGTTTGGCTTGGCACGAGACGGCATATTGCGGTTTTCAGTCAAGCCATTGCGACTGTCCCTACTCATCGGTGCCCTCACCTGTGCCGGCTCCATAGCCTACCTGTTCTACGTGCTTATCATCCGCCTATTCTTTGGAAATCAGACCGAACCCGGGTGGGCTTCTGTAGCCGGGTTGCTCAGTTTTTTGGGCGGTATTCAATTGTTGGTCATCGGCGTCCTCGGAGAATACCTGGGCATTATTTTCGAGACCATAAACGAATCTCCTCGGTTCATCATCTCCGGTCGCTGCGGCTCGCAACAGCTGAAAAGAAAGCCAACCCGCCCCCCACCGATTCCACCATCTTGTGGGTAGTCGACGACACTCCCACCTACGCTATTCTCACATTGTGTTCAGTTTTCTTCATATGGTACACTTACATTTGCATCCTTCAAAAGGAGTTGGGATGCAAGGCTATCAGACAATAACACGGATACACAGTGTGTTGGCCTTCGTGCTGCTGCTCCCGCTGCTGTCTATCACGGTCACTTTCGCCAATACTGGCGATTATAACGATGCCTCCGGCGAAAGTGACAGCGATAGCGATAGTGACGGAGATATTGACATCGACGGAGACAGTGACGGCGATGATGAAGGCGATGACAACGGCGCTGACTACAATGACAATGACGGTAGCGCTAATGACAATGAAGGTGATGGCACCGATAAGTGTTGCTGGACCATCGCTTGTACCCCGCCCGAATCAAAGCCGCTTTTCCTCCCCTCAACGCCCCATTTAAAAACTTCATCTCAAAATATCTTTATCTTCAGGCGCGAGTGAAGCCAGTCCTCTTCGTTAAAAAAACACATAGCGTTCAGAAGACAACTTTTCCCAGCAGGGGAGTGGTAGAGCTATCTCGATAGACCGAGAGGTCTACCGCAATTCCCCTATGCAAGAAAGTAAAAGACAAATGTTTAACAACATTCGTACAACCATTAAATCGTCTTTTTATAATAAATGGAACAGCGTACTTACTATCATCTGTATCTGCCTTACCGGCTACGTGGTGAAGATCTGGTTTATTGGCAATAGCGACGGGCGTCGGATGATCGATGAACTAACCCGTCCGGGCGCATTGCTGGGGAGGGCTAAACCGCCGGCCTCAGAGCTCGAAGCACACTATAACGATCGTTCGGGTTCTCTCCCTGTAGCGCCGGATTTCGATGCCGATCCCGGTGAAATCTGCGGCAATGGTAAGCGTTATTATTGGACTTCCAAACCCCCGAAAAAACCAATTCCTCCAGGCTGGAAAGCACCGCCATTGCCTGGTACTGATCCAGGTTACAAGGGTCCTGATCCCACCCAGCCATTTAAGGAGTCACCATACGCGATGCCCTCTAGTAAAGCGGTGCTCGCTCGCCCGCCCATTCGAGATCGACAGGATCCCACCTTGGTGACTGAGGTGAAAAAGGCCCTGGCCCGTGCTGCGGGAAAAATCGGATACCTGGGTACTGCTGAATCCCTCGCTCGCCTGGGCAAGCTCGGCCATCATCTAATCGTTCTCGACCCTGCGATGTTTGCAGTAGATGACGACGAAAAGGTGGCCCAGCAGCTGCTCTCCCGTGGTCTTGATGTTGTGCTCGTGGATCGCACCATCCCACGGGTGAGTCCCTGGGTTGAAGAAAAAATGTCCTCCGTAGCCCTGCGGCTCCGCGATGCGGTGAGCCTTGCCTGGTTCCACCCAGTCGTTCTCGGATCTGGCACTGCTATGTTTAGACTGGCACCACCCTTTGAAATACCCCTCCATGTTAAGCGCCTGGTGACTTCCCGCGTTCGCACCCTGCTCACGGGCGATCGGCCGGTTGAATTTGTATTTAATCCTCCTTTGGGCGCGATCGGGGATGACGCGTTTAGGGTTATCGTATCCCTTAGGTGGCGGGCTGAAAGCGGGCTCAAGGGGCGCAAGCTCGTCAAGCGGATGGCCCATGGTCCCACTTTGCGCGCTGCCATCGATTCGGCGGTGAGGCGCATTAAATCTGATTGGTCGAATATTCGAAAAAGCATAACCAACAACCGGACCATCAGTGTTGCATATGTCCCCTCAGATCTTAGAGAGGCAGTCAGTAAAATGGAAATTGAAATCGATGTGCTTTACGATTTCTGCCAACTGACCGATCGATCCCCACACAACCTGCTGTGGTACGTAGAGCTCGGGCTCGAGGGACTGAGCCTGCGCGGCAATGGCGTCTTCCATTATCTCGAACCCAATTATGCCGTTCACATGGAGAGTAAAAGTGAGATCAGATTCCTAGAAAAAATGTTGATGAAGAGTCAATTGAAGCAATTTTTGCGGAATCCCAAAAAGAAAAAGAATAAAAAACGCGGCAAAGTGCTGCACGAAGCCGCTTGGGTGAACGATGACACCTATCAGTTCGGGCGATTCCGCACGGTCAATTGGATTGAGCGGCCCGGAGGAGGTGATATCGTCGAGCTCTATCGCGGCGTGCCCCTCAAGACAATCTGGGACGTAAACCGCGCATCCCTGCTGCGTTCACTTGAGCTAGGGGCTGAATGGTTGATGAGCAACCAGACTGACGACGGTCAATACGCATACAAGTACTTCCCGGTTAACAAACCAGGCAAGCGGTGGATGGCCGGCGGAAACATCGTCCGCCACGCGTTGAATCCGTACACACTCCTGATGGTGAACAAAATCAAGCAGGATCCCAAGTACGTGGAGAGTGCCCAAAAAGGTATCACCTTTACCTTAAAATTTC
>JAAUYD010022539.1_pt1 | contig 17978 bp, 13 predicted proteins | sample 7278101 | NCBI WGS metagenome assembly JAAUYD01 (sample SAMN14350128, study PRJNA611818) | marine sediment metagenome | isolation source: surface marine sediment (0.6m) | place: French Polynesia: Moorea | collected 2018-08 | reverse complement strand
GAAATGCCGAGACGAGCCATGCTGGCCTGCGACAGGATACCGGTCTGAATGAAGCGCGACCCGCCCGTGTAGGGGTAGATTCGCTGTTCGTTGCGCGCGTCGGTGCCGATGCTTTCATCACCCACATCGTTGAGAACATTGCTGGCGGCGTGGACGCAGACGGTCGCAACGAGCGCCAGCAGGAATACGTACAGACTGAACGTGCCGGTTGCCATCGCACCCCAGGCCGTGCCGACGATTACGGGCAGTACTGATGCAGGGAAGAACTTCGGCCGGGTAGCATGGAACGCTCGCTTGAGGTTCCGTGACGCTGAGTCGCCGGCGAATTCTTCCGGCACCGGGTTGAGCGGACGAGCAGATTCTGGTGGCATGCCGGATCCCTGCAGAGATTTGGCCAGGCCCGTATGGTCCGGCGCATATTGTTGTGAACCTTTTATACCCGATTCGGCATCTATATACATACGCGCTTTCCGATAACGCGCCGGGAGCGGGTTTCGAGGTTTGAGACCCTGTACAATAGCGCGCTTTGCCATGGCCGGCGACGGTCGCAGGGCACGCGGGATATTACGCATTGAGTAGGAAGAATATGATGAAAATCAGTAGGTTGATTAGCCTTTGGTTGATAGCGATAGTGCTTGCAGCCTGTGGCGGCGCCAAGCAGGATGATGCCGCTGGCGGTGAAGCCGACACGACCGCCGATGAAATTACTGTCAGTGACGCCGAACTCGCCGGCAATCCGTTCCTCGAGGACTGGGACACGCCGTACGGTGTGCCACCGTTCGCGGCAATCGCCGACGACCACTACATGCCGGCCGTCAAGAAGGGCGTACTGGAGCTGCGCGCCGACATTGACGCCATCGTCACCAACCAGGAGCCACCAGGTTTCGGGAACACCATCGTGGCGTTGGAGGTCGCGGGCGAGCTGCTCGACAAGGTAACGGGCACGTTTGGCAATATTACCGGCACCGAGACCAATGACACGCTGCGTGCGCTCGAGACCGAAATCTGGCCAATGCTGACGCGCGAGTTCGATGCGATTGTCCTCAATGATGCGCTTTGGCAACGCGTCAAGTCCGTCTATGAGCAACGTGACAGCCTGGGACTTGATGAACAGGATGCGCGCCTGCTCGAGCTGCGCCATCGTTCCTTTGTCCGTGCGGGTGCGGCGCTCGACCCGGCGGTCAAGGAGCAGATTTCGAATATCAACGCCGAGATTTCCGCTCTTACCACGAAGTTCGCGCAACACCTCCTGCTCGAGACCAAGGCATTCACGCTCGAACTCAAGACGGACGAAGAAGTTGCCGGTTTGAGCGACGACTTCAAAGCGGCGATATGGAACGACGAGAAGGAAGCCTGGGTCGTCGGCCTGAATCGGTCATCGTATGAATCGTTCATGACTCAGTCCGACAATCGCGAGCTGCGTGAAAAGCTATTCAACGGTTACCGTTTGCGGGCATCACAGGGTGAGCGTGATAACGGCCCTCTCGCGATCAAGATCGCCGAGCTGCGTGCCAAGCGCGCAGAGCTCAGGGGTTACGCCTCGCATGCGCATTACATTCTCGAATACAACATGGCGAAGACGCCCCAGGGTGCCGAAGACTTCCTGCTGCGCGTCTGGCGTCCCGGACTCGAGCGTGCCAAGGAAGAGCGTGCGGACATGCAGGCGATGATCGGTGATGAGTTCACGTTCGCCGCGCATGACTGGTGGCACTATTCCGAAAAGGTGCGCAAAGCCAAGTTCGATGTGGACGAAAATGAGACCAAGCCGTACTTCGACCTCGAGAATGTTCGCGCGGGCGCTTTCGAGATGGCGACGCGACTGTTCGGCGTGACGTTCGAGAAAGTCGACGTTGAGGGATGGAATCCGGTTGTCGTCTCGTTCGACGTCAAGGACGCGGAGGGCAATCACCTCGGACTGTTCATGACCGACATGTATGCGCGCGATTCGAAGCGCGGCGGCGCGTGGATGAGTTCCTACCGCGGTACGTCGAACATTAATGGCGAGAGCATTCGCCCGCTGGTCACAAATAACCTGAACCTCCCGACGCCACCGGAAGGCGAGCCCACACTGATGCGTTTCAGTGACGTCGAAACGCTGTTCCACGAATTCGGCCACGGGTTGCACGGCATCATGACGAAAATCGATTACCCGATGTTTTCGGGCGTTGACGGACCGCGCGACTACACCGAGTTCCCGGCGCAAATTCTCGAGCATTGGGTGTCGCAGCCCGAAATGCTCGAGATGTACGCACGCCATTACGAAACCGGTGAAGTCATCTCCGACGATCTTGTTGAGCGCATGCTGGCCGCTGGCAATCACAACCAGGGTTTTGCCACGACCGAGTACGTCGCTGCGTCGCTGCTGGACCTCAACTGGCACATGCTGAGTTCTGAAGAAGCCGCGGGTATCACAGATGCACGCGAATTCGAGAAGAAGGTCCTCGCGAAATACGGTCTGATCCCCGAGATAGAGCCGCGCTATCGCTCGCAGTACTTCAGCCACATTTTCGCCGGCGGCTATTCTGCCGGCTACTACGCGTACCTGTGGTCCGAGATTCTCGATGCTGACGGTTTTGCTGCGTTCAAGCAGGCCGAGAACATCTGGGATCCGGAGATTGCAGCGCGCCTGCAGAAGTGGGTGTACGAAGCGGGCGGACTGCGAGAAGCCGATGAGCTGTATCGCAACTTCCGCGGACAGGACCCGAGCATCGAGCCACTGCTCGAAGGCCGTGGTTTTGCGGTAGAGGCAGCCGGCGGCAACTAGAGAACAGCTTCGTTCAGGCGAAGGGCGCTCGCAGTGCGGGCGCCCTTTTCTTTTGCAATCTGGTTTATGCGACCAGCCGCGTCACGCCCCACCACAGGCCCGTCAGCCCGATTAACAATGACACCGGACGCGCGAGGAACTGGCGATAGCGGCCCGTCCCGTCGGGATCCGCAAGTTGCCGACGAATCCAGGCGCCAAGCAGGGCCGCAGCCAATATGACCGAGAGCTGTCCGATCTCGACCCCGATGTTGAAGCCAATCAGCGCGCTCCAAAACTGTCCGGGCGGCAGACCAAGCTCGCCGAAAAAGCCGGCAAAACCCAGTCCATGGATCAGGCCGAAGCCAAATACGACAGCGGGTCGCCACCTCGTCATATCTTTGAAGACCAGGTTTTCAATTGCGACGAAGGCAATCGTAAGCGCTATGAGCGGCTCGACGACCGATGCGGAGGGCGTGATAAAGCCGGCGGCGGCCAGCCCCAAGGTCACCGTGTGTGCGACCGTGAAAGCGGAGATTTGCCAGACCAGCGCCTTGATTCGAGTCGAGGCGAGGAAAACGGCCAGTACGAACAGGATGTGATCGGCGCCGTCCGGCAGAATATGGCCAACACCAATGTTGATGTAGAGACCGGCGGTCTCAAAAAAGCCGCGTTGCTGACCCAGCTCGTCCAGTAACGGTGAACTCGCTGTCTGATCGAGGGCACCCTCAGAGCTGTTCATTTCTGCGAGCAGGGCGCACAGCTCGGGGTCCATGCCGGCCTCGCCAGGCACGCAGAGTTCGTCCTCGGGATGCGCGAGCAACAGCGCGCTGGTGAACAGCAGAAGCAGTGTGATGACGTATCTCGACATACCGAGCGTCACACCATTTGCAGCGCTACCTTGCCGAGCACACGCCGTTCGGTGATGACGCGAAAGGCGTCGGCGAAGTCGGCGAACCCAAAGGTCTCGGGCCGTGGCGGATTGATTCTTCCGTCCTCAATCATTGACGCCAGGTCCTCGCAGTTTTGCAACATCTCGGCGGGATGGCGTTCGGCCCAGGTGCCGTACCAGGTACCCACAATGCTCGCTTCCTTGAGCAGCGCAAGGTTGGCAGGCAGCTCCGGAATTGTCCCGCTCGCAAATCCCACCACGATGAATCGGCCATGCCAGGCCGTCGCCTTCAGGGCCTGCAGCGCGAGTTCTCCACCGACCGGATCGTAAACGACATCGGCACCCCGACCGTCGGTGAGTGCCTTGACCGCTTTGTTGAGTTCGCCGTCCGAGTAATTGATGGATTCGTCCGCCCCCGCCCGGCGCGCGAAATCGAGTTTCTCATCGCTGCTGGCCGCGGCAATGACGCGTGCACCCATAGCTTTGGCCAGGTCAACGGCCGCATAGCCGACTCCGCCTGATGCGCCGAGCACAAGGACGGTTTCGCCCGCACGCAGGCGAGCGCTTTGCTTCATCGCGTGATAACTCGTTCCATAGGCGACCGAGAACGTCGCGGCCTGCCCGAAGTCGAGCTTCGCTGGCGCCGCGATTGCGGAGCTTTCGTTCACGATCGACTTGTCGGCAAATGCGCCGCCGCGCAGGGCACCAATAACGCGATCGCCAAGCTTGAATCGCGTCACGTTGCGGCCAACCGACGTAACAACGCCCGCTGCCTCATTACCGGCAATAAAGGGAAGCGGCGGCCTGACCTGGTATTGACCGGCCATGATCAAAACGTCCGCGAAGTTGAGGCCGGCGGCATGCACATCAAACGCGATGTCGTCGTCTCCGGGTACGGGATCGTCCCACTCAACGACCGCGTGACTCTCGGGCGGGCCGTATTTCTTGCATACCAGTGCGCGCATGCGGGAAGTCTACACGCCCCACAACATTGCCGCGCGCCTTGTATTAGAATCCCCGCTCCGTCGACCCCCTGCATGAGGCTCTGATGATTCGAAAGACCTTGTTGATCGCGTTCGCGATGATGACACTAACCGCCTGTTCCAAGGATGCGCCCGAGATCGACGACTACGATCCCGCGCGGGACTATTTCACGTTTGCCAATACCGGCCAGTTTGTCACCGAGCATGTCACGCTGGACCTCGACGTCGATTTTGAGAAACAGGAACTCCGCGGCTACGCATTGCTCACTATGCGCCGCCTTGAGTCGGAGGCCGGCGAGGTCGTTCTCGATACCCGCGACCTCAACATTGCGAGCGCCGCCGTGCTTTCTGGCGAGCAGTCTGCTGCCGCTGAGTTTCGCTTCGGCGAAACGGATGAATTGCTTGGCACGCCTCTGATCGTGACGCTGCCGCCTGAAGCTGGCGAACGCTTCGATCTGGTTCTGGAGTACTCGACCAGCCCGGAATCGACAGCTTTGCAGTGGCTTCCACCAGAACTTACGGCTGGGGGCAAGCAGCCCATGGTGTTTTCGCAGTCGCAGTCTATCCATGCGCGCAGCTGGGTGCCGCTGCAGGACACACCAGCGCTGCGTATCACTTATGAGGCCAAGATTCGAACGCCGCGTAACCTGCTCGCGGTCATGAGTGCCAACAATGATCCGCTGGCGGCACGAACTGGCGAATATCACTTCGAGATGCCGCAACCCATTCCGTCCTACCTGCTCGCGATCGCGGTGGGAAATTTCTACTTCGCGCCACTTGGCGAGGACACCGGGATCTACACGGAGCCCGAATTGCTCGACGCCTCGGTGTACGAGTTCGCCGATACGCAGGCAATGCTGGAAACGGCGGAGTCGATGTTCGGTCCGTACGAATGGGGGCGCTACGATCTGCTCGTGTTGCCGCCGAGTTTTCCGTACGGTGGCATGGAGAATCCGCGCCTGTCGTTCCTGACGCCAAGCCTGCTGGCTGGGGATCGCAGCCTGGTTGCTGTCGTTGCGCACGAACTCGCGCATTCCTGGTCCGGCAATCTCGTCACGAACCGAACCTGGCGTGACATATGGCTCAACGAAGGCATGACGAGCTATCTCGAGTCGCGCCTCATGGAAGTGATCTACGACGTGGGCCGGGCCAACGAGGAGCGGGTGCTCGGCTATCGCGAGCTGCTGGGCAATTTTGAACGAGTTCCCGAAAACATGCAGGCGCTCGCGCCACGCATGACACCCCGCGATGGCGAGGATTCGCAAGGCACGATTCCGTATCACAAAGGGCAACTGTTCCTGGAATACCTCGAGGCAGCGTTCGGGCGTGAAGCATTCGACGACTTCCTGCAGAGCTACTTCGACAATTTTGGCTGGCAGACGGTCACCAGCGAGTTGTTTCTCGATTATCTCGATGAACACCTGCTGAGCGCAGAGGGCGCGCCACTGACCCGGGCCAACGTCGAACCATGGCTGTATGAGCCCGGGCTACCCGACGATGCGCCTGTGCCCGAATCCGCGACGCTCATCGCGGCCGCGGCGACGGCTGCGGACTGGGCCGACGGCGCGCTTGCGACGGCCGACATACCTGTCGATGTCTGGAGCGCACAGGCGGTGATCCATTTCATTAACAGCCTGCCGCAAGAACTCGCGCACAATAAGCTGGCCGACCTCGATTCGGTGTACGGTTTCAGCGAGACGCGTAACGCCGAGATCGCGCGTACGTGGTTCATCCAGGTTGCGGAGCGGCGTTACGCGTCGGCTTACCCGCAACTTGAAGCGCATTTGAATCGCTATGGGCGTGGCCGCCTGATCGCGCCTGTCTATAGTGCGCTCGTCGCCAATGGCGAAGATCTCGAACTTGCAAGGGAAATGTTCGAACGGGCGAAAGCCACGTATCACCCGCTCGTCGCCAGGTGGATTGCCGAGACCCTGGAAGAGTCGCCTGGCTAGCACGCGATACCGGCAAACATAACGTCGCGAAGAGCACGCGTGCGCAACCGGGTTCGGCAATCGCGCATGTGTCGCGCCGCGGATTGTCGCAATACAGAGACATCGTAACCGCATTAGACGCAGGTCGCCGTTGAATCGGGAGTGATAGACTCGCCTGATGCTTGGCACCGTGTCGTACGGAGGAAGGAACGATGAAACGTGCAGCAATTCTGTTGGGTTTGTTGGTGCCGCTTGCGGCAGTGGCCGACGTCGTCGTGCCGGCCGCCCGGGTACAGGACAGCGTAAATATCAGGCTCGACCCGGACACGAATTCCGACGTTGTCGGCAAACTCGAAAAGGGATCATCGCTACCGCACGTGGACAGCGTCGACGGCTGGCACGAGGTGCAGCTGGAAGGCGACGCCACCGGCTTCGTGAGCGCCGACTGGTCGACGGTTGAACCCGACCCGGCGTCGGTTTCGGAAGTGGTCGAGGCGACGGTCGAGAGAACGCTCGAGGCGACGGCGGAGGTCACTGCCGAAGCAACTGCCGAGGCCACGGACGCGGCAACAGCCGAAGCAGAAGTGGTGCAGGAGGCGCCATCTGAACCTGAGCCAGAGGTGGCGCCAGAGCCACAGCCCGTTCCCGAAATCGAACCCGTCGTCGAGGCAGAATTCGCCGGGCCCGAAGCAGCGACAGCGCCGCCGCCGTCTCCCGGGTTTCCGTCGCTCGAGGTCAAGGCCGATCGTGATTATATTGTGAGACTTCGCAAGGAGGGCGTACTCGGCAATTCGCAGCTGTTTGATGATGGCAACCGGGTCGGCATTGGCACCAATGCACCGCAGCAACGTCTCGAAGTAAACGGCAGCATCAGCATCCACGATCAGAACAGCAACGTGGCAGGACTGATGATCACGCAGGCATCGGGCGAAACGGGTTACATCATGCACAATCGTGCGAGCACGCTCACGATTGGTGCAGGGTCGATTGATCGGATTACGATCGACCGCGACGGCAACGTTGGCTTCGGTGCGTCGCGACCGGCGCACCCGCTGGAAATGGCCAGCGGAGCACATGTAACTGCGGGCGGTGTCTGGACGAACCGATCGTCGCGGGAAAGTAAAGAAAACATTGCCGGCTTGAATGACGCAGATGCGCTGGCGGCCGTCATGGCGCTTGAGCCTGTGACCTTCACCTACAAAGCGGAACAGGGCGAAGACTATCTGGGGTTTGTTGCCGAGGACGTTCCGGCCTTGCTCGCGAGCAGCGACGGTCAGTCGCTCAGCGCAATGGACGTTGTCGCTGCACTGACCAAAGTCGTACAGGAACAACAGTTACGTATCGAAGCACTCGAAGCGAAGCTCGCCGAGCGCTAGTCAGGGTCGGGGGTCACCTGAACCAGCCGGATGCCGCGGTTGCCGCCTGTAAACAGGCTTTGCAATGAGCTGGGCAGGGCTTCGATGCCTTGCTTCACCTCCTCGACCTCGGAAGTAATGTCGCCTGCGTCATACCAGGCGCGGAGCTTCCTGTAGTAGCTCGGAAACTTGTCGATGTGGTCCCACACGACAAAGCCCTCCATACGCGCGCGTTTGCCAAGCAACGACGTGTAGTTTGCCGGGCCTGGAATTCGCTGGCCCGCGTACTGGGTCGAGATGTAGCCACAAATAGCGACGCGCGCATGCACCGCAAGGTGACCAAGCGCCGCGTCCAGAATCGGTCCGCCGACGTTGTCGAAGAAGATGTCGATGCCCTCGGGACACAATGTGCCAAGAGCGTCGGCTACATCCTGGTTCTTGTAGTCGATTGATGCATCGCAGCCCACGACGTCGACGATCCATCGGCATTTTCCCGGACCGCCCGCAATGCCGACGACTCGGCACCCGGCGGCCTTCGCGATCTGGCAGGCCATACTGCCAACGCCCCCGGCAGCGGCAGAGACCACCACTGTCTTGCCCGCTTCAATCTCACCGATGTCCAGTAGCCCGTACATGGCCGCAAACGCCGCACTGCCGAGCGTGCCGAGCAGCAACGAACTGGGGCGTATCGTGTTGTCGACTTTCTGCACCGACAGGACATCCATCGACTGAATCGTTCCCTTGTTGGCGCCTTGCACGGACCATTCCTGCCAGCCGGTCGACGCATTCACCCAGTCGCCCACCGCATAGTCAGGATGCCTGGACTCTTCGACGACGGCGATGCCGCGGCCGCGCATGATCTCGCCAACCGGAACGATGTCGGGCCGTGTGGGGTCGATGTAACCGCGCTGCGCAGGTGAGGTTCCCAGCATCAGTGTACGCACGAGAAACTCGTTATCGCGCAACTCGGGCATCTCCGCTTCGACCAGCTCGAAGTTCTCGATACTCACTACATCGCCCGGCTGCACGTGACTTGCAACACGCCACTGTCGATTCCTGATCATGGCGCGAGTATACACAGAGTGGTTTAATGCCAGCGATGAACGAACGGGCCAGTGCAATCGCGTTTCCGCCATCACGCGCGGCCTGGTTACTCGTCGCACTACTGATGATTGCTTACGTGTTTTCCTACACGGACCGCGTCATTCTCAGCATCCTTGTCGAGCCGATCAAAGAAGATCTGTCACTGACGGATTTTCAGATAGGCCTCTTGCTAGGTCCGGCATTTGCAATCTTCTATGCCACCATGGGGCTTCCTTTTGGCTGGCTGGCCGATCGCTATCGTCGTACGTGGATCATCGGCGGTGGATTCTTACTCTGGTCGCTGGCGACAGTTGCATCCGGCCTCGCGCGAAACTTTACGCAACTCTTTGCGGCGCGCATGAGCGTCGGCGTGGGCGAGGCGACACTTAGCCCGTGCGCAATGTCACTCATAGCGGACAGCTTTCCCCGGGAGAGACGCGGCAAACCGATTGCAGTTTATTCCATGGGTATCGTTCTGGGCAGCAGCGTTGCATTTCTGATGGGCGCATTCGTGCTTGGCTGGACAAGGCACGCGGAGCTGCCCGCGCTGCCGGTTGTTGGCGCACTTGAACCGTGGCAAGTCGTATTCCTGGCGATCGGCGCGGCCGGTCTGTTGCCGGCGCTGCCATTCCTAGTGATGCGCGAGCCGCGTCGCATGCTTGGACAGTCGGTCGACGCGTCACTCGAAGGCAAGGGGATGACAGACGTACTGCGGTATGTCGGGCGCAACTGGAAAGTCTATGCGTCTTTCATGACGCTGATTTGCCTGATGACCACGGTCGCCTATGCGGGGTACTGGAACCCCGCGATGTTCGACCGTACGTTCGGCTGGTCGGGCGAGAAGTATTCGCTGATTAACGGCATAGTGACGCTGCCAGTGGGTCTGCCCGTCTACTGGATTGCCGGCTGGCTGTCGGATCGGTATACGGCGCGCGGGAACCGTGCGGCACCGTTGACGATTGTCATCGTTGGCACGCTCATCATGTTGCCTTTGTATACGCTGACACCGTTGATGCCTGATGGCACCACCGCCTTCATTGTCCTGACAGTGGGCGGCATCGGCATCATGGCCATTACGGCAGTATCGGTAACAGCGCTGCTCAACATTACCCCGGCGGCAATACGCGGCCAAATGGTGGCGTTGTACTACATGACCATGAGCCTGTGCGGCTTGTTCGTCGGGCCGACGACAGTGGGCTTTCTGTCACAGCAGGTCTATGGCGAGGATCGGCTGAACCTGGCGCTGGCGTCAGTACCCGTGATCTACGGCATCATCCCGGTGCTTTTGATACCAATAACGCGCCGCCTCTACAACCAGCACATGGCGCGGTTATCGGTCGAGATCGACGAAGCTGCCGGTACGCAGAAATGAGCGGGTATTCCGCAGCACGACATCGCTGCGAGTAATGTAGCGGTGTGAGTCGGCGACCACGAGGTGGTCCCGCATGCCCTCGACCTTGGTGCTCGCAACCGACACCTTGCCGTCGTCCGGGTTGGGCAGCATGGCGGAGGCGAGCAGGTTGATCGTGTTCGTGCCTGCGATCACACCGAGTTCAAAATCGACGGGGCCGAGTTGCATCGGAATACTGTCCGGCGACGTACCGAGCTGCATGCCGGCGGGCCCGCTCAGGGCCGCGAATCCGGGCCAGTTCCGGGTCCGATCGACGATCTCGCTACCCTGATTTGGCGGGCCGAGCATCACGACACGACCAAGCTCCCGGATCGGCGTACGCTCGTTCTCGTAGCGCAGCAGAATGCCGCCCATAGAGTGCGTTACAAAGTGCACTTTGTCGGCGCCCGCCGAACGACACTGGTTGACGCCGAGACCAACCACAACGGGCGCCAGCTCTTCAACCGTGCCAAGTTGCGAGGGGTAGTCGACGTTTACCGTCGTGAAGCCGTCCTCCTGCAGCGCGCGGGCCATTGGCCGCATTGCACGCCAGCTGCGGTTCAGACCGTGTAGCAGCACGACACATTCGCTCGCATCGCTAGATTTCACGACCCGGCTTTCGGGAGCTGTCGCGCAGCCGGCTGTCATGACGGCAACCAACGCGAGGGCACATGCTATCGTTCGGGGTCGTTTAGTCATTCATGCATTTTGCCAGACGATCACGATGTCGAAGCCTACCTTGTTCACAGTCCCGACTGCCAACGGGCAGCGAGCCAGCATTGCCCTCGAAGAGTGCAAAGTTTCTTATGACCTGCAGCCGGTTGATTTGTTCACAGGCGAGCACCGCAGCGAGGAAATGCTGCGGTTGAACCCGTTTGGACGCATGCCTGTATTGCGGCTTGGGGACGGCAGAACCATCTATGGCAGCCTGGCGATCGCCATGCATGCTGCATATACGTCCGGAAAGCTGCTGCCTGCCGACGCCGATCAGGATGCGTTCATGCACTGGATCGGTATCGTGATGACCGATCTCGTCCCGGCATTTGCGGGCCAGTTTTATCTCGGGACGCTGGCGCCGGAGAAGTTCGAGTGGGGGATTGAATGGTACGCCGACATCATCGCCCGCTTTCTGAAAGGCATCGACGATCACCTGGGCACCAGTGAATTCTTCCTGCCGGGCGGCTATTCACTCGTCGACGTGCTTATGTTTCCGACGGCCGCAACGTCGGTAGCCCGCATGCCCGAAGGCCTGACGCCGTATCCCAGTATCAATCGATGGGCCGGAGTTGTAGGAGCGCGCTCCGCCGTCCAAAGAGGGATGGCAACGTCGTCATAGCCAACGATCGTGGATGAAGGCGCCCGGGAAACGCCCGCGAATCCATAGCGCAGGCGTGTGAGCGGGTGCTTACCCGGCTCCTATGACTTGAAATCAGTCCGGCGCGTCGACCGGGTCGAGATTGTCCATATCACGCAGGACCTGCCAGTTGCCGTCGACTTTTTCGTACAGGATCAGGTAGCGGCCGTTGTGAATGACGGGCGGCTTGTCGGGACCCAGATCGATCTCGAAACGGAATTTGCCGACGACGTACGCCCAGTCGCCGTTGATGCGAATCTCCTGCAGGTCGTCGACGAGCTTTACCCCTGGTCGGCCGATGCGCGTGGCGAAATACGCCCTGACCGCGTCCGTGCCACGCTGCGTGGCCTGGTTGTGCGGCATCAGCATCGCATCGTCGTGCATAACGGCCATGATTCCCTCGAGGTCGCCGGATTCGTAGGCCGCAATCCATTGTTTTGCAACCATTTTCATCCCCATGCGGTCTTCTTCAGTGCCACCGCTGATCTCGACGCTGTAGGCGGGCTGCAGCGCCAAAACCAACGCGGCGACACTCGCGGCTAAGGCAAAAACGACTTTCTTCATCGGCGGTCCCTCTGGAACTCTCAGGCTGTTGATCGGTATAAGTCCTATTGTTATATTGATAGAGCTAAAAGTACAAACGGCGACCGCGGTTCCGCGAGTCGCCAATTACTAGGGACAACGCGAAACCGATGAGCGACTCCGTGCAGCGCAAGGGTCCACTGACCGACATTCGTCTGATAGAACTTGGGCAGCTGATCGCGGGGCCTTACTGTGGCCAGCTGATGGCCGACATGGGTGCGGACGTCATCAAGGTCGAACCCCCGGGCAAAGGCGACCCAATGCGGGAATGGGGCCGTGGCGATTATCCGCTCTGGTGGAGCGTCTGCTCGCGCAACAAGCGCTGCGTAACCGCGAACCTGCGCGAAGAAGAAGGCCGTGATCTGGTGCGCAAGCTGATCGCCGACGCCGACATGGTGCTCGAGAATTTCCGCCCCGGAACGATGGAGCGCTGGGGCCTGGGCTACGAGGATCTGATCAAGATCAATCCGGGCATCATCATGATCCGCGTGTCGGGCTATGGCCAGACAGGCCCCTATGCGCCCCGCGCCGGATATGCTGCCGTCGGTGAGGCGATGGGTGGTATGCGCTACTTGTGTGGCGAACCCGATCGTCCGCCCAGTCGCGCAGGTCTTTCGCTTGGCGACACGCTTGCCGCAACGTTTGCCTGCAACGGCGCGCTCGCCGCACTGCATCACCGCGAAAAAACAGGCGAGGGACAGGTCGTCGATTCGGCGATTTACGAGTCCGTACTCAATGTCATGGAAGCGACGATCCCCGAGTACGCTGTGAGCGATTACATTCGCACCCGTTCCGGCTCAACTCTTCCCAACGTGGCGCCGTCCAACGTCTACACGTGCAGTGACGGGGAGTTTCTCGTGGCCGCGAACCAGGACACGGTCTTCAAGCGTCTTTGCGCCACCATGGGGCGCGATGATCTGGTGACTGACGAGCGCTTCGCGACGCACACAGCTCGCGGCGCCAACATGGTTGAGCTCGACGGCATTATTAATGAGTGGACGAGCACGATGACCGTCGATGAACTCGAGGCCTTGATGAGTGAGGCCGGCGTTCCGGCAGGCAAGGTCTACCGCGCGCCGGAAATGCTGGCCGATCCGCACTTCGCCGCCCGTGAGGCCATCGTGGACACGCCAACCGAGGAATGGCCCAACCTGAAGATGCAGAACATCTTCCCGAAGATGTCCAAAACGCAGGGCGAAATTCGTTGGCCGGGAGTTGCAACTCTTGGCGCACATAACCACGAAGTTTACGGCGGTGAGCTGGGTGTCTCGGACGAAGAGCTCGCTCGCCTGAAACAAAGCTCGATTATCTGATAACGAGGGGAACACACATGACGTTTCGTCTAGGAGTTGACGTTGGCGGCACCTTCACCGACCTGTTGCTGGTCGATGAGAGTTCCGGCCAGACGTACATGGCCAAGGTGCCGTCGACGCCGGAAGACTCTTCCATCGGCGTGCTGAACGGTATCGACCGCATTTGCGACGAGTCCGACATCGACCCGAAACAGGTTATGTCGGTGATGCACGGAACCACTGTCGCTACGAATGCGGTGCTGACTCAAAAGGGCGCCAGGGTTGGCCTCGTTACTACCAAGGGCTATCGACAGACGCTGCAGGTTGCGCGCTCATTCTGCCCGGGCGGCCTCGGCGGCTGGGTTAGCTACATGAAAGCGCCGTTAATGGCGCCGCTCGAACTTACCATCGAAGCGGACGAGCGCATGGGTGCGGACGGTAGCGTCGTTAGCCCGCTCGACAAGGCAACGTTCGAACAACACCTCAAAGAGCTCGCCGCGAAGGGTGAGGTGGAAGCGTTGACGATCTGCCTTTTGAACTCCTACATCAACGGCGAGCACGAGCGGGAAGCGCGTGATGTGGCGGCCAAGGTGTTCCCTGACATTCCGATCTCGATATCGAGTGATGTTGTCCCCGAAATGCAGGAATACGAGCGTACCGAAACGACGGTCCTCAATTCCTATGTACGGCCTCAGGTGTCGCAGTACGTCACGAACCTGAAAGCCTCGCTCGAAGAGCGACTCGGTGAAGACGTGCACCTCTCGATCCTGCGTTCCGACGGTGGTCTTGCTTCGGCGCGCGCCTCCAGCGAGTCCCCGGTCAACCTGCTCATGTCGGGTCCGGCCGGTGGCGTAACCGGCGCCATGTATTTTTGCCAGCGCGGAGGTTTCGAGAACATCCTGACTTTCGATATGGGCGGTACTTCGACCGACGTCGCACTCATCCAGCACGGTGAAGCGCGCATTCGACGCGAGACACGCGTTGGCGATGTCACGGTACGAGCTCCGTCCGTCGATATTCGCACGATCGGCGCGGGCGGTGGCTCGATCGCGTTCGTGCCTGAACTGACCAAAGCGCTGCGTGTCGGACCGGATTCGGCCGGCGCCGATCCGGGCCCCGCCGCCTACATGAAGGGTGGCGAACTTCCGACCGTGTGCGACGCCAATGTGGTGCTGGGCTACCTGCCTTCCGACGTAAAACTCGGCGGTAAGATGGACATCAACCGCGACGCTGCTGAGAAAGCAGTTCAGACGCTGGCCGACGCCATGGGTATTGACCTGATGACGGCCGCCGAAGGCGTCATCAAGATCGTCAACGAATCGATGCTCGGCGCCCTGCGCCTTGTGTCGGTAGAGCAGGGTTACGATCCTCGTGATTTCGCACTGGTCGGGTTCGGTGGAGCCGGGCCGCTCCACGCCAACGCCCTCGGAATTCTGTCGGGTGCCTGGCCGGTCATCGTACCGCCCGGCCCGGGCGTGCTATGCGCGTATGGCGATGCCACGACGCGCGTTCAGGACGAGGCGTCACAGACGTATGTGACGCGGACGGACGCAATTTCTGCGGACGACCTTATCGGCGAGCTCGAGACGTTGCGGGCGCGCGCCGGCGAATCCTTCGAAGCCGACGGCATCTCGGCCGACCAGCAGGAAGCGACGTTCCAGGCCGACATCCGCTATGCCGGCCAGGCCTTCCAGCTGTCACTCACGACGACAATCGACGAACTCAGGAATAAAGGGCTCGCGGTACTGACCGACGAATTCGATCGCCAACACGAACAACTGTTTACGTTCGCACATGGCAAGGACCACGAGATCGTAATGATCCGCGCCATCGTCAAGGCGAAGAGTACGCTGGCCGCGGATCTCAAGGAGGTCAGCGATCATGCGACCGATCTCAGGGACGCGATCATCCACGAGACGAAGTTCTACTACGAACAGGAGTGGCACGACGCGCAGATCTACGATCGCGGCAAGCTTGGCGTCGGCACCGTCGTCGACGGGCCGGCTATCGTGTCCGAAATGGACTCGACCACGCTGGTCCTCCCGGGCCATGCGGCCACGGTCGACAAAGTCGGCAACCTTCTGATCAACCCGGCTTGAGGAGTTTTTGAAAATGACAGCGAAAATTGTTGAAACGAACTCCACGCCTTTCGAGCAAGTCGATGTGGATGCGGTGACGGTCGACATCATCGAAAACGCGCTCAAGAACGTGCGAATCGAAATGGATGCGGTGCTGTTCCGGACTGCCATGAGTCCCGGTATTCGCGAGCAGGGTGACTGTTTTCCCATGGTGGCCAACAAGGACGGCAAGATGGTTGTCGGCCAGTTTGGTTCGTTCATCCACGGCTTTATGGAAGCGTACGAGGGCGATATCGAGGAAGGCGACATCATCCTGACAAACGACCCGTACATGTGCAACGCGGCCGTATCTCACCTGCCTGACTGGATTGTGCTCGTGCCAATCTTCAAGGACGGCCGCCACATTGCCTGGTCGGCCATGTTCGGACACATGTCGGATAACGGCGGCATGGTGCCGGGTTCGATCCCGATCAGTGCCGAGACGATATACCAGGAAGGCATTCGCATTCCGCCGACCAAGCTCTATAAGAAGGGCGAGCTGCAATCAGACGTGCTCGAACTGATACTGCATAACGTGCGAACGACCGAGTGGAATCGCTTCGACCTCAACGCGCTCGTCGCCGCCTGCCGGACCGCGGCCAATCGCTGCGTCGAGATTTCCGAGCGTTTCGGCGACGATGTCTTCCAGCAAACCATGCAGATCATGCTCGACCGAAACCTCGAGGCGATGCGCGCGATCATCAACATGATCGTTCCCGAAGAGCCGCAGTACTTCGAGGATTACGTCTGTGACGATGGCGTTGGCAAGGGGCCTTACAAGATCGCGTGCAAGCTCTGGCGTGAGGGTGATGTAGCAATCTTCGACTTCGAAGGCACGGACCCGCAGGCGAAGAGCTCGATCAATTTCTACATGAACGAAGAAATGTTCAAGATGTTCTTCGGCTCATTCACGATCAATCTGTTCGATCCGCACATTCTCTTCAACGACGGGTTTTATGAGCTCGTTGAAGTGCGTATTCCGGACGGCAGCTTGTTGAAACCGAAGTTCCCGGCGGCACTTTCGGGCCGTACGCACGCCCTGGGACGAATCTTCGACGTGATGGGTGGCGTGCTCGGCCAAGGTGCCCCTGATGCCATGAATGCGGCCGGCTTCTCGGACAGCCCGCACCTGTTCTACTCCGGCTACGACAAGAACGGTGAATGGTTCCAGCTGTTCCAGATCGGCTTTGGTGGCATTCCGGGTCGTCCGGTAGGCGATGGTCCATGCGGACACTCGCTGTGGCCGGGATTTACCAACGTGCCGAATGAGTTTATCGAGGCCTACTTCCCGCTGCGGATTGTCAAGTACGAGCCGATTGCGGACTCGGGCGGCGCCGGATTGCACCGTGGCGGCAACGGTCTCTCCGTTGCGTACGAATTTCTCGCGGATGGCGAGATCGCGTTGCACGACGAACGCTGGCTGACGTACCCGTGGGGTGTTCGCGGCGGTGACCCGGGTATGCGTTCGACCAAGCGCCTGGTGCGCACGGATGGCAGCGAAGAGTGGCTGCCGGCGAAGTGCGACGGCATCAAGGTGAATGAAGGCGACGTTCTCTACTTCAACACATGGGGCGGCGGCGGCTGGGGCAATCCGCTGGAACGTGATCCGGAGCTTGTGCGCGTGGACGTCAATCGCGGCATTGTTTCGGCCGAGGGCGCCAAACGCTATGGCGTGGTCATCGCCGATGACGGTAGCGTCGATACGGCGGCGACGGAGAAGCTGCGTGCCGAGATGGCGCCTGCGCGAGAGGATCTGGGCCTCTTCAGCATGGGTGGCACGATTGAAGAGCTCAAAGCTCGGTGCCTGGAGGAGACGCATTTGCCTGCGCCTGAAGCACCGTGACCGACCTTCTGACATCGCTGAAGTCCAACTGGGAACTCGCCCAGGGCGGGGCTCTCGCGAGAGTGCCCCTTTATCACCAGCTGTATTCGGTGCTGCGTGAGTCGATTCTCGACGGGACGATCGCATTCGATGCCCAGATGCCGACCGAACAGCAGCTCGCGGCAACGTTTGACGTATCGCGCATTACGGCGAAGCGGGCAATGGACGAACTGGCAAGCGAGGGACTGATCGCGCGTTTCCGCGGTAAGGGCTCGCATGTCATCTACCAGTACAAGCCGCAGCCAGTGCGCGCCCCCCTGGTCGGTATGCTCGAGAATCTTGTCGAGATGGGCAAGCACAGTATCGTACGCGTCGTATCGGTCGAGCAGGTTGTACCGCCCGCCGATATCCGCGAGCGCCTTGGCCTCGGCGAAAAT
>JAAUYD010062420.1_pt1 | contig 17979 bp, 17 predicted proteins | sample 7278101 | NCBI WGS metagenome assembly JAAUYD01 (sample SAMN14350128, study PRJNA611818) | marine sediment metagenome | isolation source: surface marine sediment (0.6m) | place: French Polynesia: Moorea | collected 2018-08 | reverse complement strand
GGCCGACACCATCTATCCCAATACGTTCAGCGGGCCTCTCCTACCCAAAGAAAAGCCAGGCCGTATCCAAGGTGGGACAGCTCTGGAGCCCACACGCCCAAAAACACCGGGAAGCTATTTCCCGGATTTATCTCTGCCAGAGCCCTCCCCAAGAAAGCGGCGAAAGGAGATTGAATGGAAAAAAGATCGACGCAAGGCACGTAAACATAAGTCTCGTCGATAATGTTAGAGATAGATCCAAAGGCGATGTTGACAAGCTCTCCAAAAGTTGTTAGGCAGGCACATTTCAAAGGGCCGTTAGCTCAACTAGGCAGAGCACCTGACTCTTAATCAGTAGGTTGAAGGTTCGATTCCTTCACGGCCCACCAATGAAACCCATGGGGCATCCTGCGAGGATGCCCTTATTGTTTTCAAGATACGCATAATGCCTCCGGGGTATTCAAATAGCAACATACCGCTTGACATTCCATAAAATTCAGTGCTAAGAGTTCACGTTTTTAAACCATAATGCAACCGTTTATCCTTGCTCCAAACTCGTATTGGGGCTTTATTAACCATGAGGAGGTTTTATGAGACGGTACGAAACCATTGTGATCGTCGATCCCGATCTTGGGGACGATGCCCGCACATCCCTTTTTGGCCGCATCAAAGAGATCATTCCGCAACAACAAGGTGTTTTTATCGCTGAAGATCTTTGGGGCACCAAAAAACTCGCCTATGAAATCAAAAAAAGACCGCGGGGATTCTATGCGCGATTTGACTATTGCGGCATGGGACCGGTGGTGGACGAAATCGAACGATTCTTTCGCATCGATGACCGGGTGTTAAAATACCTGACCGTTCAATTGGCTGACGAGGCTAATCCCGAAGCCATCTTAGCGGAAATGGCGGCAGCGGAATCAAAGGATGAACCTGAAACCGCAAAGACCGAAGCCGCGCCCGAACCCCAGGCAACTTCACCGGCAACAGAAGAAGCGCCGGCACCGGCTGCTGATGAAAAACCAGCACCGGAGACATCTACGGAAGCTGCCGAACCCGCCACCGAAGAATCTAAAGAGAAGGAGTAAACCATGTGTGCCCAACCTGCAAGAAGACCTGCAAGACGGAAACGTAGAGTATATCACCGACGCAAAGTCTGTCGATTTTGCGCAGATAGCAGCCTTGTTATCGACTACAAAGACAGTCGACAATTGAAATATTTTATTACCGAACGCGGGAAGATTATTCCCCGCCGCATCTCAGGTACGTGTGCAACCCACCAGCGCGCACTGACATTGGCCATAAAAAGAGCCCGTTCCATCGCACTGCTTCCCTTTTTGGGGAATATGGATTAAAGGATTAGAACGCAATGCCCACGGAGGTATAAGGCTAATTCGGCCATGGGCTTGTGGGCAATGGAGGATGTAATGAAAGTAATTTTAAAAGAGACCATCGACTCCTTGGGAATTATCGGCAGTGAAGTGGACGTGGCAAACGGATATGCCCGTAATTACTTGCTTCCCCAAGGAAAAGCCGTTCCTGCCACTGATCAATATCGGAAGCTTTTGGAGCATGAGAGGGCCAAGTTTGAACTTCAGATCGCCAAAGAGAAAGATCTTGCCGAGCAAATGGCGCAAAAACTTGAAGCCGTGGAGTGTGAAATCGCCGCTAAAGTACACGAGGGCGAACAATTGTATGGCTCCGTATCGGTTAGGGATATTGTGGATGCGCTGGCCAAACAGGACATCTCACTTGAAAAACGCATGGTGCTGCTTAAGGAACCCATAAAAACCATCGGAACCTTTAAAGTCCCCGTGCGGGTTTATAAAGAAGTGGAGCCCGAAATCACCGTTAATATCGTACCCGAATAGTATTTTTTAATGCGCCGGCTATATCGGCCGGCGCACAGCATTTTAGTTTTGGATTGCGATGGCGCGAGATCCGGAAAAATCATCTATACCTAAAGATCCGACCCTGCAAAAACTGCCGCCCCACAGCATTGAGGCGGAAGAATCCATCCTTAGCGCCATACTCCTTGACAACAGCACACTCCTGGATGTGTTGGAAATTGTCTCTCCTGAACATTTTTACCGAACAGCGCACCAACACATATTCTCTGCGGTTTCAGAACTGTTTGCAAAAGCTGAGCCGGTGGACTTGGTCACCCTGACCAATATTTTAAGGGATAAAAACCAACTCGAAGATATTGGCGGTGCAGCCTATTTGGCAAGAATTGTCGACACAGTGCCATCAGCGGTCAATGTGCAGCACTATGCGCGCATTGTGCGAGACAAATCTTCCCTACGCCGGCTGATTGCAAAAGCCAACGAAATTACCCAACACTGCTATGAAGATAGTGGCGACTTGGACCAGGTTATCGATTTTGCGGAAGGCGCCGTTTTTGAAATCTCTGAGGACAAACACCAGGCCGCTTTCCACCCCATCAGTAAAATTATCGAAACCAATATCGATGCACTGGAAATTCGTCAAAACAACAGGGCATTGGTCACCGGCGTCCCCACCGGCTTTACCCAATTGGATCAAAAGACTGCCGGCTTACAGGGTTCGGACATGATCATTATAGCGGCACGACCCAGTATGGGCAAAACCGCACTCGCATTGAACATCGCCCGTAATGCGGCCATTGACGGCAATGTGCCGGTGGCCATCTTCAGCTTGGAAATGTCCAAAGAATCTTTAACGGAGCGTTTGCTCTGTTCCGAAGCCCGTGTGGATTCGGGCCGTTTGAGAGGCGGATTTATCAACCCCGACGACTGGACGCGGATCACAGAAGCAGCCAGTATATTATCCGAAGCGCCCATCTATATCGATGACTCACCGGATATATCTGCAACATCCATCCGTACAAAATCCCGACGTTTAAAAATGGATAAAGATTTAGGGATGATCGTCATCGATTACATACAGCTCATGAAAGGACGCGTTGCCACTGAACGGCGGGATCTGGAAATCTCGGATATCTCGCGTTCCCTCAAACTTCTGGCAAAAGAGCTCAATGTCCCGGTGGTGGCGCTGTCTCAGCTTAACCGTAAATTGGAAGAGAGAGCCGACAAACGGCCGCAGCTATCGGACTTAAGAGAGTCCGGAGCGCTGGAGCAAGATGCTGATGTGGTAGCTTTTATCTATCGAGATGAAGTCTACAATAAAGATGAGAACAACCCCAACCGGGGAACCGCTGAAGTTATCATTGCCAAGCAGCGCAATGGCCCCACCGGTTCAATTCCATTAACTTTTTTAGGTCAGTACACGCGGTTCGAAAACCCTGCATGAAAAAAATCTGGGGCAATACCAAAGGACTCAAGCCTGGGCAGCATAAGCGCCTGGAGAAGTTCTACCAAAGACGGGTGCCACCCTATGCGATCATTTCACCTGAATTGGCGCGGGACGTGGCAGCTCTTTCCCATGAAATTCAGCGACAAATCGGCCTGCTCATCAATCGCAAAGGCCGCATCGTCAATGTGATCGTCGGCAACCATCAAAGTATTTTAATTCCTTCATTGGAAGATTATCGCATCAACCCAGGAAGATTGCGTGGAGTGCGCTGCGTTCATACCCATCTGACCGAGGCGCCCCTCAATGATGACGATTTAACAGATCTGTCCCTGTTGAGGCTCGATCTTATGGCGGCCATCACCTTAACTCAACAGGGAAAAGCCCATCGCATCCATTGGTCTCACATACTGCCCGGAAAAACCGGCAATCACCCTTATGAAGTGCGAGAAGTCTTGCGGCCCCACGAAGTTGAGATCGATTGCTTGTCCCTCATTCAGGCCTTGGAACGTGAATTGACCCAGTTGAGCGAGGCTGCCAAGCCGGATTCACGTTTTGAACAGGCACTTCTGGTCAGCATTACCACCGCATCACGGCGCAAAGCCAAAGACTCTTTGATAGAGTTGAAAGAATTATGCCGGACAGCCGGCCTGGAGGTTGTTGACACGGTCTTGCAACAGCGCAAAAAAGTGGATACGCGATTTCTCATCGGCCGCGGCAAACTTCAGGAGATAACCCTTCGCGCCATGCAGCTTTGGGCCGACATCATCATCTTCGACCAGGAACTTAATCCATCGCAGATCAAATCCATTACCGATCAAGTGGAATTGAAAGTCATCGACCGCACCCAACTCATTTTGGATATATTTGCGCAACGGGCCCAAAGCCGAGAAGGAAAGCTCCAAGTTGAATTGGCCCAGCTCAAATATCTCCTGCCGCGACTGGTAACCAAGAATACCGCAATGTCACGGCTGACCGGCGGCATCGGTGGACGAGGTCCCGGTGAGACAAAATTGGAGATCAATCGCCGCCGGGTCAGAGACAGGATCAACCGCCTTCAAAAGAGTCTCTCAAAAGTTCAAAAACATCGCCAGCAACAGCGCAGCAAACGCGAGCAAAAAGGGCTTCCGATTATCTCTATCATCGGTTATACCAATGCCGGTAAATCGACACTGCTGAATACATTAACCCAGAGTCGCGTTTTGGCCGAAAGCCAGTTATTCGCAACGTTGGATCCGACCAGCCGGCGATTGCGTTTTCCTGCCGACGTCGACGTGATTATTACAGATACAGTGGGATTTATACAAAATCTACCCAAGGATCTAATCGTAGCCTTTCGGGCCACGTTGGAAGAGTTGCAAAATGCAGATTTGCTTCTTCACATCATCGATATCAGCAATCCGCGCCATCAAGAACAAGTCCAGTCGGTAGAACGAATCCTGACAGATTTAAAATTGAATCATATTCCGCAGGTCCGCGGTTTAAACAAGATCGACAAGCTCTCCGATACATCGGCATCCCAATATGCAGAACGCTTGGGTGGCATCCCAATCTGTGCCAAAGACCAAACAACACTTGTTCCCTTAATCAAAGAACTGTCATCCGTCGTCGAAAATATGCCCCACCTGAAAATTTAAACCCACAATGATCCTTGACATTATATCGCAAAAACAGATATCTTCAGACACCTATGGATATGGAAAGAATTCAACAAGTCGGTGTGGGTGCTGCCTACCGCGCCGGCGAGATCCTGCGCAGCCACTTCGGCAACCTCGATTCGGTTCAGAAAAAGGGTGTTATTGACCTTGTGACCGCCGCCGATATTGAATCTGAAAAAGCCATTATCGAAACAATCCGCAGCGCCTTTCCGAATCATGCCGTTCAGGCTGAAGAACGCGGCGCTCTGCCCGGGGATCCGGAAAATTGTTGGATCATAGACCCCTTAGACGGTACGACCAACTTTGCACATAATCTTGGCATCTTTTCCGTATCCATCGCCTTTTCCCATCAAAATGAGACCTCTATCGGAATTGTTTTGAATCCTGTCAGCGGTGAGTTGTTTACTGCCGCAAAGGGTCAAGGGGCGAGATTGAACGACCTTCCCATTGCGGTTACAACCACGCGAACTGTTCAAGAGAGTTTGCTGGCAACCGGCTTTCCATATAATTCCGGGGATATCATAAACAGACTGATGGTCCGTTTTAAAAACGGCCTATGCGCCTCCCGGGGTGTCCGACGCTTGGGGTCAGCTGCGTTAGACCTTTGCTATGTTGCCTGCGGACGATTCGATGGATTCTGGGAGGAGAACTTAAATCCGTGGGACACGGCGGCAGGCGCGCTGATTGTGCAAGAAGCCGAGGGTACTGTGACGGATTTCAGCGAACACCCTTTTCTAATTGAGAAGAAACAGATTCTGGCCACAAATGGCCATATCCATTCGGAGATGGTGTCACTATTGAACGCAGAGGATGATAAATGAACCAGATGATTCTTTCGCTAAATGCTACAGATGAAAACTCTGACTGTTTTGGCCAGTATAACACCAGCGATCCGCTCTGCTTAAAGCATTGCGTTCTAAGATTGCGCTGCGCTATCGAGCAGGATCATAATCTTCGTACGGAAATGATAGAAGAACTGGTGGGATCCGAGAGCGAGCTGGGAAAAATCCAATAGAGGTGTTTGACAGTCCCTTTTCGGAATAATGCTCTCTAACTAACAGACCACACGATCGTATCTCGTGTTCAATAATCCCCGGATTCAAGTTTTTGCGTAAGGTAATCGATCTGACCATGGATGGGGCCACCCTGGCGCAATCCCTTCTCCACCATACCAATAGCGTGTAACGCAGTCGCATGGTAACGATTGAAGCTCTTCCCGATGGCTTGAAGCGGCTGATCCGTGTACTGTCGCGAAAGATACATGGCGACTTGACGAGGCCGGACAATTGATTGCTTTCGAGAACGCGAGACCAATTCTTTGGGTGTCAGCTTATAGTATTTGCAAACCAGTTTTTTAATACTGCCGATGGTGATATCCTTGGTCTTTTGCACCATGTTTTTAACTACGCTGGCAGCCAACTCGACATCAATGGGCCGTCCCAGCAAAGACGCCTTAGCAGCAACTCCCATTAAGCCGCTTTTGAGTTGCCGGACATCCTGGGTCAATTCCGAAGATAAATACTCCAATACATCTAATGGAATGGCCCAATTGTTCAGTTGCGCATATTTCTTTAGAATGCGTAACCGCAGCTTATACTTCGGAGGATCGATATTGGAGATCAATCCTCCGGTCAACCGCGATCTCAAGTTGTCATTTAATTTTGGGATTTCCGTCGGTGCGTAGCAGCTGGAAAAAATAATTTTTTTATTATCGTTGAAAAGCGAATCCAGTGTGTGCGCCAATTCGATTTGAGTTCTATCTTTTCCGCTTAAATGATGAACATCTTCCAACAGCAGAACGTCACAATTCTTGTGGTATTTATCTTTAAATAAATTGATGGAGTTGGTTTTATAGGACGCCACCATCTCACTGGTGAAATCCTCGGCCGTCATGTAATAGACACGTTCACTCGGAGATTCTTTAATGATATGGTGTCCGATGGCCTGGGAAAGGTGACTCTTCCCCATTCCGGTCTTCGACAGTAAAAAAAGTGCGTTTTGCTGTACATTGTTTCTTGCAGCCAATGATAACGCAGCCGAGTATGCAAAATCATTGTCTTTACCAACCACGAATTGATCGAAAGTAAACTCTTTGTGCAGCAGCCGCCCAAAGTGTGGTTGTATGGCCATATTGGGCAATGGTAATTGCTCGGCCGGGGCAGGTTTGTTTTCTTGATCCTTACAAGTTGGCGCTACGTTAATTTTCAAACACACGGCTTGTCCCGAGATGCGTTGCATTTCAGAACAGATGATTTGGCTGAAATTGTCAGTAACCCGTCTTTTAAAAAAATGATTCGGTGCTGTCAGTCTGAGTTCTTTTTGGCTAATCCGATCTAATCTCAGGGGGTCGATCCACATGCGGTATGAGTGCTCGGGAATTTTCTGCTCAAGTGTCGCTTTAACCTCTTGCCAAATTTGCTCCATAGATCCAAACCTTGTTCCATAGGCTGTTGTAAATTCTTGACTGCAGGTTAAGCCGTACAAGCGTACAACATCCAGGAATTGAAACAGTTTACATGAATTATAACAGGTTAAACAATAAAGCCGCTTTCGCGTTGAAAAGTATGGTGTTTTTTTATGAGAGACGCGCCAATCTGTCAAACCGAAAGACCGGGATTCTTCTAACACAATTCTTACAGTTTATTAACACGTCATAACCTGTTTATTTTTTTGTTATATTTTTAATTTGACACAGCGATTGCCCGATAATTACCACATTGGTCGTCTTGGTTTTTCCGTAAGCATTTTAAGCATATCCATAGTTATCAACACTATTTCGACAAAATTGGAGCATTCAAAAAACTCTGTTTTTCTTCTATTTCCTCCTATTTTCTAATTTTTACAACTGTTTTACAGGTCCTTTAATTTTTCCTGGTATCCGGGAAATCAGTCGGTGTGTATTGCGTTGGTATCCCTGTCATTAGCAGGAAATTGCTCACTTCAATCAATGGGGTGCCGCCTCTATTAATTCATTTACAAGATCCAGCTATGGACTGTGACCCGAATCATGTGCTGCATTAACAAATTACAGTGCCTTAAAAATGTGACACATCCGGTAAGTGACAAGCGTGTTACACAATGGCAGTATCCCAATAAGAATTTTATTCGGCATCCGCAGGCAGGTATAAGGAACTACCCATTGCGACTTATCCGCAACTCAACAGGCCTCGGGGTCTTGCCATTGCAACCAGTGGCATAACGATCTGTTCAATACAACCAATTAATCGATTTACAATTGCGTAGGGCAGGAGTATGAAAGACTAAATCCCGGTTGGCAACCATCTATGAAATGTTCGATGGAAGATGAACTCAATTAAGATTCGCGGCGCGCGACAACATAACCTCAAAAATATCGATGTTGATATCCCGCGCAATCAGCTGGTCGTGGTGACGGGATTATCCGGATCGGGTAAATCTACACTGGCCTTCGACACTTTGTATGCCGAAGGCCAGCGCCGCTATGTAGAGTCCCTATCTGCTTACGCCCGTCAATTCCTTGAGCGAATGGAAAAACCTGATGTGGATCTCATAGACGGCCTATCACCGTCCATAGCCATAGATCAAAACACTACCTCACACAATCCTCGCTCCACCGTCGGTACTGTCACAGAGATCTATGACTATCTACGCCTTCTATTTTCGCGGGTCGGTACGATATATTGTCACCAATGCGGCGGCCTCATCGCTTCACAAAGCATCGACCAAATGGTCGACGCCATCGTGAGACATCCACAAGGCAGTAGATTAATTATTCTCGCACCTGTGGTGAAAAAACAAAAAGGTGCCCATACGACGGTGATTAATAAATTGAAGCGAGACGGGTTTGCCAGGGTCCGCATCAATGATGATATCGTGGAAATTGAATCCCTGGGCACCTTGCCGAAAACCAAAGTGCACTCCATTGACGTGGTTGTGGATCGTCTCATCATAAAACCTGGATTGCGCAATCGGTTGGCAGATTCATTAGAGTTGGCGTTGTCCATTTCCAACGGAAAGGTGATGGTCCTATTATTGCCGACGGCTTCAGACCTTTCACCAGTCACTATTCAATTCAGCGAAACGCCGGTTTGCATCACTTGCGGAATTCAAAGTCTAGAGATGTCACCGGCAAGTTTCTCTTTCAATTCTCCACATGGTGCCTGTCCGGGATGCGCCGGTTTAGGGACCCATGAGATACTGGATCCCGATTTGGTTGTACCCAACCCGGAGCTATCCCTTAGAGAGGGAGCCATATCGCCATGGGCCAATCGCAACTCACTCTACTTCACTGAATTCATCGATGGAATGGCGCAAAGCTATCAAACGGATATCTATACCCGATTTAAAGATCTGCCGGATGTGTTTCAACACGATTTGTTATATGGATCCGGCAATCGAAAAGTGCCCTTCCCTGATGGACATGAATCCAAGCCCTTCGAAGGTGTGTTGGCTCAATTAAGCAGACGATATCAGGAAACCTCTTCCGGACAAGTCCGTGAAGAATTGCAGCAATATATGACGATGCGTCCCTGTCCGGTCTGTAATGGATCCCGTCTTAGACCTGAAAGCCGAGCCGTGAGGATGGGTGGAATGGCGATTTTTGAAATTACCCGACTTACGATTTCCGAAGCCCTCTCTTTTTTCAATGATCTGTCACTGGAGGGCAAGGACGCTATTGTGGCCGAGAAGATAACCCAAAAGATTATTGAGCGTCTTGCCTTTCTTCAGGACGTGGGATTAGCTTACGTGAGCCTGGATCGTGCAGCCCACACGCTCTCCGGTGGAGAGAGTCAGCGCATACGCCTGGCCACACAAATCGGCGCCAAACTGACAGGGGTTTTATATGTACTGGATGAACCTAGCATAGGGCTCCACCCCAAAGACAATCAAAAACTACGCCGTACCCTTTTCAAGATGCGGGATCTGGGCAACACCGTACTGGTGGTGGAACATGATCCCGAAACCATCATGTCGGCCGATTATGTGATTGATATGGGGCCGGGGGCCGGAATAAAAGGCGGACATGTCGTCTATGCGGGTACGCCCGATAAACTCTCCCAAAGCCGAGACTCGGTAACCGGCAAATACATCAGCGGTACCCTGCAAATAGAAATGCCTGACACGCGGCGCGCACCCAGCGGCCGCTCTCTGACAATAACGGGAGCCCGTCATAATAATTTGAAGCAAATTGATGTGACTATCCCCCTGGGATGTATGGTATGCATCACCGGCGTGTCCGGTTCCGGGAAGTCTTCCCTCGTCATCGAAACCCTCTATAAGGCGCTCAATCAATCTCTACATGGTTCGCGGGTGCCCTGTGGTCGACATACCGCCATTGAAGGGCTGGAGCATATCGACAAAGTCATCAATGTCGATCAAGGCCCTATTGGTAGAACACCGCGATCAAATCCGGCGACCTACACCAATGCTTTTAGTTTTATCCGGGAGCTTTTTTCCAAGACCGCTGAGTCACGAGTGCGCGGGTACAAACCCGGAAGGTTCAGTTCCAATGTCAAAGGAGGAAGATGTGAAGCGTGCAAGGGCGACGGCATCGTCAAGATAGAAATGCACTTTCTTCCGGACATCTATGTTCCCTGTGATGTTTGCCATGGTAAGTGTTACAATCGGGAAACCTTGGAGGTGCGCTACAAAGGGAAAAATATCGCCGAGGTTCTCGATATGACGGTTCATCAGGCCCTGGCATTTTTCTTACGCATCGGCCCAATTCGGGATAGATTGCAAACCCTGGTGGATGTAGGGTTAGGTTACATACACCTTGGCCAGTCGGCGACCACTCTGTCAGGCGGTGAAGCCCAGCGGGTCAAACTCGCCCGAGAACTGAGCAAGCGAAGCACGGGGCGCACGCTCTATATATTGGATGAGCCCACCACCGGCCTTCATATGGAGGATATCAACAATTTGCTACTGGTTCTCAATCGCCTCGTGGACAACGGCAACACGGTCGTCATTATCGAACACAATCTGGACGTCATCAAAACGGCTGATCATATCATTGATCTTGGACCGGAAGGCGGAAGTGGCGGCGGATACGTCGTGGGGAGTGGCACCCCCGAGGATCTGTCCATGAAAGAGAGCTCCTACACCGGTCAATACCTGAAAAATTTATTCTATCAGTAAAGATCCGAACCCAGAAGGCCAGGCATTGGATAAACCCTATAAGGGGATAGATTGCCTACTGTGCCGGTAAGTTGGTGTGATCGATAGCGCTTAAAACAACTTTTGGATTTCATTTCCAGGACCGGAGGAAGCATTCTGCATCAGGCCGGCACAGAGGCCGGCCCTACGTCTTAGGTGCCACCGCCGTAATGGGAAATGGTCTTTTGTAGGGCCGGTCTCCGTGCCGGCCGGTCCCATGCGCCATCATCCTTCATAGCAAATAAAGTCACCTTTACGGATATGCTCTTGGGTGCAGTTCCTTTGTATTCAAAAACAAATCCACAAAGTTGAGGTATCAAGCGCATGGGATTAAAACCTTATCCGCTTAACAGCCTATTTATGCGCGCCGAACATCGGATAGAAGGCATAAAAAAAGGCCCCTTACCCACTCGGGCAAGAGGCCTTTAAGTAAATCTCGGACAGGGCAGCTTATTTGGCCAGGCCCATAATAGCATCCAATGCAGGCAGCTTGCCAAGGAGCATCAGGGAAATAACCAGAGCATAGATACACAGTGACTCGATCATGGCCAGACCGATGAGCAAGGTCACGGTAACCTTACCGGAGGATTCCGGATTGCGGGCGATACCCTCAACAGCGGATCTAAGGCCGATGCCTTGTCCAATACCACAGCCGAAAGCCGCAATCGCAATACCAAAACCAGCAGCCGTTGCACATGCCATAAAAAGTTCAACAATACCCATTAATACTTCCTCCTTTAATAGTGATATAAATTGGCTTCTTCCTTTGTTTCCTTAAACGTAGAGCTCTCAAACAGAGCTTGTTCAACATATTGTTAGTGTGCGTGCTCCATGGCGCCGCTAAAATAAATGATGGAGAGCAGAAAGAACACGAAAGCCTGAACAAAAGCTACAAAGATACCCAGCCCCATAATGGGCAGCGGTGCAAGGAACATCCCGGCCAACGCGAACAAAATACCCAGGACAATCTCGTGCCCCATCATGTTTCCAAACAGACGGAAGGTTAAGGAGAGGATTCTCGCTAAGTGTCCAATGATCTCAATGATAAAAATCAATGGTGCCAACCACCAAACCGGGCCGAGAAAATGCTTGATGTATTTTATGCCGTGATATTTGATGCCTATGAAGTGTGTAAACACCACCACCACCAGGGCGCAGCTCAGTGTGGTGTTGATATTGGCTGTGGGCGGGAAAAGACCCGGTACGATCCCGATAAAGTTACTGATAAAGATGTAGAGAAAAAGGGTCGCGGCCAGAGGAAAGAGCCACCGCCCTTCTTCGCCTGTGATATCGACCATAAACTCCTCAATCCCACTGACGATGATCTCGAAGAGATTCTGCATCTTGGTTGGAACTAAACTAAGGCTTTTGGCCGCTATGGCGCCGCTGATGATCAGCACCAGCATTACAAACCATGAATAGATAATGTGGGTGCCCACATGTGCAAAGTGGCCCAGTCCTATTGCCTCGAACAGTTTAACCAAGAATAGATAGGGATGCTCCATCCTTAACCTGCCTCCTTCATGATAAGTTGCCGCACTTCGTTCAGGGTAGCAAACGTCATGCTTGCCACCACAACGGATAAACCGACAATCAATCCCATCGGATCTACCTGCTTGGAAATCATCAGCAGACCGATAATGATCGCCGTAATCAAAAACCGAATGTAATATTTTGCTAAAACGCCTCCAACAGAGGAAATGTGGGGCGGCGTGAACGATTTTTTTAACGTCTTGGCCAAAAGGTGAAAATTGATGGTAACGATTAGGCCTCCGGACAGAATGCCGATGCCGACGCTTGGAGAGAACTGGGAGAAACCGATGGCACTGGTTAGGATAAGCAATAACCAGTTCGAGTAGGTGACAAAATTAACGATGCGTTGCTGCGTATTCACAAATCGGCTCTCGTCGGTTTAAAATTTTCGCAGTTTTTTAATCGCCAAACCCAGGTTTCGAAGCGCCGCGGCTACACCCAATAAGAAGCCAATAATGGTCAGCCACGGTTGTGTATCGAATTTACCATCAAGGTATAGGCCCAACCCGTATCCGATAAAAATCGAGAGGGCTATTTGAAGCCCTATACTGCTGAAATAAGCCAGTTCCTTGATATAGCGCCAGTCTTTTTTTTTCAAAATCAGTACGTTAACCTGATGTTTGCCTTTACGGTACTGGCCCCCCAATCGTAACTAGAAGAGCGCAGGATTAACATAGCTCCTACCCCAAGTCAACCTTAAAGCTGTATATCACCGATATTGAACACAGGACCATTGACGCAGGCATGCAAATAGACATCCGGATTTTTGGGAGACGGGACGGCACATCCCAGACAGGCCCCTAACCCACATGCCATGAGGGTCTCGATGGACACCTGGCAATTCACCTGTGTGCGCTCCACAATACCGGCAATACACGCCAGCATACCGTGTGGCCCGCAGGCATAGACCATATCCGGTGCCCGCTCGGTGATCGCCAACTCCAATGGATCGGTAATCAGACACTGGTCCCCGTCACTACCGTCATCGGTAGTAACTGTCACGGGAATTCTCATGTTTTCGAATTCTTCGCGGCTTAGCAAATCCTCCTTGCTGCGGCCGCCTAAAAAAAGTCTGCAGCGCTCATGAGAAACACCGCGTTTCATCAGCTCAGAGGCTAAAAATCGAATGGGTGCGACACCGATACCACCCGCTGCCAAAAAGATGTGATCATGTTTCGAATTAATCCGGAAGCCATGGCCCAATGGACCGATCAGATCCACCGGGTCTCCTGGGCGCAGTTGAGAGAGTAGTCGGGTGCCCTTCCCCACTACCTTGACAAGCAGTTCAATCCCTTTAAAACCATTGCGGCCCTCAAATAATCCAAATATTGAGAATGGACGGCGTAGCAGTGGCGACGCTTGGGCGCCCACCTGAACCATCACGAATTGGCCCGGCACCGCTTTGGCAAACGCCTGGCTGGTGATTACCCCCATATGAAAACAGTCCTGCCCGACGGGCTCGTTCCATTTAACCTTTGCTTCTTGTTGAACCATCAACACTCCTTTTTAGGTCGAATTCCCACGACGGCCGCAAATCTGCCAGCGCATTTCTCTCCCCGGTACGAAAAGAAGAGATGGGGATTGCATCGGGTGCATATTTCAGCCAGAGTGATATTGTCTTCTTTAACGCCGGCTCCTACCAATTGATCCTTACTCATCTGCCAAAAGTCGAAGAGGGTACCTTTATGTCGATATCCCCATAGGGATGCCGGGATTTCTTCGTTGTAGTGTATAAACTCAGCACAGCAGGGTCCCAGGGAAGGACCAATGCCGCAGATCAGATTCTCCGGTCGGCAAGAAAAATCCGACGCCATGCGCGAGACCGTCTCGCCGATCACATTCTGGATGCTACCGCGCCATCCTGAATGGATATTGGCCACGACCCCTTGCACCGGATCAACCAGGATGATGGGCTGGCAGTCGGCCACCTGAATCACCAGTGCCGCCGACGGTTGATCGGTAACCAATGCATCGCCTTCCAATCGCATCGAACCGGAGGCCCGCGATGAATCCCAGTGCTCACCCTGCCTTAAACTCCCAACCCCTTTTCCATGGACTTGCCGCGCATAGACGCCGCAATAATCCGATCCGAAAAAACCGATCATCCGCTCGCGGTTCTGCCATGTATCCGCATGGGGTTCATCTTGTCCCAACCCTAAATTGAAGGCATCATACTGCCCCTGACGGTTCATGGCGATCCTGAGGAAAATCCCATGAAAGAATTCCGGCAGATCAGACAAGGCAGGATATTGGAGGCAGATCAATCCACCTTTACGGACCAAGCGCATCTATAATAATCCCTTTCCTAACCTTTCGGCGCCACGTAGGATCCATGACCATATACTCCCAACGGGTTTAAACCGCCCGTGCCACTGTCAGGACGTTCACAGATGCAGCGCCTGCCGATTTAAGTACCCTGGCACAAGCATCAACGGTGGCACCCGTGGTCAATACATCATCGACAAGTAAAAGGTTCCTGCTGCGCACCGTTTCAGGATCTTTTACTTTAAAGGCAGATTTTAGATTAGCGATGCGTCGTTTTCTCCCCAAAAGTGTTTGAGATGGGGTGTGGCGATGGCGGTGCAACACATTTTCGGCTACTCGGGCCGGAACAAACGACGAATCTTGCAGTCGAGTCAGTTGCATCCACTGCCGCAGCAGCAGAACACTTTGATTGAATCCACGTCGACTTTGCCGAAACCAGTGAAGCGGCACAGGCAAAATGAGGTCGAAGGAGCGGACATCATAGAACCGGTGCAGTGCTTCCCATAATAAGCGTGCCAGCGGCTGCGCCAATTCGGTGCGGCCGTGATATTTGTATTGATGAATAAGGGTTTTCAACATCGGATTCAACAAGCCGGCGGCGCGTGCTGATTCAAAGGCAAACGGTTGCTCCATACAATCGGTACATTCATGGTCGATGCCGTGTTCGGTTGTGAATGAAAGACCGCATTTACAACATAGCGGGGTTTGAACCGGCTCAAAAAGATCTGCGCACCGGGAGCACAGGTAGTCCGCCATTAAAACGCCAAAGGAGTTGAATGCGCTCTGCTCAACACCATCGGGAGCGGCCCTGGACCGCTCCCGACAGTACATCTCCTCGCACTGCCAACACCGAGTGGGGTACGTCGCATCGACACAAGTCAGCGCAAACCGGTTGATCCGTTCGGGAATCATTTTTTTCCATTGATAGGCCACTGCATCCAAGTGACCTTTTTATAACCGTTGAACGATGCCAGCGGCAAAGTCCGAACACTTTACCTCTTTGGCGTCTTTTATTTGCCGTGCCAGATCGTAGGTCACGACACCGTCCTGCACAGTGGATTGCAGCGATTTTCGAATCTTATCAGCTGCCTCGGTCCACCCCATGTGGTCCAGCATCATAGCGCCTGAGAGTATGAGGGAACTGGGATTGACTTTATCCAGGCCGGCATACTTTGGAGCGGTGCCATGGGTGGCTTCAAACACGGCGCACTGATCCCCTATATTGGCCCCCGGTGCCATGCCCAGACCGCCGACCTGAGCGGCCAATGCATCCGAGATGTAGTCTCCGTTGAGGTTGGGGGTGGCGATAACAGCAAATTCATCCGGCCGCAAAAGCACCTGCTGGAACAACATGTCGGCAATACGATCTTTAATCACGACTTTGCCCTCAGGTTGCTTTCCGTCATATTTATCCCACAACTCCGCTTCGGTGATGGTTTGATCGGCGAAGCGCTCCTTGGCTACCTCATATCCCCATTGGCTGAAAGCCCCTTCGGTAAATTTCATGATGTTGCCTTTGTGCATCAAGGTCACACTGGGCCGATTTAGTTCAATGGCGTAGGCAATCGCCCTGGCAATAAGGCGCTTGGTTTTCTCTTCGCTGATGGGTTTGATGCCGATACCGGTATTTCCTCCAAGTGCGGTACCCATTTGGGTGTTGAGGAAGTCAATGACTTTGCCAGCTTCATCACTGTTGGCTGCCCATTCCACGCCGAGATAGATATCTTCCGTGTTTTCTCGAAACACCACCATATCGATCTTCTCCGGAGATTTCATGGGGCTGGGAACCGGGTCGATATAACGCACCGGACGCACGCAGGCATAAAGGTCCAGTTTTTGCCGGATGGCAACGTTTAAACTTCGGATACCAGTACCTACAGGTGTCGTCATAGGCCCTTTAATGGCAACGACATGCTCACGAATCGTATTCAGGGCTTCTTCCGACAGCCAGTCACCGGTCTGCTCATATCCTTTTTCCCCAACAAGTAGTTCGAGCCACTGAATCTTTCGTTTTCCCCCATAGGCCGCATCGGCAGCTTTATCGATCACCAATTGGGTGGCCGGCCAGATATCACGTCCAATTCCGTCTCCTTCGATAAAGGGGATAATCGGCATATCCGGCACTTGCAACTGTCCTTGATCAGAGATGGTAATTTTTTGAGCTGTGTCTGTGTTCATTTTATCTCATTTCCTCCTGCAATTTTCTGGTAACTGTTGTATTTTCAATCTTGGCACTCACTTTATGTTAATCATCTCATCCATTACGCAAACCGCACTTTCACTTATGGGCGTCACAACCGCCTTTATGTCACGATTGGCTTGGTTCTTCGGCCATGGGCTGCCGAGTAATCGGGTGCCAAGCAACGAGTTTGAAAAAACCCAGCACTTACTGCAATCGTCGCTGGCGAACCGCTTCATACATCACAATCCCTGCCGCTGCAGAGGCATTAAGGGAGCCGATGGGACCGGCTTGGGGAACCGCCATTAAGAAATCACACTGCTTTTTAACCAACGCCCGTATCCCCTTCTCTTCTCCTCCGACAACGATTACCAATGGTCCGGAAAGGTCCGCATCAAATACGATATCACGACCGTGTTGGTCTGCACCACCAATCCAGAGCCCCTTGTCTTTCAAATCTTTTAAAGCATTGACCACATTGGTCACAAGCGCAATGTGCATGTGTTCCAGTGCGCCGGCGGATGCTTTGCTCACAGTTCCCGACGGTGGTGCAGAATTTTTTTTGGGAACAATGACACCATGCACACCTGCACAATGGGCGGTTCGCACTATGGCGCCGAAGTTTTGGGGATCGACAATCTGATCCAGTGCCAAAATAAACGGCGCCTCACCGCCGATTTCCGACCGTTCCAGTATGACATCGATGGAACTCAGAGGATAAGCAGATAATTTGGCGCATATCCCTTGGTGCCGCTTATGGCCGACCATCACCGTCAACTGTTGAGGACTGGTCCCTTGAATGGGAATGCCGGCTCTGCGGGCAGCTCGCACCAACTTATCGCTCCGCGGACGCAGCTTCTCCAGCACCATATGGATGCTGTGGATTTTACGGCGCCCGGCCCGAATGGCCTCGTAGACCGGATGGTATCCCCATAGGAG
>JAAUYD010073863.1_pt1 | contig 17987 bp, 16 predicted proteins | sample 7278101 | NCBI WGS metagenome assembly JAAUYD01 (sample SAMN14350128, study PRJNA611818) | marine sediment metagenome | isolation source: surface marine sediment (0.6m) | place: French Polynesia: Moorea | collected 2018-08 | reverse complement strand
GACGTAATGATGCCCGGAGAAGGCGGGGTTCAGATGTACCGGCAACTTAAAACCGATGATACCTTGTGTAATATACCGGTTATCATGCTTTCTGCCGTCGGTCAAAAAACGTTTACGCATTATTTAAACATGGTCAACGCGCGTCTCAAAGATCCGATTCCGGATCCCGATGCCTACATTGAAAAGCCGCCGGAAGCCGAAGATTTACTAAAGATGACCGCCACGTTGATCGGGTAGCGGATTGGATTTTTTAACACAATTCAGCGCCGCCGCTGGCCTGAAATTTTTACCCGCCTTAAGAGGGCGACCAGTTTGATCAAATAAAAAACTTAACAGCATAAACGTTTGATCGTCTGACTGGTTCAACAGGATCGACAGGATATAAAAAACATTAATAAACCAGAAATATCCTGTTAATCACGTAAATCCTGTCTAAATTAAGGTAGTTTCATAAGAGGGTAAAAGATCCGAATATCTGGGTTGACAAAATGAAATCTCTCCGCGGCAAGCCGCGGAGTATCATGTTGTTAGGATTTAATTCACTTTTATCGCAGCATGCTGCGGGAAATTAAACCCAGGAGAGATTGAAGATTAACCAAGCAATGCGGGAGTTGAATCCATGCTGACCAAAAGTGATTGGGACTGGGAACTAGGCCACCGCGAAATTGCGGATGTCGCGCAATGGCAACAGCAGTATAACTGGGTTGAGGAGCCTTATGTAAGCCCCAACGGAGAGAAACTGGCGGCCGTCGTTAACCTGGCGGAAGGAGAATTCAATGTCTGTGTTAACGGTGATACCTGGGAGACCGCTTTTGAAAAAATATGGAACCTGCGGTTCGGTCCTGATGGACGTCTGACCGCGTTGGTGTCCGAAATGGGAGAATGGACCGTTGCCGTGGACGGCACCGCCTGGGACAATAAATTCGGCTATGTGTGGAATTTGTTGTTCAGTCCCGACGGGAAAAATATCGCAGTCGCGGTTCAGCAGGATATGGCCTATAGTATGGCGATAAATGATGTCGCCTGGGAGCAAACCTTTTCCAATATGACGAATCCTACCTTAAGTCCTGATGGAATGAATACCGCAGCAGCAGTTCAGGTGGTGGATTTCGGTGAAGGCCAAATTCACAAATTCCAGGAGGGCGCCTTCACCGCTGCGTTAAACGGGAAAGCCTGGGATACTCGGTTTGTCAATGTTTGGAAAATGGCGATCAGTCCGGATGGGCAGAATATCGCTGCCGAGGTGAGGCTAAACCTCTATGATTACACGATTGCGGTCAACGGCAAGCCCTGGGAGTGCACATTTGGCTGTGTCTGGGAACCCATCTTTAATCCACGAAATGGGGCGGTGGTCGCGCCCGTCAGACATGGGGGCAAGTGGTGCATGGCACAGGACGGAAAGATTATTTGGGACCGAAAATTCATCCAGCTCTGGCACCCGATGTTTAGCCCCGATGAGACAAAACTGGCAGCCATCGTCGCTCCCAAATACGGCAAATGGACCGTTGCGGTTGACGGCAACCCCTGGTCAGCTAAATTTGGAGATTTACTGACGGACGCCGTATTCAGCCCGGACGGCAATCGCATTGCAGCGGTAGCCAAACATGATGACCAGTATATGATTGTTGTCGATGACAATGTTTGGAAGAACACCTTTGATATGGCTTGGCAACCGGTTTTTAGCCCCAGCAGCGGCGAAGTCGCCGTAAAGATTGAAAAAAACGGCAAATACAGCATTGCCGTAAATGATCGGCTATGGGACCAGGAATGCGATGCGATTTGGGATCCGGTGTTCAGCCCCGAAGGCAATAAAATTCTTCTCAAAACCTTGCAAGGCGATTTGTACACACGGCGCGTTATATCCATAGAAGATATTTTGGGCTAAAAAGGGGGATTCATGCACAGTCTATACAATTTTGTGAGCGGCCCGTTGGCCTGGCTGGCGTTTATTGTTTTCATCGGCGGCAGCATTTACCGGCTTGTCAGCTTGATCATTTTGGTCCACAAGAAAGAACCATTTATTTATTCATACATGAGCCTGAAATACGGTTTGCGCTCCATTCTGCGTTGGAGCACCCCATTTGCCACTGAAAATATGAGAAGACATCCGGTCCTTACGATTGTCGCCTTTGCATTCCACATCTGTCTGATACTAACCCCGATTTTTTTGTTGGCCCATGTAATGCTGGTTGATGAATCCTGGAACCTCAGCTGGTGGACCCTGCCGGACGGTGCCGCCGAAATCATGACCTTGATTGTGATTGCCGGTTGTGTGTTTTTCCTGGTACGTCGGTTAGTAAATCCGGAAGTAAAATATGTCACGTCTGCTTCGGACTTCATCATCCTGGCGATTGTCGCGGCACCTTTCATTACCGGTTTGATCGCATATTACCAGTGGTTTGGATACCAATTTTTCATGATCCTTCATATCCTTTCAGGAGAAATCATGCTGGTGGCCATTCCGTTTACCCGTTTGAGTCACATGTGGTTTGCCCCCCTGACCCGCGCTTACATGGGCTCTGAATTCGGGGGGATCAGACATGCCAGAGATTGGTAAAATAGGCGGCTAGCATAATTGATGGTTTTTCTGAACCCCATGTCGCTGAGTTTTTGTTTGAAGTTGTTCAGCGCTGATTAGACAATCGAAATCGAATCTGGAAGAAAAGGAATTTGGAACATGGCCGAACCTGCCAAACAAGTCGAAAAGAAGATAGAAGACAAAGGTCTATCAATCGGTGCCCAGCAACTTTCCAAAGAACGGATCGAAAAAGTGATCAACAGAGTTTTAAAAGGTGAAGCCGGCGCGCGCCTTAAAGCTTATGTGGATACGTGTATCCACTGCGGCCTGTGTTCGGAAGCTTGCCACTATTACCTTTCCCATGATAACGACCCTCGCTATTCACCGGTCGGAAAAGTAAAGCAGACGTTATGGAAGATGTTAAAGAAAAAAGGGAAGGTCGATGCCGAATTCATCAAAAGATCTTCAGAAATTGTTTCGACGGAATGCAATATGTGTAAACGATGTGCCATGTATTGTCCGTTCGGCATAGACATTGCCTATCTGATGCTTACCGTTCGCAGAATCTGTCATCTACTCGGCGTAACGCCCTTGTATATTCAGGATACGGCCCACAGCCATGCGACCACGATGAACCAAATGTGGGTGAAAGAGGATGAGTGGATTGATACCCTGCAATGGCAGGAAGAAGAGGCTCAGGCCGAAATACCCACCCTGCGGATTCCCCTTGAAAAAGAGGGGGCTGACATCATGTATTCGGTCATTGGTCCGGAGCCCAAATTTCAGGCGCAGCTTCTTTACCAGGCAGCTGTGATTATGGACGTGGCCGGCGTGAACTGGACGATGCCGGCCACCCCCGGTTGGGACAACAGCGACATGGCCATGTTTACCGGAGATAATGAAATCATGGGGCGTCTCAAACGGGTTCATTTTGATACGGCGGCGAGATTAAAGGTAAAAAGGATTGTCATGGGCGAATGCGGCCACGCCTTTCGCTCGGTGTACGATATGGGCAATCGTTGGTTGGGATGGCGGATGCCTCCGATACCGATCGTGCATGCCATTGATTTTTACTATGAATTGATTAAAGGCGGCAAAATCACGATTACAAAAAAATTCCAGGAACCGGTCACCCTCCACGATCCGTGTAATGTTATCAGGGGAGGAGGATTGGCCGAAAAGGCCCGCTATGTGGTTCGTGCTATCTGTGAAGAACTCATCGAGATGCACCCTAACCGTGAACACAATTATTGCTGCTGTGCCGGAGGCGGTGTGATCAACTGCGGACCGCCTTACAAACTTAAACGTATGGAAGGTAACCGAATTAAAGCAGAACAATTATTCGCAGCCAAATCCAGAGGCGCGAAGATTTTGATCGCACCCTGCCATAACTGTCACAGTGGCCTGGAAGATATCAACCATCATTATGGTCTCGGCCTAGACATCAAATTTGTCAGTGATATTCTGTATGAATGCATAGAAAAGCCTTAGAAAGCATATCTAATGGTTCAAAGGAGAAAATCGGGATGAAAAAAAATGCCCTCCTCATTTTCGCAATCGTACTGGGTTCGATATTATTGATCGTATCTGTCCATTCGCAGGAAGATATGGTGGTCATCAACGATGATGTTTTTGACAGCCCTCAACGTCCCCCGGCCGTTTTTAGACATGACGAGCATAACGAAATCGCCGAGATTGAGGAATGCAATCAATGTCACCACCTCTATGAAGACGGTGAACTTGTGGAAGATGAATCTTCCGAGGACCAGAGCTGTTCGGACTGCCATACTGAAGATGATTCCGATGGAGCACCGGGCTTGACAAAGGCATATCATAGGAACTGCAAAGGTTGTCACCTTGAAAATAAGAAAGGTCCGATTATGTGCGGCCAATGCCATGTAAGATAGAAGGGATTCGTGATTTGATTTCCATTTTTTGAAAAGTTAAAGTTGAAAGAGAGGAACGCCATGCCCAAAAAGATTCTAATCATTGATGATGATCCGACGATCGTCAAATATCTTATGGCGGTATTTAGTGATAATGGTTATGCGACCTGCAGTGCCTCCAGCAGCATGGAAGGATTGGAGGTTGTTGAAGCGGAAAAACCGGATCTGATCTGTCTTGATTTGCAAATGCCGGGGGAGTGGGGCCCCCGGTTTTACCGTAAACTCAGAAAAAGTAAAGAATTAAAGGATATCCCCATTATCGTCGTCAGCGGAATTGACGGTGACCATGCCGTTAAGGATGCGGTGGCGTTTGTAAAGAAGCCATTTGATCCGGAAAAATTGATCGGAATCGTAAAAAATACGATCGGTTAAAATTCAGAACTGCTGATGTGTCGTAAAATCATCTTCAACAGATATGTCACTGATCGCTTCAGCAATACTGAATAAAGCACAGATATCGTTGATTGGCTGATGAGTTGATTGGTTAAGTGGTTGTAAATTTGGATTTATCCCATATTTGCAAAATTATTGGAGACTTAAAATTTCAACAATTGTAATATTCTGAAGTTATGACTATAATTTGCCTAATCAACCATTCAACCAGTAAACTATTCAACCGGGTCTGAAGTATGGATCAAAAATTATTATTGGTCGATGACGAAGCGGGCATCCGCAAAGTCCTGAGCATATCGTTATCTGACATCGGCTATACGGTGTTTACCGCCGAAAATGGTGAAGAAGCACTCAAGATCTTTCGCAAAGAAACCCCGCCCATCGTTCTTAGCGACATTAAAATGCCAGGCATGGACGGCATTCAACTTCTGCGAAAAATAAAGCATGAAAACCCAGATACCGAAGTCATTATGATTACCGGTCACGGGGATATGGATTTGGCCATTAAAAGCCTCAAGTACCGGGCCATTGATTTTGTCACCAAACCGATCAACGATGATGTATTAGAAATAGCACTCAACCGCGCCAACGAAAAAATTCTCATGCGCCAACAGCTGCGGGAATATACCGAAAACCTTGAGGCCATGGTGAGTGAAAAATCGGCAAAACTGATCGAAGTTGAACGACAGGTCGCCGTCGGACAGGCAGTCGAGAGTCTGTCTTCAGCCATGCGTGATATTGCCGGGGATCTGGAAGGCGGTTTAACCTATTTTAACGAGATGCCCTGCTATGTTTCCGTTCACAACCCGAAGTTAAAGATCGTAGCGGCAAATCCACTGTTCAAGGAACGTCTGGGCGATAAGGTCGGCCACAACAGTTGGGAAATATATGAAGGCACAGCTGGTGGGTCGTTTAAGTGCCCTGCTGAACAGACCTTTAAAACCGGTAAGGGCATGCGAACCAAAGCCGTTATTAAAACCACAAACGATGATAAGGCGCCGGTAATTGTCCACACCGCGCCCATTCGCAATCAGGATGGTGACATAGAGTTGGTCGTGGAGATATCCGCCGATATCACCGAAGTCAAACGGCTGCGGGAAGAATTGCGGCACACCCAGCAGCGATATCAGCAACTTTTCGATGAAGTGCCGTGCTATATCTCCGTGCAGGATAGGAAGTTCAGACTGACGGCAACCAACCGGCGCTTTAAAGAAGACTTTGATGTTCAACTTGGCGCCTTTTGTTATGAGGGTTACAAACATCGGGATGAGCCCTGTCCCAACTGTCCGGTTGCCAAAACTTTCCAAGACGGCCATTCTCACCAGGCCGAGATGGTGGTCACCTCCAAATCCGGTGAACAATATAATGTGTTGATCTGGACGGCGCCTTTGAGGAATGCCGCCGGAGAAATTACCCATGTAATGGAGATGTCCACCAACATCACCCAGATTCGGCAGCTTCAGGATCATTTATCATCATTGGGCTTGAAAATAAGCTCGATATCCCACGGAATCAAAAGCCTGCTGACAGGCCTGGACGGGGGCATGTATCTTGTAGATTCAGGCTTCGCCAAGGAGGACTCTGAGAGGGTCAAGGAAGGCTGGCAAGATGTAAAAACCGTCGTCAGTCGGATTCGGAAATTGGTTCAGGATATTTTGTTTTTTGCCAAGGAGAGGGAGCTAGACCGCAAAAGAATCGATGTTTTCGACTTTGCATCTGAGGTCGCTTCTGCGGTTGAACCCAAGATAAAGCCTGAAGGCGTTCACTTTGTTTGCGACTTCGACGAATCCATCGGAGATGTTGAAATTGATTCCAGTGCTGTACGTCTAGCCCTGATCAGTGTTCTCGAAAATGCTTTGGATGCCTGCGTTGAAGACAATGCAGACAAATCCCATAAGATCGTCTTTAGTGCTAAGCATAGGGAAAGTGACGTTATCTTCGAAGTAGCCGATAATGGGGTTGGAATGGATCGCGAAACGAAGGAAAATCTGTTTACACTTTTTTTCTCATCCAAGGGAAACAAGGGAACCGGCCTTGGCCTTTTTATTGCCAACAAAATTATCGATCAACATGGCGGAAGCATAACAGTTGAGTCAACATCTGGTCAGGGATCAAGTTTTAGGATTAATCTACCTAAAACAAGTCCGAATGCAGTTGACTCGCTTCAAGACTAGTGTCCGCCTTTATCCATTTAACAGCGTAAAGATATCTGCTACTTTATAAATGTTAAAGCTTAACTCTTCTCCTGAATAATGTTATGTCTGGATCGTGCAATATTCAGGTTATAATTTAGTATAAACGCCTTTATCTACACTTTTTATTTTTTTCTGCTTCCGGAGTCTGTAAACAATATTGGCAATTTTCTTTTGGTCAAAGCCTGTTTTTGCCATAATTGTGGCAGTGCTGACACCTTTTTTAGAGCGACCTATGATGGTCAATACTTTGTCGGTATCGGTTGTCGGCTTTACTGCTTTCTTCTTGGCTGCCTTTTTGGCGGTCTTTACTTTCTTAGCCGAGGTGGATGGCTTTTTTTTCTTCGGCTTAGCAACGCTTTGAGATTTTGAAACCTCATCAACTTTTTCCGCGATCGCTTCGACTCCCTTGGCAAGTGTTTTAAGGCCGTCGGAAACGATGTTTAGCACACTTTGCAATTCTTTCATTCGTAACCTCCCTCTATTTATTGAATCCCCGGTCATCTCTCATATCATTCAACTAAAAGTACTCATTCAAATACATAGTATCGATAAAAGCACTTTTCCACGCGATACGGGGTAATATCGTGCGTTGCCCAAATATATTCAATAGGTTACTAGTTAGAAGTTCAACGTATTCATCTTACCGGACGTTGTCAACTCCTATTCACCGGACAAGATCTAAAACTTTAAGCTCCGGGAGGGCTTACTGTAGTATTGCTAGAGCGTCTCACTTATCAAGCTCTCGGAGTATATCATCCAAATTATCAACGTCATCTATTTTATAGGGTCCATCGTTTTCGGGCACATCTTTTTTTACGTATGCGGATTTTCTCGCTTCGCTGCTCGCAGGTGAGTCTGGTGGCAGTTGCCTGGATGACAAATAATCTCTGGTCAAAGGGGTAGGGTCCGGATTTGTTAAGTCATCTGCAGGTTGTCGCTCGGTGTGGTCTGATCGGATATACCAGTCAGTATAGTTTTCAAGCCACTCTTTATATCGTTGAAACGACCACATATGATCAAGTGCACCGGTTTGAAGTACATCATTCAGCTTAAAAAATTTACCGCTTCGCACAATTGATTTGACCGTCATATTTGCAAACAGTATTTCACATTCCGGAACCCTGATGTTTAAGTCAGGTCTAAAAATGAGTCGTTGGCATACGACGGCCAGAAGGCAATCGGCAAGTTGCGCACAGATTCCATTTTGCACTTCTGCCGGAAAGTTTGAGACGACTCTTTGCAGTGCTTCTACAACGGACCCGGAGTGAACTGTCGATAGAACCATATGCCCGGTCTCGGCAGCATTTAGCGTTTGCTTCATAATGTCAGGTTCTCGCATCTCGCCGATCATCAACACGTCGGGGTCTTCACGCAAGGCATCCATCAAGCCTTGGGAAAAGGAAGGCGTATCCCTTCCGACTTCACGTTGACGAATAAATGACTTCAACGCTTTGAAATGATATTCTATTGGATTTTCAATGGTAATAATATGCTTGGCCTGTGAATAATTAATTTCTTGAATCAATGCGGCCAGAGTAGAAGATTTACCACTTCCAGTGGAGCCACCGATCAAAACCAGTCCATGGGAATGATGTGCAATACCCATTAAATCAGGATGCAGATTTAATTTCTTTAGAGTAGGTTGAAATGATGATAAAAGACGAATCGCCAGTCCTACCCCTCTGTTGGTTTTCATGACATTAATTCTGCATCTGACCCCTTGAATATTGGCAGATAGATCAAACGAACACTGCTCTATGAAATAGGGCCAGTTCTTATCACCAATCAGGCTGCGGCCGGCAAGAAGTAACGCATCGCTATCAAGTGATTTTCCATGAGTTTTCAATTTCCCTCTGATACGAAAAACTGCCGGCAATCCAGCTTCCATATGCAGATCGCTGGCATCCATTGACCTGGCTTTTCTAATAAGTGTTTCGAGCATTTAATATAGATCCCGGTTTTCTATTTAGGAATTAGGATAAGCATTTCCATGTAAAATACAATCTAAATCTTTTCCTGATAGTTCATTCACCACTTAGTCCACGCATTTGCAAAAATCGGTTGGCGGAGTAAATTGAACGTCATAACTTTGACGATAATACGGCGGCCGGGGAGACATTTTATTGTTTATTCTTGGTTTATTTGGGTTTTTTGCATAATTTTTATCTTTTAAACTGATATTTGCAAAAATTGGAGTGAAAATTGCTTGCTATGCTGTACAATCAGAGTCACCAGTTAAGAGAATATTAAATTTTATATAGAGTCAACTGCTATGCTATTTTTATTTTGGGTGCCGACGCTCCTGACCATATTTCTGAACATCGGTTTCTGGTATATTTATCGGGAAAATCGTAAGTACCGTCTTTGCAATATAGAAACGCCACCAACATTGCAACCCATGGCGAACCGGTTGGGTCAATTCAGCGCGCATCATCAAAATGAGGCAACGAAGCGTGAAGAAACCGAAGAAAAGCTTCGTGGCTATCTGAAATTTCTGGATACCATAATCAACACCATCCCCAATCCGATTTACTTTAAGGATGAGTACGGGATTTATCGAGGCTGCAACAAGGCCTTTGCCAAGCAGATTTTGGGTATTTCCCGTGCCGAAATTATCGGGCGCAGGTCTCAGGACCTGACCGATCAGATTCCACCGGAACTGGCGGCCCTTTGTCAGTTAAATGAACGCAAAATGCTTCTGAAGGGTGGCGTTCAAAGTTTTGAGGCTGAAGTCCCATGTAGTAACGGCTTTCAGCGTGAATTCTTGTTCAGTATCGCTGCAGTTAAAAATGACGACGGTCACGGCATTGGTAGCGTCGGCGTCATGCTGGATTTAACCGATAAAAATCGCGCGGCCCGTGATCGCTTTCAAAAAGAAAAATTGCAGGGCGTTTTAGAAACAGCCGGTGCGGTCTGTCATGAAATGAACCAGCCGCTACAAACAATCTTGGGCCACACCGAACTCTCCCTGGCAGACATTTCCCCGGACAATCCGGCGTATCTGTCCTTAACTAAAATCAGCAAGCAAATCGATCGCATGGCAGAGATTACCCGCAAACTTCAAAGCATCACCCACTACGAAACAATGGATTACGACAGGAAAACCAAAATCATCGATATTCACAAAGCCTCATCGATGTGATTTTACCGCTGTTGCAACTCCGTTCATGAGCCACCAATATCGTTTTGAGATCATTGGTCGTGTTTCTTGAGCGCCGAGTCCCAAAGCCTCCTTCAGCTCCAAATGACGTAAAAATTCAAACATCCACAATACCAAAAAGTCGTTGGCCGCTAATTTATACCTCATTTTCGACATCGACAATCCTTTTGACAGCGTCATCAATTTTTCGTATTAATTCGATAGATCCAGCCATTAATGCCAATCATGCAATGAAGGGAGAAAAGATCTATGGAAAATGGCGTAATCCACGAAGAAAAAACATCTATCAGCAACTCAACGACTATTGTTGGAAACATAAAGGCGAAAGAACATTTGATCATAAACGGCACCATCAAGGGTAACGTGGAGATAACGAATTATAACTTCTTTTTAGGCCCCAGCGGCAGAATAGAGGGTGAAGTCCAGGCACAAAACGTGAGAATCAGGGGCTATATGAAGGGGGAAATTAAGGCCAAAGGGAAAGTTGAGATAACCAAGGAGGCGGATTTTTCAGGAAGCATTGAAAGCAAAAGTATTTCTGTAGACAGCGGTGCATATTTCAACGCATCAGTAAATTTAAATCAAAAATCTGCCGGCAAGTAGGGGTTGATCAAAATATTACTTGGAAAGCACATTGAGAGTTTCAGAGTCCTCGTTTTATTTGAATTGACCCCGTTTATCTGAAGCATTATATTAAGGCAAGTGAAACTTGCCTTCAGTTGACGAGCTAAACCCATGGTGATTCGACCCTCAAAAAAAACCGATGCCCGTTCTATGTCACACGTTTATGTAAAAACCTGGCAGGATACCTACCTGAGTATGGTACCAGTTGGTTATTTATTGACGATGTCGGTTTCCCATCACGAGAAAGCCTTTTATAATGAGCTGGAAAACAGGCGAATTTGCAGTTTTGTCGCCGAAGATGCCGGGCGGGTGATTGGATTTATTACGGGTGGCAGCGAGAGACATAATGACAATATCTACAGGGGGGAAATTTTCACCTTGTACGTCCTGAAAAATAGCCAGCGGCGTGGTACCGGTACCAAACTGGTTTCAGCATTGGCCGCACAGTTTCTCCACGACGGCATCTACTCAATGTTGGTGCGGGTTCTCAAACTCAACCCATATCGAAGATTTTACAGCAAAATCAACGCGACATATCTCAAAGCGGAACGCCTTCCTTTTGCCGGCGAAGTAATGGAGGTGGAAACTTACGGCTGGCTGGACGCCTCTCTCACCTGGCAATAAGCTTATGAAAACCCCAATTCATCATCGTCCGGCGCTCGCCATCCGAGCCAGCGATTGAGCCATGCTGTCAAGAAAGGATTCATCCGGGATCGATATCGACATTTTGAGACTGCCGTCTTCCGCTTTTTCCATACAATCACTCAGTTTTGATTTAAACGCACCGGCAAGTTGGGCGACCTCCTCGGATTCGTCCTTGTCGGAAAGCATTTCACCAATAAAGGCAAACGCCGCCCCCACCAGCTGCCCGCCGGCAACGGCGATCTTCTTCTTTTTTGCCAGAGCCTGTGCTTCTTTTTCAACCCGTTCTTTCATACTTTCGTCCTCGGCAGCTGCCGGTTTCTCACCTAACAGGATCTCCAGCCGCCGCTTAAGCTCTTCCATGCCGGCCGCCATGTCGACTTCCGCTGCGTTGGAATCCGGATCGAGCACCGCCAGCGAGAGTTCGTGCTTGGCCGAAAGGGTTGCCAGAAGGTTTTCCTCCAAGGTATCTTTGGTCACCAGCAAAAAAACCTGGACCGGCCGTTTTTGCCCCATACGGTGGGCTCGGCTGATGCGCTGTTCAAGGACGGCTGGGTTCCAGGGCAAATCGACATTGATGACGGTATTGGCCGCCTGGAGGTTCAGACCGGTGGCGCCGGCATTGGTGGTAATAAAAAGTTTGCAATTGGGATCTTTTTGAAACTGATGCATGAGTCCCTGTCGTTTTTTCTGGGGTACCGAACCGTCCAGTCGAACATAATTCAGTTTCTGTTTTTCTAGCAACGGTTCGATCAGATTCAGCATGGTCGTCCATTCGGAAAACAAGACGATCTTGCGGTCTTCTTCAGCCATCAGTTGGTTCAGCAACTCGTTGAGCTCATCCAGCTTGCTGGAATATCCCGGTCCCTGCTTGTCCACCAAAAAGGTACTATTGGCGCACATTCTGCACATCAGCAGCGCTTTTTGAAGTCTGAGCAAATCCATTTCTGTCAAGTATTTTTTATTGATAATGGTCTGAATTATCTGGCGGTGGCCTTTTTGCAGATCCAGCTGTTCCTCGGTGGGTGGGATTCTCAAAACTTGGGTGGTTCGCGGAGGCAGCTGTTTGATGACCCTTTTGCGGGTGCGGCGAAGAAGCAGCGGTTCGAGCTTCGCCCGCAGTTCATCCAGGTTTTTGTAACCCAGCAGCTTTCCTTTTTCATCGACGACTTTGTGCCGATTGAAAAACCGGAAGGCCGGCCCCAGCCGTCGGTCATCGATGAATTCCACCACCGAAAAAAGTTCATCGAGCCGATTCTCAAGGGGTGTTCCCGAAAGCACCAGGGCAAATGGAGATTTCAGGGCTTTAATCACCCGGCTTGTTTTGGCCTCCCAGTTTTTAATACGCTGCGCCTCGTCGAGGATAATGAGATCCCAGTTTACGCTTTCGATAGATAAAAAATCCCGCAACACCTGCTCGTAGTTGCAAACGGTGAAAAAACAGTCGCCCTCATATTGTGCCGGCCGATCTTTGGCGCTGCCCAGTACAAGCTGGCAGCTGCGATGGCTGAACCGTTCGATCTCGATGCGCCATTGGGATTTCAGGGAAGCCGGGCAGATTACCAGCACTTTGGAGATGGGAGCATGGCGGGACAACAATTCGGCGACACCGATGCCCTGGATGGTTTTCCCGAGCCCCATGTCATCCGCCAGGACCGCCCGGCCGGCGCCGGCGGCGAAGGCGATACCGTCCAACTGGTAGGGTAGCAGTTCTGCATTTAGCAGGGTTTTGCGTAAAGGGTGTTTTTGAGGGGCTTTACGAATCTCGGCCACCGCTTCGGCCATGCGCTCCTGAAACAGCTTTTGATTGATGTATTCTTCGGCATCGGGGTAAATGATCACCTCGGCACCGAGTCCTTCCACCCGGCGGATACTGCGGATCAGTTCTTTTATGTTTTGAATCGATTTTCCTTGGTACGGCGACAGGAGTTTGGCAATTTTCGGGGAAAGCTCCTTCGGAACCAGCATACGAAGCTGCAGGTCCCTGCCGTAGCTCAGATAGACACATATATCTTTGATTTCTGCCGATGTTTCCCGAACGGCCTTTTTGAATTTTTTCCCGACTTTATCCAGGGCATATATAATATGTTTGCAGGTTCCAAGGGTATTTTTACGAAAATCCGGGCATGAACAGTAAGACTCCCCCGGCTCCCAACCTCTTAGCGCAATTCGATAACTTTTACCGGAGGCATAACTGGTAATGATGTAGTCGGTCCATAGCTCGCGTGGATTCATGGAATTTAGGCGCATTTTTTCTTTCTGTGCCTTTTCCGTGCGGTCGGCCATTGCCTGCCTGATGAGGGCCTCCTCACTCAGACTCTCCATGGGAACCCGTTCCGGCGGCGGTGCCGACAGCCCCAGAGAGAGTTTTTCCTCGAGAATCAGCGAAAGGGCCGCTCCCTGATGCTCACAGGCGACGGAACAGGCACTGCAGCCAATTCTCAGACGCCGGGGTTTCATGGGGTCCAAGGCAATTTCGACCTTGGCGTCTCCCAGATCCAGCCGGAAACGTTTGCTGTTGAGCGTTACCCGCTCAAACAGGTCGATATCATATTTGCCGCCTGCCGTTATCAGCTGTTTGCCCCGGGCACCCAGCAGTTTACAAGCCTGACTATAAGAAAGATGTGACAGCCTATCCTTTAGCGAAATCATGGTGGCAATTCCTTTCTGCATTCGAGCGCCGCCTCTGGTCAAAAAAACGGCTAGTCTGATCGAAAAAGAAACTTAATGACGAGGTCTAAATTTGCAAAATGTACAATTAGCCTTGATCGAAACCTATGTCAATTTTTAGTGAAATCTTTTTCACAATTTTCGTTCATACTTTACCTATTTTGAGAAAATGCGGCGAAGATGTGTTCAAGGTAAGTATTTATAATTACGTTGAATATAATTAATAAACTGATTTGGCATATTTTCTGCAAAATTAAGTTAGCAGGAGGTTGGAAGAGTTCCAGGGTTGTCTTTTGTCATTAACTTTCAAATTAATTGACGCTGTTTTTCTCACTAAATCCTAACACAGCAGACAAAACCAGCTGAGGCCTTGCGGTCTCCAAAGGTTATAACCTGATCCAGAGGAATTGACGTGGTAAATAGCTTCCTTCTCGGGTGTACGTGTAACGGCACCACGGGATTCGATCCAAGGCCTCTGGAACTCTTCCTAGCCTATTGTTAGCACCTTTGCCGACAGGAGCGATAACGATGCCTGATCACAGCACAATACGAATTGGAAAATATAAAATTAAATCTACCCGACAATCCGTTCGAAAGTTCAAAGCGATTCTCGACAAGTTGGAAGTGCCTCACATCCTCGATGATGTCAGTTTTCATAACACCCTCTTAGATCTATATCGTATGAAATTTCTCTACAAGACGGATGTCTGGAAAGTAGAAAAGGATGGAAGTGTCAGCTTGAGCAATCGCTTTGGCCATAATGGACGCTTTGAGCACCGACGTCTGGTCGTAAGAAACCTCCTTGAATTCCGTTTCGTGGACTTAAGCCTTCTAAACAGAGAGGAAGCTGAGTTTCTGAGTGACCAGATTTACAAATTTGAATTTAGATCTGGTCTTTCAGCCAAGACAGCGTAGTAAAGCCTACCTTTTTATCTCTATTCGTCAACGATCCGGTAGATCGTTTCAAAAGTGGCATTTAACGAGGCCATGGCCCCACAGTATTTAGTTTCAGAAAGCTGGATAGCCTGTTCCACCGCCTTAGGCTTAATATTTTTACCGTGTAATACATACTCCATCTGAATGTCCGTATAGCGTTTGGGATATTCTTCAGCGCGCTCGCCAGTGATATTGATCTGAAAATCGGTCACCTGGGCGCGTTTCTTTTTCATAATCATGATGACGTCAATTGCCGAACAGCCGGCAACGCCAATTAAAACCAGTTCCATTGGACTGGGACCACTGCCCCCATCGCTGCTATCGAGGACCACGGCAGGGCCATTGCCCGCCCGGGCTATAAACTGCATTCCCTCCGTCCAGTTGATCTGCGCTTTTACTGTCATGTTCTTTATCCTTTTCCAGGTTGTCGACCGTTCTTGAAAGTCTCGGCCTTGGAGTAATGGAGTGATGGAGTACTGGAGTGTTGAAAAAAAAGATATCAATCCTTTCGTCATTACTCCAATATTCCATTACTCCGGTACTCCAATACTCCGAAATCAATAGAAATGGAGAGCGATCACGATAGATTACCCTCTTTTGGGCTATAGATCCGTTTTTTTAAAAGTTTGATTTAATTTGAATATGGCTTATTTTACGTTGTGACGTCAATATTCAATCGAAAACATTCATTTTTTATAGCACTCTACTGTGCAGATTTTCAAAAAATCAGGAAGGGAAAACCGATGTCCAAAAAATTAAACAAATACAGTTCCCGTATCACCGCTACGAAATCACAAGGGGCGTCTCAAGCAATGCTTTATGGTGTCGGGTTAACCGACGCTGATATGCAAAAAGCCCAGGTGGGTATCAGCAGTGTTTGGTACGAAGGCAACACCTGCAATATGCACTTAAACCAATTGGCCGCTAAAGTCAAAGAAGGCGTTGATGCTGCAGGTTTGGTGGGGCTGCGCTTCAATACGATCGGGGTCAGCGATGGCATATCCATGGGTACCGAAGGCATGAGTTTTTCCCTGCAATCCCGCGATTTGATCGCCGATACCATCGAAACGGTGATGCAGGCGCACTGGTATGATGCCAATATCTCCTTGCCGGGCTGTGATAAGAATATGCCCGGATGCCTCATTGCCATGGGGCGGATCAACCGTCCGTCATTGATGGTTTACGGCGGCACCATTCGTGCCGGAAAACTTGGAGATACTAAATTGGATATCGTCTCAGCCTTTCAAAGTTACGGCGAATATCTTGCCGGAACCATCGACGAGCAGCAGCGTCAGGCCATTGTCAAAAGAAGTTGCCCGGGAGCCGGGGCCTGCGGTGGCATGTACACTGCCAATACAATGGCCTCAGCCATTGAAGCGATGGGGATGTCGCTGCCTTATAGCGCCAGTTTCCCGGCCGAATCCGACCGGAAAATTGAAGAATGCACCCGGGCCGGAACAGCCATCCGACGATTATTGGAAGCGGACATCAAACCGCGGGATATCATGACCCGACAGGCATTTGAAAATGCGATGGTTGTGATCACAGCCCTGGGCGGATCCACTAACGCCGTGCTGCATCTGATCGCCATGGCAAGATCGGTGGATGTGCCTCTGACCATCGATGACTTCCAGCGAATCAGCGATCGAATTCCGCTGCTGGCCGATATGAAACCTAGCGGCAGCTATGTTCAGGAGGACTTGGATCGTGTCGGCGGGATACCTGGATTGATGAAATACCTGCTCGATGAGGGCCTGCTTCATGGTGACTGTCTGACGGTGACCGGCAATACGCTGGCTGAAAATCTCAAGGATGCTCCGCCGCTTGCTGATGGCCAGAAAATTATCCATCCCTTGAACCAACCTGTCCATAAAAGCGGGCATATCCAAATTTTAAGGGGTAATTTGGCGCCGGAAGGCGCCGTGGGAAAAATTACCGGCAAAGAAGGACTTTCGTTTAGCGGGCCTGCAAAAGTCTTTGATTCTGAAGAACAAATGCTGGCCGCACTTGAAGGCCGTCAGATAAAAAAAGGTGATGTGATCATCATTCGTTACGAAGGTCCCCAAGGTGGGCCCGGCATGCCCGAAATGCTGACACCCACATCGGCCATTATGGGCGCCGGCCTGGGCAAAGATGTGGCACTTTTAACGGATGGCCGTTTTTCGGGCGGTTCCCATGGCTTCATTGTCGGCCATATTACCCCCGAAGCCCAGGTTGGCGGCCCCATCGCACTGGTAAATAATGGTGATCAAATCACGATTGATGCCGTCAACAATACCCTCAGCGTTGATATAAGTAATGATGATCTGGTGGAGCGGCGAAAAGCCTGGACGGCTCCGCCGTATAAAGCAAATCGGGGAACGCTGTATAAGTACATCAAAAACGTTGCATCGGCTTCCCTGGGGTGTGTTACCGACGAGTGATTTTAAGGCCGCCGATTCTTAAAGTAACGCTCTAACCTTGGGAGGGAGTGAAGACAGTTGCATAGGTCATTTAAATCCGAAATCCGAAACGCGAAGCACGAAACAAATTCGAATAACATAAATACCAATGACAAAAACCAAAAATTTCGCGCTACTCACCGTTACAAAATAGCTTGATCTGTTATTATTATCAGGCTTTGTACTCTTACTTTTATCGTATAGAGCATTTGAACCTTAGAATTTATAATTTGTTTCGAAATTCGATATTCGAATTTCGTATTTTCCATGGCTTCCCTGATTTCTCACTGCAGTATTATAACCTTTACGGATCCACCACTGGTAGGGGAGGTTTAGATTGTAGGTTAGGTTCCGTAAGGATCGTATTTTTCTTCAAACCGGGTGATGTCTGATTCATATTGGAGGGTCTGATCAATATCATCCAACCCCTCCAATAGCTGTTTCTTGGCACCCGCCTCAATG
>JAAUYD010035030.1_pt1 | contig 17998 bp, 13 predicted proteins | sample 7278101 | NCBI WGS metagenome assembly JAAUYD01 (sample SAMN14350128, study PRJNA611818) | marine sediment metagenome | isolation source: surface marine sediment (0.6m) | place: French Polynesia: Moorea | collected 2018-08 | reverse complement strand
TCATAATTATGACCTCTAACATCGGCTCTAAGGTAATTGAAAAGGGTGGTGGCGGACTCGGTTTTGAATTTTCTGACGATTTCAATGAGGCTAAGTACGATCGCATTCGCAGTTTGGTTAATGAGGAACTCAAACAATACTTCCGTCCCGAATTTATTAACCGTCTCGACGATATTATTGTCTTCCGTCAACTCTCTAAAACAGAGGTCAAGCAAATTGCAGATATCTTACTACAAGAAGTGTCAGAGCGCTTGACCGAACAAAGACAAATTAGTTTGAAAGTTACTCCCAAGTTTATCGATCGCGTTGTTGAAGTGGGTTACGATCCTAGTTACGGTGCTAGACCTCTACGTAGAGCTATCTCCAGACTTCTAGAAGATAACTTAGCTGAAGCAATCCTTTCTGGTCGAGTTAAAGAAGGAGATACCGCATTGGTGGATCTGAATAATGAGGGTAAGGTGGTAGTTAGACCTTCTCAACAATTTGCTCTACAATTACAAACTATCGGTTAGTTTGTTAACTCAAATCAGTTTTTATGTCAAGTACTCTTCTTTATGGAGAGTATTTTTTTTTAACCCATTGCTTGAGTTTAAGCCTTATACCGCCTGCTTTTCAGGTTCTTGAATGCTCTTTGTTTTGTTTTTTTTATCACCTCCATGAAAATTTTTGATACTTAATATGTCTTAAAATAACCTAAAATAGTTACTAGTGAGCCTTTTGGTTCAGCGCTATATAAAAAGCGCTGAACCTTGCCTGAAATTACTTGTCTTAAAGACAATATACTACTTAACTCAATAAATTAAAGTTAATTTATATTAACTAAATTAAGATAAGTGTCGCTCTAAATTCTCAGAGCGACATTTTTGATAATATCCGTAAGGGAGCAATCTTCAATCGATTCTAGCTGTTCGGCGTTACGGAAAAGCAGCGCACCTGCAAAACCCAGAGAATTGATTGAAATAGAGCGATAAGATTCAGCAGCGCGAGGTACGAGTAACATCCACTCTCGCGTCACGAGCAAATTATAAGCCCCAGATTGTTTGTTTTCTTCGCTTTCAGACAAACCCACAGCAGCAAGCATATTTTGGTAGCGATCGAGAGTTATACTAGCAGCTTCAAAAAGAGATGCTTTCGGTTCTATATTTAGTCTAGAAAAGGCGTGGAGAAAATGAAATTGAGGGATATTACCGATCGAATTGGTAAAGACAACCTTTTCCAATACTGATTCAATGGGAATGTTTACTCGATCGCCAGCCAAAGGACGAGGTACTAATTGTAAATGCTTGTGTCGTACGGAAGCACCAGCAATTTTTCCAGCATTATAGAAGGCTAAACCGTCGATTTGAGCTAAAACTGCCCACAAAGCCGTAAAATCAGATAAGTTGAGTAAATTTTCCTGCTCTTCAAAAGCACGGGTAACAATCAGCAGGTGATGGTCTACCACGTTGTATTTATTTAACAGACACAAGTGAGTATCAGAAATATCTGCAACAAAAAGATCTCGATCGTAGGGAAGAAAAGGATTAAATTCTTTACCAGTAAGAAAGGTCTTTTCTTTTTGCTGTTGTTTGGCTTGCTCTTTACGATCGAGATTCGATACAATCCGAACGATAAAAGGGATGCCATCTTGTTCTACTATTTTACATTCAGTAACAATAGGCTTTAGCGCCCCGCACTCTAGAGCTTTTGCTCTAGCTGTTTTGACCTCAGACCAGAGGCGATCGGCTGGTAATAATATTTTCTGTTGGCTCATTTTTTATCGTCATCGAGACATAGGGGATTCTACTTGTCTCGATCGCGTCACGTCAAATACTACTTTAAATGGCTGTCCCAATTGTTTCTCTAGCAATTTCTCAATCTCAGTTACTTCTTGGGGTGTAACTGAATCTGTGGCTTGAACTCTCAGGAAAATTGAAGGGGGTTTATTTTGCAAATTAACTTCCGAGCTAATAATTGTAATATCGGGTCTTTGTATGTAAACGAGCGCTCGTGGAATAGTGAGATCGACCTTAGCTTTGTCGAGTAACTGCCAAAAACTAATTCCCAAAGGGACCCCCAATAAGACTATCATTAATCCAGATATGCTCCAAGAAATGTTTCTAGTCAGCTCGTTACTTCCGGCGTATCCACCCAAAACATAGACTATCAAACAAGCGAAATTAATGCCAATTAAGTTAGTCAAATAAAGTAATGTAGCTCCTTGGGCTAATTGCCAATTTTCTTGAGATAATGTCAGACCAATAACACACAGTGGAGGCATTAAAGCGACAGCAATAGCCGTACCAGGAATAGCATCCCCGATCGCAGGACGAATCTTAGAATAACCACTGATACTTCCCGCTACTATTGCTATTAATAAATCGATTAAAGTCGGTTGAGTTCTCGATGCTACTTCGCTACCAAAACTTGGCAACCCAATAGCTAAACCTGCCAAATAAGAACAACCAATAGCTATTAAACTACCTGCAGTTATAGAAATAAAACTGTTGCGTAAAAGCAGCCAATCTCCTTCCAAAGTAGCAAAAGAAAATCCACGCAAAGGCAACATTAAAGGAGCGATAATCATTGCTCCAATAATTACAGCAGTACTGTTAATAACTAAGCCAAAAGTAGCAATTAAACAAGAGCTAATAATTAAACCCAAGTAATTTTGGGTAAGCTGAGACTCTTTAACTAAAGATTCCCTAAGCTGAATAACAGGAATTGCTCCGAGACCGAAGCTTTTTAAAAGTTTCCAGTGAACGAGAGCAATTGCTCCGATAAAGTTTTTAAAGAAATTATTAGTTTGACGCATAAATAAATCGAAAAAAAATTACAGCTTTGAAAAAAGAATAAAAGGACAATCCTTTCCCCCTTTCCCTGGGTGCGATCGCAGGCAGATCGTAAAATAATATATATTTTGGGGATCGCTTTACCACTAATAGCCGATAATTAGTTCTCAACTAGTTCAAATTATTTTCGCTCCTCGATCGAAAAGACAAAACAAGTTGAAGATTTAGCTCGACCGCCAGAATTAGTATTATGAAAATACTGAGAAATTCACTAATAATTTTAATCTTAGTAGCAAATCCAGGGATTTTAGCAGGATCGCTCAAATCTTCTCAATTAAGAGCAGAAGAGTTGCCCAATTCCGCTGAAAGTGTACGGAAAACAGAAGAATCTGCAGCAAGGGAATCTGAGGCTATACCAACAGAAGAATCTGCAGCAAGGGAATCTGAGGCTACACCAACAGAAGAAAAATCGGAATTAACACCAGAACAACAAGAGAAATATCAAAAATTACAAGAAGCAGATAGACTCTATTTAGCAGGAGATAAAGTAGCAGCAGCAAACCTATACCGTGAAGCTAAAGAAGCTTTTGCTGCAGAAGAATTACAAGAATCAGAAAAAGCCAAACCAATTTACGAACCCAAAGAATTAAAACCAGCAGGTGCAGTATATTGGCGCTTGTATCAGGAAGGTTTAGACAAGCCACACCTAAAAAGCAAAACACTGGTACCGCTACAACTATTGGTAGAAGAGCATTCCCACTTTATACCTGGTCACTTACACTATGCAGAAACCCTCGAACAATATGAGGAAGAAGAAAAAGCTTTAGAAGTTTTACAAATAGCAACAGCCCTCTATCCCAGTGAAGCACAATTAGCTCAAGCTGCGATCGAAGCCCACGAGGATAGGAGAAACTTTTTAGAAGCCTCTATAATAGCCCGCAGATTTGCTCTATTTAACCCAGATAGTCCTCAGATCGAAGAATTTATCGAGACAGCCGAGCAAAATTTACAACTCTACGAAAATGACTTAAAAGAACAATTAAGATTGGGGACGATCGGTAATGCAGCATTTGGCGCCTTAAGTTTTTTCCTCACTGGAAGTTTATACGGACCACTGTCAGCAGTGGAAACAACCGTCTTGATGTTACGGGGAGAATCTGGTGTGGGCGATCGGATGTCTAAAAATATGCAAAAAAGACTCCGTCTGATGAAAGATAAAAAAGTACTAGAATACGTGCGGGAAATAGGCGACAAACTAGCTGCTGTGACGGGTCGGGATGAATTTGAATACGAATTTTACATCGTCATGGACGATAGCATTAATGCTTTTGCCCTGCCAGGAGGTAAGATATTTATCAATGCGGGAGCAATTTTAAAAACTGAATCAGAAGCAGAATTAGCAGGTTTATTAGCCCACGAACTTTCTCACTCGGTTTTATCCCATGGCTTTCAAATGATTACCGAAGGTGCTCTCACTGCTAACTCGATCGGATTTATTCCCTATATAGGTGGTATTGCCAGCAATCTGATGGTACTCAACTACAGCCGCGAGATGGAAACAGAAGCAGATATTTTTGGAACCAGGATATTAGTTGCTGCTGGTTATGCTGCTGATGGGGTTCGCAATTTAATGGCTACTATAGCTGAAGAAAAGAATAGCGCTCCTCCTGCATGGCTTTCTACTCACCCACACACACACGATCGTGTTAGTTATATAGAAGAGTTTATTGTTAGCAATAAATTGAACCGTTATGCCTATGAGGGAGTATCTAGACATAGTGAAATTCAAGAAAAAGTCGCAAAACTATGGGAAGGGTATAAAAAAACTGAAGACTACCGTCGCAGGTATAGAAATAGAAGAAAAAAATAAGTAAATCTTAACCCCTCACGAAAAAACTCACAGGCCGAAAAGCTATAACTGGGGAAGAGTGTCCCTATTTCTAATATTTCTCTCGGGGCACGAGAACAAGAGCTCTCGAAGTCAGAAGGTAGCGCTCGCCACTAATTCTCGATCGCGACCAGCGATCAGAGTTCTAAATAAGCTGGCCTTGACTTGAAGAACTGAGCAGTTGGACCGTCGCCTGTAAGCACCTCTTGGGCAGAACCGACTTCTTGTAGCTGACCATTCTCTAAGTACCAGATCTCGTCAGCCGCAGCTAGACGTTCAAAACGGTGAGTAATTAGTAAAATTGTACCAGGATAGTTGGCTAATACTCGATCTACAACCGCAGTGGCTTTAGCATCTAAATTAGCGTCTATTTCATCGAGTAGTAAAACTGGGGGATTACCTAAGATAGCTCGCGCTAGGGCGATCCGTTGGCGTTGTCCTGCCGATAAACCAACTCCACCTTCTGATACTCTAGTTTGTTCGCCTTCAGGTAATTCTGCTAGGACTTCATCAATTCCACATAGTTCCCAGACTCTTCTAATCTCTTCCTCTGAAGCATCTGGCCAACGATAAAGGAGATTTTTCTCAACCGTTCCTCGCAGTAGTGGCAGGTCAGGAGTAGCCATACCTATTGCGCGGCGGACGGAAGCTAAACTGTGAGTAGCTAAGTTTTGTCCGTCCAAGCGAATAACTCCTCGCTCGGGGTCAATTAAACGGGCTGCCAAAGAAAGCAAAGTTGACTTACCCGCACCGTTGGGGCCAACTAGAGCAACCACTTGACCTGGTTTGGCGATCGCTCTTACTTCATATAAAGCCTCTGCTAAACTAACAGAATCGAATTGCAAACGTCCAGGACCCAAAATCAGGTCAGGGGCGTTAGGTATCTCTGTGACCAAAGAAGGTATATTCATAAATTCTTCAATCTTTCCCAACGACACCCGCGAGTTGTGCCAGTATTCTTGTACTCGTCCTAAATCTCGGAAGCGAGGAACTAAGAAACTCACAATCGTCATAGCCGCTACTACAGTACCTGGAGTAGTGCGACCAGCAGCTACTTCAGCCGCACCTACTAATAAAGCAGCTCCTGAAGCAAAAGCAGCAGTTGTATCGGTAAGACCTCGCAGTTGACCAGCTACTATCGCCCTGTTAACCATTGCCTTTTCCAGACGACGACTTTGACGAGCAAGGCGTTCTCGTTCCCGCTTGGACTGACCAAAAATTTGTACTACTGCCATAGAAGCCACTTTTTCATTAATATTGCCTGCTAAGCGACTGAGACGACGACGAGTTTCTTTTGCTGCCTTTTGCATTTGCTGACCTAGTTTGTAAGCAGTTAAGACCCCCATAAGCAAAATAATGCCGATGGTAATGGCTAAAGTCTTACTAATGAAAGCCAAGGCGAGCACAGTTCCTGCTGTAGTGGCGCTCGCTATGGTTAGACGAGCCAAACCCAAGCTTACCCACTGTCTGAGAGAATTTAAGTCCCCCACAAAACGCAGCATCAATCCCCCCTGAGTGCGACTTTGCAAAGCGCGAGGAGCGACAGATGCTAATTTATTGTACAAAGCCATGCGCATTTCGCAAGCGTATTCCTGACCAATTCGTTCGGCATCAGTTCTTTCTGCTATCCGCAGCCAAGCAATAACCCCTGTAGCTGTTAATAAACCCAAACTAATGGGCAACGCCATAGTGTTGAAAGCGGGATTAGCTGCTGTTATCAAGCGATCGAAGCACAGTTTCACTAGTTTAGCGTTGGCTATAGTGCCACCAGCTTGAAGAAAACCGTTAATAACTAAACGGAATAAGAGCCAGGTACGACGACCTTTAAGTGCGCGAGGAATCTGCTTGCTACTCATGTGTCCTCCAAAGAATACTATCGAGTTGACAAATTAGGGGATTGAGAATTTCAAACTGATAGTGCCATTTGGAACTTCAACAAGGGGGATATCATGTTAGCTGCTTCAGCACAAAGCATTTCCATGTTGAGAACAGATAAGCCTGTAGCAGCAGCTGCTTCGCGAGCTGCGAGGGGAGACGAGCTCACCATACCACTAATCGCCAGCACTGGGAGCTCATGTTGCTGGAGAAGTTGAACTCCCGCACTCGCTCCTAGAGAATTGCTACTAGCGTATACTACCCCGTCAATAGCATCGCGAAAGGCGGGAGAAGATACTAGCTCTGATGTCTCGTCCTGGTACAAGCCATCGGCTATTTCTAGGACGATTACCTCTACACCAGAACCAGCTAGGTGAGAAGTGAGAAGCTCTAAAATTCTTTCCACGGCTTCTGGTGCAACTCGATAAGTCGAAGCCAAACCCGCATCAGTGAAATCGAAGACTGGACTGGCTCCGGCATCGCGCATTAGCCAAATATCATTACCAGATCCAGTTCCCGTAATTTTAGCTGCTCCTACTTTTTTGCCAGAAAGTACTAAACCTTTAATCAGATTAGCAGCAGTTGTTGTTTTGCCAGAATTCATCGAACTACCAACAACAGCGATCGTAAAAGGTCGTTTTCCAATGTAGCTAGTTGGTGGCAAAGTCCAGTTAGAGAGGTTGAGGCGTTGTCCAAAGCGATCGCCCAGCAAACCAATGGGAGAAATCGCAGTAGCAGAACTTACTTTGTCGTGCTGGGATAGAGCCATAGAAGCTAATCCCCCAGCAGCTACTAAATGACAAGGAGACAAATCTGAGGGAATTTCCGCTTCAAATTGGTCAGGAGCATAACGATTGCCGTAACAAACTACTATTTCGTCTCCAGGGAACAAGCGAGCTTTCCGACCGCTTGGTAGTTCAACGTGTTTGTGGTGACCGATTGTGTCCACTCGTGCCAACACTAAGTCGCCAACTTGCGGGGTTAAATTTTCACGTAAGATTGTAGCGATCGCTGCAGAATTTACGCGACGAGTAGTATAAGCAGCTTTGGCTTGGCTGAGTCGTCCAGTTTCTAAATAAGATGCGTTCATGATTTTAATTTCCTTTTTTACAAGTTTTCAGTTGAAACCTAGGCTTTTGTGAGTTGCACGGACTCTAATTACCAGTGGCAATTAGTTCGTCATATTCAAGAATCTTTCGTTGTCAAGTTTTTAATCCAGGCCAGCAACAGGTTTAGTCATTTTTATGACCGCCAATCAGCTCATTATTCCCTCCATAAGTATTTTCAAAATCGTCAAAACGAGTACTGTGATAAGTTTTAAAGTGAGAGTTTGCAATTTAATTTCTCTTGTAACCTATATACCTATATAAATGAAATTAGTATAACTTTAGTTGACCTTTATTTGGGCCCCAAAAATTTACTTATTTCTCCAATAATTTAAGCATAAAAAAAAAATATTACCTTGACAATAGCAAGGCTCAAATACCATACTTTTCCCAACTTTTCCAAACTTTTTCACACCTTTTTCACCCCCTTTGTTACAAATATATACTAATTTTGTCAATCTTTTTAACAAATTCATTTCCCCATCTTTCAAAGCATTATTAGTGGTAAATATGCCAGTAAAATTGGGTTCTCCCGAACTTTACTTGTAAAACTGATAGTAATTGCGAGAGCAGCTCCGCAGTGCGTATCGCTACTCTCGCCCCTTGCATACTAAACGGTTTAGTATGACAAACGGATGAAGTTAGAAAAGTAGACTAGGTAAGACTTTTAGCTCTAAATCTAAAGAGAGATGCCCTCGCCTTGCATGAGCGAGATTGATATGCTTTATTGTTATTGATAATGCTTTATTGATAATCATAGCATTCAGAATGAAATAGCCCTGAGTACAACAACCTTCTCGTAAAGCTTTTCTGGCAATAGCTTTGAGTTTTAAAGACTTAATATTGGCGGTAAATTGAAAATAATAATTTTTAAGTAATTCATCAGCTTTTCCTCATTCTTTTTTATGTGAGTATTAGCTAATAAAATTCTCATAACAGGATAATCGAGAGGATTGAGATAAAAACGAGAAGCAAATTTTTTAGAAGGATTTCCCAAAAGTAAAAATGTTCTTTGTGGGATTATATTATTCACGATCGATTGACATTTATTTTGATTGCGAAAGCAATTTATCTAAATATTAGTTTAAAAAAACTATATGAAGAAAAGGTTAAGATTTAGATTTATTTATTCCGAATAATCTGATACAAGGGTTAAAAAAATTAAATAACACCACGCGATCGCCTCATTTTGTCTGAGAGAACCAATTATTTCCCTAAATATTATGTAAATTAATACAATATATAAATATTTTGAGACTCCCACCGATCGATTTATGTGTCGTTTACTAGGCTATTTGGGTAAAACTATCGAATTAGACAAACTACTGTATAAACCAGAGCATTCTTTAGTAGTACAAAGCTACCAGCCTCGTGAGATGAGAGAAGCAATTCTCAACGCGGATGGTTTTGGAGTGGGTTGGTATCACCAACAAAAAGAAACCCTACCCTACATCTATAAAAATATTCTGCCGATTTGGAGCGACATTAATTTACCTCAAATAAGTAGGTACGTTGAATCGGGTTGCGTCTTGAGTTACGTTCGTAGTGCTACTCCAGGGTTATCAGTAGATTTGAGCAACTGTCAGCCATTTAGTAGCGATCGTCTTTTATTTATCCACAATGGCTTCATTCACAAATTTCGCACCACCCTATATCGACCAATACGCAGTTCTCTCAACGACTATACTTATCAGTTAATTCAAGGTACCACAGACTCAGAACACATATTTGCTTTAATAATTAACGAGTTACAAACCTCTGCGATCGACAATCTAGAAACAGCTTTAGCTAATGCCTTAAGCAAACTTACCCAATTAGCCAAATCCTCTAAAGTTTACTTCTTGGCTAATGTAATTATTAGCAACGGGAAACAGCTAGTTGCTTCTCGCTATTCTAATCGACCCCCAAGTCCGACCCTATACTACTTACAAAACGATCTTACATATCCAGAGGGACTAATTATTGCCTCTGAACCCCTTTTTGACGGAAACTGGAAAAGTTGCCCAGAAAAAAGCATTATTAGTGTAGGAGAGGATCTTGAAGTTCACATCAGTCCAGTCTCTTAGAGAGGAAATTCGTCAAGCATTACAGACTTGTCGCAACAGTACCCTAGATTTATTTATCGGAGTCGATCGGGATACTTTTTGCACTCAAGTTCATCCCGATTTTAGTCCGATTGGCTGGCATCTGGGTCATATTGCTTTTACAGAAGCTTATTGGATTTTAGAAAAATGTGCTGGCAGTGCGCCAGTATTTTCCCAATATCACAAGCTATTTGCTGCTGACGGTCTACCCAAAAGCGATCGTCAAAATTTACCTGCACTGGAAGTGATTCGAGACTATCTAGAGACCGTTAGAGAGAGAGTTTTCACCTATCTAGAAACTGCAGAGATCGAACAACAAGAACGTCTCTGGCGTTGGCTAATTCAGCACGAAAGCCAACACAGCGAAACCATAAGCTTTGTCTTGCAATTGCACCGCTTCAAAAAATCTAACGATAACATTACCCTTAACTTATCTATTCCTTACACTCCACAAAGCACAACTCATACTCCAGAAATGGTAAAAATCTCTGCTGGAGAGTTTGAGATGGGTAGGAATAGTGTAGAAGCACAAGATAACGAGCGTCCTGCAAGATTAGTTTATTTAGACGATTACTGGATCGATCGCTATCCCGTTAGCTGTAGTCAATATCGAGAATTTATAAATGCTGGTGGCTATGAAAATTCTCAGTGGTGGTCGGAGGAGGGTTGGAAATGGCTGGAAGAAAATCCAGTTTCTCAACCTTTATATTGGTTAGATTCGAGTGATTGGGAAAATCATCCCGTTTGTGGTGTAAGTTGGTATGAAGCCCAAGCTTATGCTAAATTTGCAGATAAGAGATTGCCCACAGAAGCAGAATGGGAAAAAGCAGCTAGTTGGAACCCAGAGACTGGGAAAAAACAGTCTTATTGTTGGGGAGAAAATAAACCGAGTGCTAAAACTTGCAATCACGACAATTTTGTAGGACATACTACTCCAGTCAATGCCTATCCCACAGGTCAGAGTCCTTCTGGTTGCTACGACATGCTAGGAAATGTTTGGGAGTGGACGGCTTCAGTCTTTAGCGGCTACGAAAATTTTGAAAGTTATCCTTATACTGGTTATTCTGAAGTTTATTTTGATAACCAACATAAAGTTTTGCGCGGTGGAAGTTGGGCAACTCGTCCTTGGGGTTTGAGAGGGAGTTTTCGCAACTGGTATCATCCTGGAGTTCGTCAGATTTTTGCAGGTTTTCGTTGTGCGAATTGATATTTTTGTTCCCTATAATTAACAATTATTTACTTTCAAAACCTCTTGAATTCTCATTGAGAAATGTTTTATAAATATTTCACAAATGGCTTAAAGTTATATCCAATTAAACTTTCAGTTATTGTTTCGCTCTATATAGATCTAGATCGATCTTTTTGAGAGATCTAGATCCACACTTATCTGAATATATTTGATAGTGTAATGTTTAAGTGAAAATACTTTAGTCTAGGCCCTCTGTTTTTTAATTTATTTCAGTATTTTTACAGGGAATATTTAGTATCAATTTTTAATTTACTCTAGTAAATTGCTGTAACAATACTCAATTAAAGAGAATCTAGCCAAGAATCGACCGTTTGCGTTGCTTAATCAATCGAATTGCAGGATGTTTTTTCACATAAATTAACATAGTAAAAAGTGAGGTTAGTATGTTTCAATCCACTAACAAAATTGTTCTAAACAAAATTGCTCTAAACAAAATTGCTCTAAACAAAATTGCTCTAAAATTCCTAAAAAAAGGATTGTTGAGTGTTAGTGTTTTGATGTCAGAAATATTACTACCTAATACTTTGTTAAATATCTCAACCAATACAATTGAAGTATACGGTAAAAGTAAGCGTTTTTGGAAACGAACTCATAGATTTTTATAAGGTCAAAGTTGTATTTGCTAGTCCCTTAGAGCCTCTGACTAAAATAATAATTTAAATTGAGTGCAGATTTTTAATTCTCTTTAGTAAATAACTTTGACAATAGTGGATTCATGAAGATAAATAAAAGAAGCGATAGCTTGTCTTTGTGATTCGAGATAATTCCAGATTTTTTTCACCTCGGTGAAAGCTTCGAAGGGAACAGTAAACGGGGAACAGAAAAGACTTTTTCCCTTATGCCTTGGTTTGAAGCCTCGTTTTTTAAAATGGAATGGGTTTGGGGGAGGTCTAATACCAATTTCCCTTGTGTTTGCTACAAATAATTTCGAGTGGGAGAGGGGGAGAGGGGGGGAGGGGGAAGAAGATATGTAGCAATCATTTAGGAATTTGGTCTAAATCCTCCTCTAAACAATTCGCTGTTTCCTATTCCCTGTTCCCCTTAAATAAAACAACCCGATAAAAAGTGAAGCAAATATGTCCAAAACAACTAGCAAAATAGTTTTCTAACCTTATAAAAAACTAACCCGTTTAGTAGATTAGAGTCGGGGCTATACCGATACGCACTGCGGAGGTATAGCCCCGACTACCCTTGCTTGATTTGAGTCTTTCTAGCTTCGTCGAACTCGCGTTAGAAAAGGATAATCGATATATCCTTCGGCTGTACCACCATAAAAAGTAGAGCGATCGTATTGATTGAGGGTGGAGTTTAAAGCAAAGCGTTTGGGTAAGTCTGGATTGGCAATAAACAATCTACCATAAGCAACTAAATCTGCATGTCCGTTTTTTATTACCTTTTCTCCTGTATTCTTTTTATAACCGCCAGCAGTAATCAAAGTACCTTTGTAAAAATTACGAAAATGACTCGCTCCCAGTCCGTCCTCTTTTTCAATAGTTATATCCCCTTTAATTCTCGGTTCGACAATATGCAAATAAGCTAGATTAAAGCGATCGAGTTGGCTAACTACATAATTAAATAAAGCTTCTAAATTAGAATCGTGCATACTCATAAAAGTACCGCTAGGAGACAGACGCACCCCTACTCGATCGTTCCCCCAAACCTCTACCACAGCTTGAGTTACTTCCATCAGCAAGCGCGCTCTATTTTCGATCGAACCTCCATAAGCATCAGTGCGTTTATTAGAACCGTCGTGTAAAAATTGATCTAATAAATATCCGTTAGCACCGTGTATTTCTACTCCATCAAAACCGGCTGCTAGAGCGTTTTTCGCTCCATTTCTATATTGTTCTATAATTTCGGGGATCTCTTCTGTTTTTAGCGCACGAGGAGTAACAAAAGGTTGCTCTCCAGTAAAAGTACTCGCCATTCCTTCAGGAGCGATCGCGCTAGGTGCAACGGGTAATTCTCCATTAGGTTGAAAACAAGGGTGAGAAACTCGTCCGACGTGCCACAATTGGAGAAAAATTTTACCCCCTCGATCGTGTACTGCTTTAGTAATTAATTTCCATCCCTCTACTTGTTCTTGTGAATGAATTCCTGGAGTATGAGGATATCCTTGTCCTTGAGGAGAAATTTGAGTTGCTTCTGTGATAATTAATCCAGCAGTTGCTCTTTGTCCGTAATAGATAGAATTTATTTTTTGCGGCACATTTCCTTCTCCTGCACGACATCGCGTTAAAGGTGCCATAACCATACGGTTGGGTAACTCGTATGCTCCTACTCGCACGGGTGTAAATAAGTCTTTATTTTGATTCATTTTCTTTCTCTCCTGAAACATTTTTTAATTTAATTAACTGTATAAAGAACAAATTGTCAGAATCTTTTTGATTTTTGCTAAATCTATTTAGATCTTGCTCAATTTCGGAGTTCTCTTAATACTGCAATAATTTCTTCTGGGTCGAGTCTTTTTGTATAATCAGCATCGACAAAAGCACGAATTACAAGACCATTTCGATCGACTATATATGTAGCTGCAAGCGGTAATTCAAAGCTTTTATCTCCGTTATGCGCGACTACATCAATGCCAAATCCAAGGTATAAGGGACGCAATTTTTCCGGTAAGGTAAAGACTAATCCGAATTCTTTGGCTACTTTATTTCCTATATCGCTTAATACTTGAAAGCATAATTTGTTCTTTTCGGCAGTAGAAAGGCTGCTATCTGGCGTTTGTGGCGAAATAGCTATTAAATTAGCCCCTAATTTTTTCATTTCTGGTAATGCTTGTTGTAGGGCTCGCAATTCTAAGTTGCAGTAGGGACACCATCCACCTCGATAAAATGATATTACTACTGAGCCTTCTAAGAGCAGCGATCGCAGTTCTATTTTTTGTCCTACTGCGTTTGGCAAGATAAAGTTAGGTACAGTTTCTCCCTCTCCCAAGCTGTTATCTACTATATCGGATTTCGCCAGCTCTTCAGTAGCTTTGACCATCACCGCTTTGATTTGTTCTGGCTTATTGGCGTGAAATTGGTTGCGATATTTATTTAGTTCTTCGGTTAAGTTCATCTGTTTTTATCCTCAGTCGCGTGTTTTTTGAATGTAAGTTCCAATTAAAGATAAAAAATTAATCTAGAGCTGAAACTTATTTTCTCTCTAGAATAGGTTTTTTGGAATAATTATTCCAAAAAAAATACAAAAACAACAGAGTCTATCTAAAACTTATTAATTGACTCTATTAGTAGAGTAATTGGCTTAACTGAGAAAATGCTGAGAATAAAATGAGATTTTGCTGTTTGCTATTCTCCCCTTCATACCCCTATCCTTTTTCACCGAGGTGAAAGCCTCGAAGGGAAGAGGGAACAGAGAACGGGGAACAGAAAAGACCTTTTCCCTTATGCCTTGGTTTGAAGCCTCGTTTTTTAAGACGGAATAGGGAAAGGGGGAGGTCTAAATCCTCCTCTAAACAATTCACTGTTCCCTCTTCCCTATTCCCTGTTCCCCTTAACGTTGAAGATTTCTCTCAAAACAACAACACCCAAGCTAAACTCACCGAGAGCTTTCCTCTTTTAATTAATCCAACCTGGAGTTTTACTGTTTCCTATTAGCCAGTAAATTAACTCCCTCTTTTCTATTTGAAGAAAGAACGATTTTTTAGTTGAGTGTTACCGTTGTTATTTAGCGAGACAGACATTAGATAAAACAGATTGTTTGACCTCCTTAATTAAATGCGGACAAACCTGTAATCTCTGTCAGGGAAGTTTTTTAGGCTTCAATTACTAATTTATCACTTTCTCTTTCAAGTCCAAACAAATGATACATAAGTTTACTAACTCAACTGCTACTCAATGGTCATGTTGATAATTAAAGATTAGCAATTTCTTACTTGATTCGATTATGTAAATAATTTTTACAAAAACTGAGATTTTGCATAAAAGTCAAAAGGAACCCTGAAGTAATATCTAGAAGCTCAAAATCATCGATTTTGTAGTTTGCAGATCCACCTTATCCCAATTTTCCTTATGTTTACTACCTGGGTTGAAGAAGCACCGTCGGCAACCAACAATTGCCTCAAGAAAAACATGGAAATTTCAGAAGCATTATTTATTGTAGATAATTTAATCTTTTTCCAGACAGGCAAACACTTGAGTACCTTACAAGTCAATGTGTTTAAAGGAGCATGGTTAGGTCAGAAATATAAGCAAATTGCTCAAAATAACCATTGTTCTTGTGAGTATGCCAAAATTATTGGTTCTCAATTATGGGGTCTACTCTCTCAAGGATTAAAAGAAAAAGTTACTAAAAAAACATTTAGAGCTGTAGTAATGGGGCGATATCAAAATCACTAATGCTTTTAAAGCTTGAGCCGGTGAACTAGAGAGATGCCAAGTCCAGGAGATGCTCAGATAAATATCAATGTGAATAAAAAGCTTATACCGACTTTATGAATCATTGCCTTGAAGTTGGTAGAATTGAGTTTTCTTCTACTCCGAAAAGAGTAGATCGATCGAGGGAAGATTTGATAATGAGCAAAAAACTTCTCCTCATCGAAAGTAGTGGCAAAATTAAAAAACTGTCCAAGATTTTAGGTACTGACTGGACTATCAAAGCAACTAGCGGTCATATCAGAGAATTAGCTAACGATGGCGCAGATTCTCTCGGATTCGATCTCAACGGCGATCGCGTCTCCTGCCGTTTCATCTCCAGGAACAAAAAAGCTAGTTCCATAATTTCTGAACTAAAACATACACTTAAGCATTACGATCGCATTTATCTAGCTACCGATCCCGATCTCTTCGAGATCCGCTACGCGGTGGGCGAAGGCGAGACAATAGCTTGGCACGCTTGCCAAGTTCTCAACCTTAAAAATCCCAAGAGAGTAGTTTATTCTGAGATTACCAATAATGCTGTCAGAAGTGCGATCGCTATCTGGCAAAAGTTTCTTCCAAATCGAAAAAACTATCAATACCTTATTTCCTTAAATCTACTGCTACTGGTTGTGATGTCGTCATGTTTTTCAGCAAGTACAGCAAACAGTGGGAAATGCCAGGAAGCAAATCTAATAATACAGCACCGCAAAAGTTAACCGATTATCCTTTATTTAACTTCTGACTTCTGACTTCACACTTCTGACTTCGAGCGAAGCGATAAATTTCATTATCTCCCAACCAGCGATCGCTAATTTAATCAGAGGATTGTAAAGCTTTTTGTTACAAATTTTGTCAGTCAATCAGCCCCATAATGACCCCGCCAAAGGACTATTGTTTTATCAAGTTAAACAAGTCGATCGAGATATTAAACACTTCAGCCCATACTCACTTATGTAAATTTTTGTATTATTATTCAACATTTTTGTAAAAAGAACTGCTTTAAGCAACTTAAATTAAATTAAATACAAAAATAGGTAACTAAAATGGAAAATGACATTATTTTTCAACCATTAGAATTTAGAAAATTAACTGTTAAAAATCGTCTCTTTCGTTCTAATATATCGGGTCGGTTTGATAACTACGATGGTTCGGGAAACCAGACAAGAATTAACTGGGAAGAAAGTTACGCCGCAGGAGGTGTAGGGGCGATCGTTTCTTCCTTCGTACCAGTTAGCATCAAAGGGAGAATTGTTCCTAACTACGCCACCATTCACAAAGACGAGTACATTCCTTTTTGGCACGCAGTAGGTGAAGCAGTTCACAAACACGACTGCAAATTTCTCATGCAGCTCAGCCACTCTGGAAGACAGCAAGATATACAAGGAGTTGAGAACAGCGAGCTCCGTCTGAGTTCTACCAATAACCCAGATACATTCCACGGGCTTAAATGCAAGAAAATGGATAAAGACGAAATCAAACAAACAATAAACGATTTTGCAGAAGGAGCCAGACGCGCCAAAGAAGCAGGACTCGATGGTGTAGAATTACACGGAGCAAATGGCTATCTAATTACCCAATTTCTCAGCTCCGGTATCAACGATCGCACCGACGAATACGGCGGTTCCCTGAAAAATCGCGCCCGCTTCTTAATGGAAATAATCGACGCAGTACGTTCCAAAATAGGAGACGATTTTCACTTTCAGATGAAAATCAGTGCCATTGAATACAATAACGCTCTCTTTTGTTGGGAGAAGCCTGGTAATGTCCTCGAAGATTCGATACAAATCTGTAAGTGGATCGAAGAAGCAGGAATAGATGCGATTCACGTTTCTACTGGAAGCTTGTTTCCTCATCCTCTCAACCCTCCTGGTACTTTTCCTCTCAAAGGGATATTTGACTCCGATCGAGCTAGCAGCTCCTACGACACGATGATTTCTAGCGGGACACAATCTTTCCGCAATTTCTTACTGTTTCGATATCGTCCGCTTCAGGGTATTTTCCAATGGTTGTGGAATCGCATACCAAACAAAGTACTGGGCAAACCTAAGCCGATCGAAGGGGATGAAATCACTGCTAAATCCCTAGATGCCGAGCTTTTCAAAATGTCTCTCCAAGAAATAAAAGAACGTCTAAAGAAATACCAGGGAGTTAGTATCGAGCAAGCCCGCGAAATTAAGAAGAACGTTAAAGTTCCTGTAATTTGCACTGGCGGTTTTCAGCAAGCTTCTTTCATTCGTAAGGCCATTAACGAGGGATATTGCGATGCAGTGAGCATGGCTCGTCCTCTGGTGGCTAACAGAGATTTACCTCACAAATTTCAAGAAGGAAAAGATATTGCCGAGCGACCTTGTACCTACTGTAACAAGTGTCTGCTCAACACCCTAGAAAACCCCACTGGATGTTACGAAACAGCTCGTTACGGTGCCCCAGATACTTACGAGGACGAGAAATACAAAATGATGATTGAAGAGGTAATGAAAGTATTTGAACCAGCACCTTTTAGATAGATCGCCCATTTGTCTGCAAAGTCGAGAGTGTTAAGGATTTTTAAGAAAAACTGATATCTTGCGCAATGGGAACCACAAAATCTGAAGCAATATTTATCCGTTCAAAATCTAGGATATTCGAGGTAAGCAGACAAGACCTAATTCCAAAGCT
>JAAUYD010244191.1_pt1 | contig 18013 bp, 12 predicted proteins | sample 7278101 | NCBI WGS metagenome assembly JAAUYD01 (sample SAMN14350128, study PRJNA611818) | marine sediment metagenome | isolation source: surface marine sediment (0.6m) | place: French Polynesia: Moorea | collected 2018-08 | reverse complement strand
CCTAAGTTTCATATTTCGGTTAGTTAATATGTAGTCTTAGACAGATATGGTGGGGTGGTAGAGCCTCTGTCAGGAATAGTATTTCCTTGTTTGTGTAATATTATCATATGATTGTCTATTTTCATACAAGTAATCTTGAGATTACAGGTAACAAGAATAAATTTTTTTAATCGTTAGTTAAATAAATCAGTGCAGATTAGCTGTTTTTAATTACCCTCTCCGTGTAAAAATAATATCCTTACTGCACGATATTTTGATTTGAAAGTGATAATTTTATCCGTACTGTTATCAAAAAGTCACAAGCCTAATTCCCGAGGTTAAAAGTTTGCCTATTTTTTTAATTATTCTGGGAAAGTGAAAGAAGGTTATGGCTGGGAATTACTGACAAATTTAACACTCAAGATTTAGTTTATTTTTGCAAATTTTTGATAAAAAATTCTTCTAGGGAAGGGCGAAATAACTTCATATTGATAATTTTTCCGCCCATTAATCTCAGACTAGCCAGAAAGTCATAGTAATCTCCTTGTACCTCTCCTTGCCAAGAACCATCTAACTTAGATTCTATGTTTGGTAGCCATTTTTGCAAAATTTCCCAGTCACCTCCTTCACCAATTACATAATAAGTATTGGCTGTACCTAATAACTGGTTAAGGGAGCCACAGCAAACTAATTCCCCTTTGGCTAAAATGGCGACGCGATCGCAAATTTTTTCCACGTCACTGAGAATATGGCTGTTGAAAAAAATAGTTTTTCCTTGTTGTTTGAGTGTAAGAATAATTTCTCGCATTTGGTAACGTCCCACGGGGTCGAGTCCAGACATGGGTTCGTCCAGAAATACTAAATCTGGATTGTTAATTAATGCCTGGGCCATGCCTACCCGTTGCAACATTCCCTTGGAGTAGCGACGCATTTGTTTCTTGCGAGCATCTATTTTTGATAAACCCACCAAGTCTAATAATTGGGGAATGCGTTGTCGCTGTAGACTCGAAGGAATTTGAAATATGCCTGCTGCTAGTTGTAAAAATTCCCAACCGGTAAGATAATCATATAGGTAAGGGTTTTCCGGTAGATAGCCGATGCGTTGTTTTACACTGCGATCGCCGATTGGCTTACCTAACAATATACCTTTTCCAGTAGTTGGACGGATAATTCCTAGTAACAATTTAAACAATGTAGTTTTGCCAGCACCGTTGGGTCCAAGCAAGCCAAAAGTTTCTCCTTGGTACACTTTTAAGGAGCAGCTTTTTAGGGATACAACTTTCTCATTTAGCCAAAAGCCGGTACGATATACTTTTCGCAATTCACTAGTCAACACCACTGGTGTTTCTTGACTATCAAATGGAACATCGGGTACGTCTGCTACAGACTTCATTTTTGCTTAATTTCTATTAGCAACAATAGTAATAAATATTACACAGTGATTAGACTGAGTTAACTGCTTTGGAATAACAGTATGGATGTGTAAATTACGTCCAAAAGGATAACTGATTGCCAAGTATTTTGTCACTATTTTGAAAAGAGTTGATGGTTAGCGGTTGACGGTTGACAGTTGACAGTTGACAGTTGACAGTTGACAGTTGACAGTTGACAGTTGACAGTTGACAGTTAGGAATTAGGAATTAGGAATTGAGAATTATTATTCCCTCATCCCCTCATCCCCTCATCCCCTCATCACCTCATCCCCTCATCACCTCATCCCCTCATCCCCTCATCACAAGACTCCTTTAGAGCTGGGAATAGTGGTAGCTCGTCTGGGATCAATTGCGACTGCGATTCGGGTGGCGCGGGCAAAGGCTTTAAATGTGGCTTCAATAATATGATGGGAATTGATGCCATCCAATTGGCGAATGTGTAATGTCATCTGACTGTGGTTTACCAGGGCGACAAAAAATTCCCTTACTAGTTGAGTATCATAGGTACCTACTCGCTGGGTAGGAATGTCTAAGCCATAACTCAGATGGGGTCGTCCAGAAAAGTCTAGGGCTACTTGCACTAATGCTTCATCTAAAGGGGCAAGAAAATTACCAAAACGGACAATACCCTTCCTATTTCCTAATGCTTTTGCCATGGCTTGTCCCAAGGTAATACCCACATCTTCGTTGGTATGGTGGTCATCAATTTCCCAGTCTCCTTGGGCGCGAATGTCTAAATCAATTAGGCCATGGGAAGCTATTTGATGTAGCATATGATCCAAAAAAGGGATGCCTGTGGCGGCATGGCAAACCCCTGTACCATCAAAATTAACCGTCACTTGCACATCTGTTTCCCCGGTTTTACGGCTGACACAAGCCATACGAGGGGTAAAATTGGTTTGTGTCTCATCTGGGGTGGTGATGATTTGCTGCACAGCAGAGTCCTTGCCGGAAGTATCGCTAATTTGCATGGGATATTGGTTGAATAATTAGTAATGGTGAATTAGTCGGTCGGTGTTAAAAATGCTAGGAGGCAGGAGGGAAGAGGCAGGGGGCAGGGGGCAGGGGGAGTGAGGGAGGTGTGGGAAGTGTGGGAAGTGTGGGAAGTGTGGGAAGTGTGGGGAGATGAAATAACTAACTATCAACTACCAACTACCAACTACCAACCATCAACTGTCAACTACCAACTACCAACCATCAACTGTCAACTGTCAACTGTCAACTGTCAACTGTCAACTGTCAACTGTCAACTCACATTCCCATGATTTCATATCCTGCATCTACATACAGAACTTGTCCTGTAATGCCGCTAGCTAAGTCGCTACATAAGAAAGCTGCTGCATTACCCACCTCTAACTGAGTAACAGTGCGTCGCAAGGGAGCGACCTCTTCCACATGGTGAATCATGTCCAGAATGCCACCCACCGCACTGGAAGCCAATGTGCGAATTGGGCCTGCGGAAATGGCATTGACGCGAATATTTTTCGGGCCGAGTTCTGCTGCTAAGTATCGTACACTTGCTTCTAATCCCGCCTTGGCAACTCCCATGACGTTATAATTGGGTATTGCTCTGATGCTGCCTAAATAGCTAAGGGTAAGGATACTGCCCCCTGAATTCATGAGTGGTTTAGCAGCACCAGCTAACTGAGCCAAAGAGTAAGCACTGACCTCTAAAGCAGTTTGGAAACCAGAACGGGAAGTTTGGCTAAAAGCACCAGTTAAATCTTCTCTTTGGGCAAAAGCTAGACAATGGATGAGAATATCTATTTGACTCCACTTTTGTGCGATCGCTGCAAAGGTTGATTGTACTTGCTCGTCATCCTGGACATTGCAAGGTAAAAATAAGCTGGGATTGAGTGGCTCCACCAGATCTGCAACTTTTTTCTCCATTTTGCCCTTTTCATCAGGTAAATAGGTAATTCCTAGGTTGGCTCCAGCTTTGTGTAACTGTTGGGCAATACCCCAGGCAATAGAGCGATTATTAGCAATGCCTGTTACTAGGGCATTTTTTCCAGTCAAATCCAGCATATAAATTTTTGAGATAAACAATCAATTATTCAATTAGGAGCATACAAGAAGAAGAGGGAAGGAGGGAAGTGTGGGAAGTGTGGGAGGTGTGGGAGGTGTGGGAGGTGTGGGAGGTGTGGGAAGTGTGGGAGGTGTGGGAAGTGTGGGAGGTGTGGGAAGTGTGGGGAGCGTGGAGTGATGGAATAATAACTCTTAACTCTTAACTCTTAACTCTTAACTCTTAACTCTCATGCATACTTCCTTAATATCTGCTCAAGACATCTTAGATTATGCTTAATAAAAGCAAGAAATGACATCTAATGTACGAACCTATTAAAAAGTAGCGTATGGAATAATGAAAAATAATATGTCATCATGAACCAATAGTAAAAAAGAAGTGAGGTTAAGTTATAGAAAAGTATAAAAACTTTGACAATGTGTTTTTGAATTGTCGGGTGTTTTCTGAGGAAATCAGTTTTAGTTTTTCCGGCATCGGGTAGGGGAAGGGAGATGATCGTGACACAAGATAAAGCCCTCGCAAATGTTTTTCGCCAGATGGCAACTGGTGCGTTTCCTCCAGTCGTGGAGAGTTTTGAGCGTAATAAGACGATCTTTTTTCCCGGCGATCCTGCTGAACGAGTGTATTTCCTTTTAAAAGGTGCAGTGAAACTATCCAGGGTGTATGAAGCAGGAGAGGAAATAACTGTGGCGCTATTACGTGAAAATAGCGTTTTTGGAGTTTTATCCCTACTAACGGGAAATAAGTCGGATAGATTCTACCATGCAGTCGCTTTTACACCTGTGGAATTGCTCTCAGCCCCCATTGAGCAAGTAGAGCAAGCACTAAAAGAAAATCCTGAATTGTCCATGCTCATGCTGCGTGGTCTTTCTTCGCGGATTCTGCAGACAGAGATGATGATTGAAACCCTGGCTCATCGAGATATGGGTTCGAGATTAGTGAGTTTTTTACTAATTCTCTGTCGCGATTTTGGAGTTCCATCCGCCGATGGCATCACCATTGATCTCAAGTTATCTCATCAAGCGATCGCAGAGGCAATTGGCTCTACAAGGGTAACTGTCACCCGATTACTAGGTGATTTACGTGAGAAAAAGATGATTTCCATACACAAGAAGAAGATTACTGTACATAAACCCGTCACTTTAAGTAGACAATTTACTTAGTGACAACCAGGGGATTGGAGTAGATCGATGTTTTCCTGTCTCAATGAATGATTAAGGACTGATAAACCACTCATCCATTGACTTGTGGTAAACTACATTTGGCTCCATTCCCCACACACAATTTTTTAGAAGTAGGCTGTATCTGGAGGGATTTCGTTAGTTATAAGATGGACGCCGGGTACATCCTGATTGTGGCAATTTTAATTTTGGGAGGCGCAATCGCCACTGCTGGCGATCGCATTGGCACGCGGGTTGGTAAGGCTCGTCTGTCACTGTTTAAGATGCGCCCGAAAAAGACGGCGGTACTAATTACGATTATTACTGGTACTTTGGTTTCGGCATCGACTTTAGGGATTTTATTCGCTGCTGATGAGGGTTTGCGTAAAGGTGTCTTTGAGTTGGATGATATTCAAAGGGACCTCAGAAAGAAGCGGGAGCAACTCAGAAATACTACCCAACAGTTGGAGACTACTAATCAAAAGTTAGATACTACCACCGCCAATCTGGAAACCACCAGAAAAGAGAAAGAACAGGTAGTAACTCAACTAGAAAAAACCAAGCGAGAAAAGAATCAGGAATTACAAAAAATTAATGCTTTTTTAAAGAAAGCACTCAAAAAACAAGCCCAAACCCAGACTCAACTCACCCAAACCCAGGCTCAACTCCAAAAAGCCATTGCGGAAATTCAAAGTGCCTACCAAGAGAAAAGGACACTAATACAAGAAATTGAATTACGCAAGGCTGAACGCCAAAAACTTTATGATGAAGCCCAAGCAGCTATTGCTCAACGGGAAATTGAATTAGACAAACGTCGAGCAGCCATAGAGCAACGCGATCGCAAAATTACCCAACTAGATGGCCTCATCCAAGAGCGTAACTTAGAAATTGCCCAGCGCGAACAAGCGATCGCTAAAAAGGAATCTAGTCTCAAAGAATTAGAGAAACAAAGAAGTTTTTTACAACAGGAAGTCGCTAGGCTAGAAAAATATTACCAGTCTTACCGGGACTTACGTTTGGGCAAATTGGCTCTGATTCGCGGTCAAGTGCTGGCTGGGGGTATAATCACAGCCCGGGGTGCATCTGTTGCCCGTCAAGGTGTGGTGCAACTGCTGCAACAAGCTAACCGCAATGCCAATATTCAATTGACAGAGCCGGGAGAAACCCCAGGAAATAAACAAATATTACAAGTTACCAAAAATCAAGTTCGGCGATTAAGCCAACAAATCCAAGATGGGCGACAATATGTTGTGAGAATTTTCTCCGCTGGTAATTACGTCAGGGGGGAAAAGCAAATTGAATTTTTTGCTGATGCGGCATTAAATGAATTAGTGTTTTCTGAGGGGGAAGTATTAGCTGCTACCACTGCCGATCCTCCAAATATGACATCCTATCAACTGCGACAACGATTGGAATTACTGATTTCTGCTTCCCAATTTCGCGCTCGCAATGCAGGTATTTTAGAAAATATTGAAGTAGATAGTACTTTCTTAAAATTTGTGGCTCGCATAGGTAAGTTAGAGTCAGCTATAGACATTAAGGCGGTTGCTGCTCAAAATACTTATACTGCAGGGCCTTTGAAGGTTAGGTTAATTGCGATTCAAGATGGACAAGTGGTTTTTAGTACTTGAAAAATTGGGGGTTGTTGGTTGTAGATATGCTAACAGCCCCCAACCCCCAATTATGGGGGAGAAAGATAATTTAAAGTCCTCCGCTCCCCTAACCCCCAATACACCAGGGGAATGAGCAGATGCTTTGCTTTTTGCCCCCCTAATATCCAATCCGGTTACATCGGAATGATAAAAAAACCACAGAGGCACAGAGAGCGCAGAGGAAGAGGGAGAAGAAGGAAATTTAAATAATTCCGATACAAACGGAAATGATATAAACCCCCAATTCTGGGGGGAATTAATGGATGCTTTGCTTTTTATAAATGGGGATTTAGGGGGCATCACTCAAATAATAAAAATAAATTCATACTTCAATTGGGCAACGCCAAAAATTATAATAGTTGAGAAGTAATAGGTCATAGGTGATGGATAATGGGGAAAGAGCAAGAAATGACAAACTATTATCCTGAATTTTCCCCCACACAACCAACTATTTTAGGTTTCGATCCGGGGCGAGATAAATGTGGTGTTGCTGTCATGGGATTGGATCGGCAACTCTATTACCATCAAGTTATACCTGCTGATGATGCGATCGCTACTATAGATGATCTCAGAAAAAAGTTTCCCATTTCTTTAATGGTGATGGGAGATCAAACTACTGCAAAAAAGTGGCAACAGCAATTAAAGGAAAAACTACTTGAACCTTTAAATATTATGTTGGTGGATGAGCGTTATTCTAGTTTGGAAGCACGCGATCGCTATTGGCAAATGTATCCACCCCAAGGATTATCGAAATTGTTACCAAAGGGCATGCGGAATCCGCCTAGACCCGTGGATGATATTGTGGCGATTCTGTTAATTGAAAGGTATTTAAATCGACTTAGTAAGTAATAAGGATTGAAGATAAAATAAAATACAAAACCTCACCCTGTCCTGTCGGATATCCCTCGACCTATTAAGGAGAGGGAAATATTTTTGCGTAGTAATAACTATTGTAGGTTGGGTTGAGCGATAGCGAAACCCAACATTGCCATTGGATACATATATAGCAGTTGCATTCGATATTAGGAAGTTTTTCAGTTGACAATTGACAGTTCTTGAGTGGAACAATACTGTCCTAACTAACTAATATTTCCATTGCTATAAATCAAAAATACAAATTATTTTGTCAATAATTGAGGAATGAGCGCACCAGAAACACCAGACCTTTTTATCAGGTTACAGCCCAATTTATAGGCAAACTCCACAGTTCTGCCAGCTCCCAGAGCATCATAAAAACCAATGGCAAATTCGATCGCGACTTTATCGGGAATTGCTTGATTCATACCAATTACATAGTTGATGTGTTGCACTATGGCTGTGGCTTGGACTTGGGAATAACAAGCATTTAATACTACACATTCTACTTGGTCAGAAAACAGTTCAAATAGTTCCCCTAGTGCTTCTCCATCAATTAATTTGATGTTACCAGTTTCATCTTCAAAGGCTAAACCATCTTCCCCAGAACCGTGTCCGGAAAAGTGAATAATCTGGGGTTCGTAGTCTAAAAATGCTCGGTGGATATCCCGATAACGAACGGCTTCGGCTGTATCAATGACAAATTGTTCCCGTTGTTTGGCACGTTTTAAACCTTCTTTAATTTCCCGCATTTCTTCATCTAAACGTAGCTTGGTAGTATTTGCGGGATTAGCCGAGAGCAACAAAATTCCCCGCCGTTTGTCACTTTTTAATACTGTGGTGACTACATTTTCTAATTTACGAATTTGCTGAGAATTATCGGCAATTAAGGCTTTAAGTTCTTGCTCTGGTAAGCCTTTAATTTGATTATAAGTATTAAAATAGTCTGCGCTGAGTTGTGACTTATCAGCCTCCGGTGTCGCTTCCACCCGCAGTAAAAATTTATCTCCTCCCCGTTTCTCCATCGCCACAATTTCTAGTTCCGCATCGGGGTTATTTTCTGTTAATTCCTTGAAGGAAATTGCTATGGCTCTGGGGTCAACTCCTTGATTATGGTATAAGTCCAAGGTATCTACAATTGGTTTAATAAAATCACCAAATTCCCCATCAGCAAACACTTCTTCCCTGTTATCTGGCTTGCGGAGAGGATCAGGGTTGTTTTTGGTGGGGAGTCGCATATACACATACTCGCACCTCACCCCAGTAAAGTTGGTTTGGCTGGTAATTCCCCAATCTTCGATGTAGGAACCTGTGAGAGTTGCACCAGTAAAGTCAGTTGCATCCAGTTGGGTTTGTTTGAGTTTCGCTCCGGATAAATTAGCGTCTTGTAAGTTAGCTTTACTTAAATCTGCACTAATAAAACTTGCACCTTGTAATTTAGCTTCCTGTAAATTGATTCCTCGTAGGGGTAGATTATCAAAGTTTTTATCCTGTCCCTGTCCTGTGAGCAATAATTGCCTTACTTGGCTGTTTTTCAGGTAAGTATTTCCTGGGCGAATTAGGTCAAGTTTTTTCGTATTTCGCCAACAGGTACGGGTAAGGATTGCATCTCTTAAATCCGTATTTTTCAGGGTGGCTCCGGTAAAATCGGCATCTGTTAAATTCGCACCTCGAAAGCTAGTACCAGCCGTAGCAGCAAAAGCCACAGCAATATTACGAATAAGGGCTTGTTTTTCGTCTCCTTTGATAGCTCGCCAGCCAATGTAAGCACTAAATGAAATGAAAGCTGCGGCTCCAATAAAAGGCACTTCGCCTGTTCCGGCTATAGCAAAAACTCCGATTCCATCTCCAATAAAAGCTCCAACGCCAGCCATAGCAAAAGCCCCTATAATGACGAAAGCTTCGGCTAAGGTTCCCGCAACGAAAAAGGCTCCTGCTGATGCTCCCGCAGCGAAAAAGGCTCCCACGAACGCTCCGATAGAAGCTCCGAATAGAAATAATGCGAAGGCTCCAACAAACACTGCAACTAGTAAGAAGACTAAAGCTCTGTTTCCAATTCCCCAAAGAATAATAATTACACAAAAGATAATTACTACTATTAAACCAATCCAGCCTGCAATTATGTTTATAGTTGAATTATTTGCATAAAAACCAGCATTATTAAATATTACAGCTAAAAACATACCAACATACAACGAGAAAAATCCTGATAGTGCTGACAACAAGAAGGAAACAGCGACCAGGAAAATCGCCCACCGTCTTTGCAATCCCCCTTTCGCTCCCCTAAAGTTTGCCCCAGTTAAATTGGCGTTGCTAAAATTTGTACTGCGAATGTCTGCTTCCCTAAAATCTGCCTCTGATAGGTTTTTCCCTTTAAACGATTGTCCCCGGAGATTGACACGACGAAAATCCCTTTCTCCTTGTGCATATCTTTTGAGTACTTCCCTGGCTTTCATGCAGTAAGCATCTCCTTAGAGGGTTGCAAATTTTACTTTCCGCAAACACCATAACAAATCAGCGTTAAAACAAAATTATTTTATACATTGTCATTTAAAATACCACAAATAAAGTTGTAGATCCCCGACTTCTTTAACAATTCGGGAATCTGGGCACTATAGATTCATTACATGATGTCACAATAAAGATAAATATCATCTTCACAAAACGTCATGTATTTAACTTACCTAGATAGTAATAGCTGGTTAATCGAACTTGGAAACAAGAAAATATTACTCGACCCCTGGCTAGTGGAAAACTTAACCTTTGCCAATGCAGATTGGTTCTTCAAAGGTTCCCACAACCAACAACACCCAATCCCAGAAAACATTGATCTGATTTTATTATCCCAGGGATTGGAAGACCATGCTCACCCACCCACATTAAAACAACTCAATCGCTCCATACCTGTGGTTGCTTCTGTTAATGCAACTAAGGTAGTCAAAGAGTTAGGTTACACCCAAGTAACTACCCTAGCCCATGGGGAAACCTTCTCCTGGGATAAATCTGTGGAAATCACCGCAACTCCCGGCTCTCCCATTGGCCCAACCCTAGTAGAAAATGGTTATCTCCTCAAGGAATTAGCAACTGATTTTACCCTGTATTACGAACCCCACGGATATCATTCTCCATCCTTGCAAAAATTTGCCCCTGTTGATGTAGTTATCACTCCTTTGATTGATATCACCCTACCCCTGGTGGGATCGTTCATTCGCGGTGGCAAAAAAGCTTTAGAAGTTGCCCAAGTTTTACAACCACAAGTCATGCTCTCCACTGCTGGCGGTGATGTCAGTTTTGAGGGAATGTTATCATCTTTACTTAAAGTTGTGGGAAGTATTGAGGAATTCCGCTCGTTACTCAAGGAAAATAATCTTTCCACCCAAGTCATAGAACCACAGTCAGGGCAAAGGTTTTTAGTCCCATTGCAAAATAAAAATTTAGCTGTTTAAGGGATGAATTATATTTTGTGGCACAAAATATATGTTTCTTATACTACGCATTGTCAAACCCCGCAAGTGTATAGCCACATATGTGTATTGCACAGCAAGGTTTAAACCAATCTAGGTTGTTGCACTGCATACCCGAAACCCAATTATAAGATATGGTGTTCATACACGCATAACTCCGGTGCATCATCTGTGCATCAGTACTCTATTGATGCACTTCCCCCACACATATTGGATCAGGAAGCAACGAGGTTTTGTGAGAGGCGTTGCATAATTGCGGGATGATTTATCTCACGCAAAGGTGCTCCAGATGCAGAGAAAATAAAGAGTTTGAGATTTTAATACATCAAATTTCATCCCATCATTCAGCAATTCCTTGTGAGATAGTCAAAAGGAAAGTAGAGAAGGGTTAGTGTGTGACGCTATAAGTCTTATTACGTTCAAATATTGTCCTAGGGTCACACATCCTATATAAAAACTCTACAGAAAAAATATACTAGTTGCGTAATTTCTAGTAGTTAACAATTAGAAATAAAAAACACCTTTTGTAGAGAAGCTACCCTAACAAACTTAAGAAAGTTAGATTAAATTTGGGTTGTCAGGTTTGTACTTGTCTCATTTGTTCTTCAAATCGGTTTAATAAGAAAGAATACCTATGTTTGAAGCTATAGGTGAATGGCAATCTTTACCATCATTGCCTTCGCTTACCATACATGAAGTACGAGGTTTTAAAAAAATTGCCATGCTCCTGGTTTGTCTATAAAAAAAGAAACACATAAGGAACCTATATCTAAATTAGATAATTATATTAATTCTCAGTTGTGTAAAATACACGACAAGCCTGAATGAGTAAATTTTTCAGTTTGAATTGCATACTTAAGCATACAAAGAAACAGTATATTCAAGTAATTTAAAATTATCTTTTTTTGTTAATTTTGTGAAGCTGAAGATAAATTACAAAATAAATTAGGAGTACCATCTAAGTAATTTGTGGGAGGTAGTTTTAAATGTTACCATGCCAAGATGGTGACGCACATATAGGTCTAATTTACAGAAAAACTAGATACGAGGAAGATTTTTTATGACTTCTGTAGTAGAAAATAAACAGAAAGATTCTGTACCTAAGAATGAATCAAATATACCTACAAATAAATCAGATAAATCTAACGTAAAATCAAATAAATCATGGAGAGCCAATGACCGTAAACTAGATGCTGCTAGGCGTAAATATGAATATAATTATACCTATATTCCATCTATTGCAATGGTAGAAAAGCTTGCTGTGCAAGAATACCCTTCTCGAGTTTGGATTGATTTAGTAGCAGGAAAATTCACAATAATTTTAATTAATAGCCTGCTAAATTCCCAGAATAAAATATTTCATATTTTCCGTAATGATGTTTTACAAAATATTCTTGTAGTTATCATTCAATTGATAGCTAGATGGGTGATATATCCTTTAATGATAATAGTCGCATTTCTGGAAAATAATGCTTTTATAAGTAGGATTTTGGAATTTCTTTTTTTAAGGTGGATTATTAAACTGAATGTTGCACAGGCGATTATTAAATTCCTGTTTTCAGTTCGTAAACGACCCGAGTCAGATGCTCCAGAAAAGGTAACAAGTTTGCAACAATATAACGACTTGTTTCAGAAAATAAAGCTACCAAATATAGCTAATGATTTCCAGGAAGATGATGTATTTGCCTATATGCGAGTTGCTGGGTATAACCCAGTGATGATTGAGCGAGTAACACCAGAAGACAATAAGCTAGAAAGTAAGTTTCCTGTGACAAACGCTCAATACCAACAGGTAATGGGAGATAATGATTCATTAACAGATGCACTTGCGGACGGAAGACTTTATCTGGCTGATTATCAGGGTTTAGAAGGGGCTGCTAACGGTACTTTCCCTAAGGAGCAAAAGTATCTTTATGCACCCCTAGCACTGTTTGCAGTTCCTAAAGATAAAGGTTTAAATCCATCACAGCTGATGCGCCCAGTAGCAATTCAGTGCAGTCAAAACCCAGAGGATGCACCAATTGTTACCCCCAAGTCAGAGAAATATGCTTGGTTATTTGCTAAAACTATTGTGCAAATAGCAGATGCAAACTTCCACGAAGCCCTCAGCCACCTAGGGCGAACTCACTTGTTTGTTGGTCGATTTACCATCGCAACCCATCGTGAGTTACCAGATAATCATCCCCTGAGTTTATTGCTCAGACCGCATTTTCAGGGTACTTTAGCTATCAATGATGCAGCTCAAGAATCTCTAATTGCTCCCGGTGGTGGGGTAGATAAATTACTCGCAGCAACAATTGATAATTCCCGGACTTTAGTACAAGCTGATTTGCAAAACTATAGTTTCAATGAAGCGATGCTGCTAAAGCAATTGAAAAAACGGGGTGTAGATGATAAGGACAAGCTTCCTGTATATCCTTATCGGGATGATGCGCGTGATATTTGGGATGCAATTCATACATGGGTACGTGATTATTTAAAGCTCTACTATGGTAACGACCAAGCAGTAGAATCTGACACATACCTCCAGAATTGGGCAAGGGACGTTATAGCTTATGATGGCGCACGGGTTTTTGATTTTGGCGAACAAAATGAAGATAAACCTATACATACTTTAAAGTACTTAACTGATCATGAATATAAACCTATACAGACTTTAAACTACTTAATTGATGCTGTAACCCTAATTATTTTCACAGCTAGTGCTCAACATGCAGCAGTTAATTTTCCCCAAAAAGATATCATGAGCTATATGCCAGCAGTTCCCCTAGCTGGTTATCAGCCAGCTTCTGTTCTCAAACAAGATAAAGTTGACAAACAAGGCTATCTGAACTTACTCCCACCCATCAAACAAGCAGAGGGACAATTGGACTTGTTATATTTACTTGGTTCTGTTTACTACACACAATTGGGCCATTACGGAGACGATTACTTCCAAAATCCTGCCGTACAACCAATTTTAGAGAATTTTCAGAAGAACCTACAGGATATTGAAACGGAAATTACTCTACGCAATCGAATCAGTTATACCTACACATATCTACTCCCTTCGAGGATTCCCCAGAGTATTAATATCTAGAATCTATTTATAACTGAACCTCACCACCGCTTTTTGCAAATGCAAAAATCTTTCCCTCTCCTTAATAAGGAGAGGGATGTCCGTCAGGACAGGGTGAGGTTGTTCCCTATATTTTCATCGTCGGTGTATCGTCACCTTCCACATATTCTGGTAAATCATTGGGAGCACCGCAAGCGGAAATATTACCAGTAAAATCCACATCCGCAGCCAGTTCTGGACGTTCCTGTTTGAGTTGAGCAATTTGTTCCCGGGTAAGAATTTTCGACTCGTCAAAACCCAATTCAATTTTTGCACTCAAACCCTTATACTTCACCCGCTTCAAGTTATAGAATCGTTTATTGAGGGTTGTTTGGGCAAATGCCTTTAAGCAACCCAATAAATACTTACGTTTAAAGGTATTTTTTTCAAACCAATATTCAATACTTTTACGGAGATAAAACCGGGCGTAGTTCCGCAGTACACCTTTGAGCACCTCTTCCCGTTCCATTGCTTCCGGTTTCATAATCGGGGTAACGAAATTATACTGGGAATAGTCCCTCACTTCCACGCGATCGCCCAAATCTTCAAATAGTTCGGAAAATGGCCAAGGGGTGAACATATTCCAGTTAACCATGTCTGGATTCCAATCCAAGGCCATTTTATAGGTTTCTTCTATGGTTTGTGGGGTTTCGTTTTCTAAACCCATGATAAACTGAGCTTCTGCCAAGATGCCGTTTTGCTTTAACAGTTTTACGGCTCGCTTGTTATCTTCGATGGTGGTTTCCTTACGGAAGAGATTTAACTTTAATTGGGCAGCGGCTTCTGTGCCTAAAGATACATGAACTAACCCTGCTTGGCGGTAAAAAGGTAAGTCTGACTCGTCTCGTAAAATATCCGTGACTCTGGTATTAATTCCCCAATGCACATTTAAATTGCGATCGATTAATTCTTGACACAATGCCATAAACTTGGGCTTATTAATAGTTGGTTCTTCATCAGCTAGGATAAAAAAGCCTACTTGATGTTCATTGACTAAGGTTTCAATCTCATCCACAAACCGCTTGGGGTTACAGGAACGATACTTACGCCAGAATTTCCACTGAGAACAAAAACGACAGGTAAATGGACATCCCCGGGAGTAGCTGGGAACGGCTACCCGCACATTGAGGGGGGTGTAGATGTATTTGTGCCAATCTAGTAAACTCCAGTCTGGGGTGAGGTTATCTAAATCTGCAATGGGTGGTTGGGGTGCTGTGGCGACTACCTTTCCCTCTTCTAGGAAAGCAATACCCAGAATCTGGCGACGTTGTGCTTCATCTTTACCATTTGCGATCGCTTGTAGTAAATTAACAGTAATCTCTTCTCCTTCTCCCCGAATAATATAATCTACCCAAGGGGCTTCATGGAGGACTTCATGATACATATAGGTGGGATGAATTCCACCCATAATTGTTTTGGCTTGAGGACATACCTCTTTTACCATTTGTAGGGTTTTTTGTGATTGATAAATCATGGGTGTAATTGCTGTGGCTAGCACTACATCCGGCTGATTTTTAGCAATAATTTCCCGTAGGATATTATCGGGAATATAATCTGTCATGGCATCCACAAAACGGATGTTATCAAAACCAGCTGTTTTTAATGCTCCACCCACGTAGGGAACCCAGCTTGGTGGCCAATTTCCCGCTATTTCTGCACCACCGGAATGATAATTGGGTTGAATCATCATTATCCGCATAATTTGTCTCCTGATTGATTGTTTTTGTGTTGATGGGTGGAATAAATGAACCGCAAAGACGCAAAGGGCGCGAAGGGAAGAAGAGAGAAAGAGAGAAAGAGGGGGAGTTTATTTAACTCCTAACAGCTCCCCGACTTCTTAAAGAAGTCGGGGAGCTAAATATTCGCGGCGATAAAGGATGATTAAATTGCTTTGGAAAAGGCTTTCATGACTTTATTCTTACTATGGGCATCAAAAACAGAGGCGATGTTTCTGACTAATAATCTGCCCGTTGGTGTGACTTCAATTCCATTAGGAAATGTTTTAATTAATCCATCATCTACTAATGGTTTTAGGGCGGATAATTCTGGAGCAAAATATTCTTCAAAGTCTGTATCAAAGGCTATGTGATATTTATCTTCAACATCACTAATAGATAACTGAAATTGACACATCAATTCCATAATTATGGCACGGCGGAGAATATCATCTCGATTTAAGCTTACACCTTTGTTGATTGCCAGCATGCCTGCATCAATTGCTTGATAATATTCTTTCAGGCGTTTACTATTTTGTACGTAGACATCGTTTAACATACTAATGGAAGTAACACCAAAGGCAAATAAATCTGATTCTGGTTTAGTGGTGTAGCCTTGGAAGTTTCTATGCAATTCTCCTTTTTGCTGGGCAATAGTAAGTTCGTCATTTGGTTTGGAAAAATGATCCATGCCAATAAAAATATAACCATTACTAGTTAATTCTTCAATGGTCATTTGCAGAATATCAAGCTTTTCTGATGGTTCTGGGAGGTCAGATTCAGAAATCTTTTTTTGAATTGGTTTTAACCAAGGTACATAGGCAAAGTTAAAGACGGCAATTCTATCAGGATCGAGTTTAATTGTTTTGTGAATTGTATCGGTAAATGTTTTTAAATTCTGCAACGGTAGTCCATAAATTAAATCCACATTTACGCTTTCAAATCCAGCTGACTGAATCCAATCCATAACTGTAAATAAAGTTGCTTCTGGTAGTACCCGATTAATTGCAGCTTGCACTTGGGGGTTAAAGTCTTGGATACCAAAACTAATGCGATTAAAGCCCAAATCTTTGAGAAAGAAAATATAATTTTTATCTACATAGCGGGGATTAATCTCAATTGATACTTCTGCATCTGCTGTAATCTGGAAGTGTCTATTGATAGTATTCCATAACCGTTCTACCTGGTGTGGATTTAAATAATTAGGAGTACCACCACCCCAATGTAATTGAGTTACGGGTCTGCTAGAATCAATTAGGGTAGCAATTTGTTGGATTTCTTTTTCCAGATAAATTAAATACTTTTCAGCAGCATTTTTACTCTGGGTAATAATAGTGTTACAACCACAAAAATAACAACCTGTTTGACAAAAAGGGATGTGGCAATATAAAGAGATGGGAGTTTGTTTATAATTACCTATGGCAATTCCGGCTCTGTAATCTAAATCGCCAAAATCTGTCTTAAACTCTGTTGCAGTGGGGTAACTAGTATAACGTGGTACTGGGCGATCGTATTTTTTTAGTAAATTCGAGTTGAATTGAACTGTATGTTGGGAAAGTTTCATGGTACTAAGGAACTAAAAATTCACAATAGAGTTTGGGTGGGAGAAAATGAAGTGCTATGCACAAGTAATAAGTAATAAGTAATAAGTAATAAGTTTATTACTCATAGGTTTGAGTATGAAATAATGTTCGCGCCCTAATTGGTAGTGCTATACATAGTAATTCCCCACTCATATAGAGTGTTTATTCATCTCAAATCTAATAGCATCTGAATGAGAAAAAACCACAGAGGCGCGGAGGACGCAAAGGAACAGATAGATTGGTAAAAACTAGGTACAGAAGCTGATTCTCAATCTAAAATCTAAAATCTAAAATCCAAAATTGTTCTGTGTGGGTTGTTATGGTGAAGAGAATAAACAACCACACCTCAATCAAATTAGGATAAATAGTACTTATTCTGCTGCTACCAAATTCACAGATGCATTGTGATTACAGTTGTTGGTACTATTGATATTGTGTTGGTTAACAATCAAATTAAACACATCTTCACCAATTGCTACCTTCACATCTATCTCTAACTCATGGAAAATATTCTGATTGAGTTGAAAGGCATAGTTGGCTTCATCTACAATTCTTTGAGAACAATCATCTGCCAGTGGAAGTGAATTCAAAGCATGGCGGTATTTTGCTTTGTAAGCTTTTCTCGCTTCAGCAGTGGTTAAACTCTCAAATTCATAGAGTGCAGTTCCCCTATCTACTGGTAACTGTATAGCCGAACGTACCATATTTCTAAAACTCTGGCCCACAGACAAATCACCCATGTAGCGAACATAACCATGGGCAATTAACAACGCTGGTTCAGTGTTGGCCACCTCATGAATGCGGGCTACATAAGCATTTGTACCGATTGAAGGTACTATTTGCTCTCGCCAGTCTTCCCCATAATAAAAGATTAAGTCCTTCTCTAGATTTTGTTGGCGGTGAAGCTCTGGGAACCAAATCATGCTGACTACAGGATGAGCAATGTGACGCTGAAGCTCAACTTCTAAAGCACTATAGATGAAATACAAGTTAGCTATCAGCGTGCGGAAGGACTGTTTTTCCACTATCCCTTTCAAAAAACATTGCAT